>Ga0065711_1027278_pt1 | contig 51491 bp, 26 predicted proteins | sample Hoacrofraction12_FD_59098 | JGI IMG/M metagenome (GOLD analysis project Ga0065711, IMG submission 59098) | Hoatzin crop microbial communities from Cojedes, Venezuela - Epithelial fraction 12 v2 (version 2) | ecosystem: Host-associated > Birds > Digestive system > Esophagus > Crop | place... | reverse complement strand
GGGGGGGGGGGGAGGGGGAGAAACTGGAGATAACATCCTGAAATATATCTTAAGAACAGGCTGAAAAGATGGGCCATAACCTTGGTATCGTCTATGCTTATTTGGGAAGGGTTGTGGAAAGTCCATATAGTTAAGCTGTAGGTTATTGTCCATGTGAGATTCCTCTTCTGCCCACACTACAATTTTTTCCTTTCTCTGTAACTGATTATAGCTGGTTCTATACGTGGTGGTGTTTACAGCCTGCAGAGTTAAAACTCAGTTAGTAACCATGGCAGCTAACAATGATCCCGGGTGTCTGGCAGCCTTTCACCAGTTCAGCATTTTTTAAGCTGTTGGATTGGGTTCCTGGGTCTGTGTTAGCAGTTTGATTGTCCCTGCAGCTCCGTTGCTAGTGCAGTAGGACAGCTTAGAGTGCATTTCCTAGTGGATGTGGAAATTTTTTTCTGTGTGGAGTCTGAACCTTCATACCCCTAGTAATAAAGGTTAAAAAAACACACCCCAAAACTGCTGAGTGGACAAAGCCTAGCCCAAAACTTGTTGCATGACTAGTTGTGGGTTATGGATAGCATGAAGACCAGCAGAAGAATCTTTGGAGTGTTGCTTCCTCTGTATTACGAAGACTCCTACTTCACAGACGTGGCTCAATTGGGGCAGGGCTCTCTCTTTCACTGCTACATGTATGCTTGAAAAGCTTTGGTGTGATGGAATAAGAAATTACTTTGCAGATTTTCAAGTTTAAAATTGTGTATCTTGGTTTATCGCTTACATTTCATCTGTTGTGTTGCTTAAGCAGCTGGAGAAGGCAACAGCTATTAAATCTAAAGGGAAAATACCTGGTTAAAAATACATATTTGTTTTCCTTTCTTATGCCAATCAAAGTTTCCTTCTATCTGTAGTGGAAGGGATTGTGTCTCTTCCATTTAGCACAGTGTTCTTAGTTTTCAGTTCTTTCAAGCTCATTTTGAAAAGCAGAGGGCTGCCTTGTCTTTTAAAAGGCTGTGGCAAAAGGACTGAAAATACTCAGATACCAATTGTATTTTTGCATGAGTTTGTGTTAGCCAGGTAGTGTAATAGTAGTGCCAATGCCGTAGGCTTGGTCTTTTGTACAGGTTACTTGCTCAAAATCAGTGTATCATTGCCTCAGTCCTCACTGACAGCCTGTCTTCCCACATCTCTTGAGTGGATGGACCACAAGACTGGGGGAGAAAAGCCCCTCCCACTTTAAAGGAACATCATATTCATGAAACCTGTGGAACCTGAACATACTTAAGTGTATAGAACGTGACAAGATGCATCCCAGAGTCCTGAGGGAACTGGCTGATGTAGTTGCCAAGCCATTCTCTACGGTATTTGAAAAGTCAGGTGAAGTCCGTGGTGACTGGAAGAAGGAAAAAATTGCACCCATTTTGAAGAAGGGTAGAAAGGAAGACCCTGGGTACTACCGACCTGTCAGCCTCAGCTCTGTGCCTGGGAAGATCATGGAACAGATCCTCCTAGAAGCTGTGCATAGAGGACAGGGAGGTGATTTGAGACAGCCAGCATGGCTTCATCATGGGTGGACTGTTTGATGAATGAGGAATTGGTTGGATGGTCACATCCAGAGGGTAATGGTCAACAGTTCAATGTCCAGATGGAGACTAGTGACAAGTGGTGTGCCTCAGGGGTCCTCACTGGGATCAGTACTGTTTAATATCTTCATCAATGACATAGTGGGATGGAGTGCACCCTCAGCACGTTTGCAGATGACACCAAGCTGAGCGGTGCGGTCAACACACCTGAGGGATAGGATGCTATCCAGAGGGACCTGGACAAGCTCGAGAAGTGAGCCTGTGTGAACCCCATGAGGTTCAACAAGGCCAAGTGCAAGGTCCTGCAACTGCGTCGGGGCGACCCCTGGTATCAGTAAAGGCTGGGGGTTGAAGCGATTAAGAGCAGCCCTGCTGAGACGGACTTGGGGGCACTGGTGGATGAGAAGCTGGACATGACTTGGCAATGTACACTCACAGCCCAGAAGGCCAACCTTATCTGGGACTGCATGAAAAGCAGTGTGGCCAGCAGGGCGAGGGAGGTGATTCTGCCCCTCTGCTCTATTCTGGTGAGACCTCACCTGCAGTCCTGCGTTCAGCTCTGGAGCCCTCAGCACAGGAAAGGCGTGGAACTGTTGGAGCGGGTCCAGAGGAGGGCCACAAAAATGATCAGAGGACTGGAGCACCTTTGCTATGAGGAAAGGCTGAGAGAGTTGTTCAGCCTGGTGAAGAGAAGGCTCCAGGGAAACCTCATTGCGGCCCTCCAGTACTTCAACAGGGCTTATAAGAAAGACGAGGACTGGCTTTTTAGTAGGGCCTGCAGTGACAGGACAAGGGGTGATGGTTTTAAACTAAAATAGAGTAGATTCATACTGGATATAAGGAAGAATTTTTTTACAATGAGGGTGGTAAAACACTGTCACAGGTTGCCCAGAGAGGTGGTAGATGCCCCATCCCAGGAAACATTCAAGGTCAGGTTGGATGGGGCTCTGAGCACCCTGATCGAGTTGAAGATGTCCCTGCTCACTGCAGGGGGTTGGGCTAGATGGCCTCTAAAGGACCCTTCCAACCCAAACTATTCTGAGTCTGTGATTCTGTGTAGGTGGTAAGTACCATCATCCCTGTGGGGACAGAGAGGTTACAGTTTAAAATGAAGGAGCTGCTGTAGCAATGGTCTGTCTTGTCTAGTGCCCTGTTTCCAGCACTCAGCAGTAATGGATAGTTGAAACAATAGGCAGTAGACTCTTCTGAAGTAACCTGTTACTGGGATGTTTCCTGTTATCTCTCAAAATGGGAGTGTAAAACTGCCTTTCAACCGTTTTTTTGTTGGTTTATTTATGATACTGCATAACCTGCCAATTCTGGGCTTGATGCTTTGAATATTGAAGTGCTTCATCCATCTACTTTCAGTGCACATCTTTGTTGTAAGCTGTAATTGCACTCGTTGAGTAGATACACGTAATCTCTTCCATTTATTTGTGTGAAATTTGGATTGTGATCTAATCTCGCTGACTCCTTGCTTGATCTCTTTTGCTCAGGAAAAGTATTTGTGAATTTTTAAGTTAAGAAAGTCCAGGCTTCTCTGCCTTGTTCAAATTGCCTGTTTTTTTGTTAAATTAGGTCTTCCAGCTAAGCCGACTGTCACTTGCAATTTAAATGTGATAGAGGAGGTGGATTTGTTGACCGCTGAATTGCATTTAGTTTTATTACTTTGAGAAACTGTAGGACAAACCAAAATCATAAGTGGTGGTTGATTGTTACGGTCCATAGGGTGCAGAAGGACAGCGTAACATCCTGTCTGCCTTTCTGATTACATTGTGTGGGAATCACAGAGTGGATGTTGCCCACAACCTACCTTTTAGTAACATAAGCTTCTAAAATCCTGTAAATTGGACAGTTATTTTTTTTCCTGAGCCATGAATGGAGGGGAAAAAAGTTAGATGTATATTACAGTTTGTAGGTACTATTTTACAAGTCTGTCCAGAAGAGCTGCATGTCTGTTATTAAAGGAGAAAAGTGCTATAGAAAGGAACAAAGTACATTAGCAATAGTGCTTTAAAACATAGTAATATGTTAACATTTGTTTTCCCAAGGGAGTTTAAGTATTTGTGACCAAGTGTGCAATATATGCTGATAGAAGAAATGTACTGATAAAAAAAATGAATGCCCGTTGAAAAAATAATTTTAAAAGAGTGAACTTACTGAGTTGGTAATGCTGATGAGATCTTTTAACGCTATTTGGCCTGCTAGAAAGTAATCCAAGCTGCTCACTGTAGTTCTTAACACCCTGTACCTTTGTTTTCAGAAGTAATCACTTACAGAAATTATCTATATATCAGACTGAGAATCTATACGGAAACCTGGGAGAGAAATGCTGTGAATATACCTCTCCTGGTGATTGCAGTACTATGCTGTAATGGAGTTGAGCTTTCCTGTATCTGCCACTCGGAATCCATATGTACAAAGCTTCAGATGATAATTATTTTTCACAAGAAAATATAGGTGCTAACTTCAATTTGCTGCTGTCACACAGTGCTCTAACTTCTGTCCTTCAGGAGCAGGGACTCAACTGGGAAAGCATCTGGGCAGAGGTAGAGGTGGAAGAGTGTGTAATTTGTCCTTAGTGATTTGTGTCTTATATGTCTTTTTTGTATATATTTGTCTATAAAAGTAAATAATTTGGAGATTCACTCTTCTCCCTCAGAACTCTGAGTTCATCAAACAACTGTAAATAGTACACTGGGTTTTAGTCTACCAGTGCCTGCTGATTTATGCATACCTGCTGTTCTAGACCCAGTTTTTGGTTTGTCTGCTTTCTGGCTCTGTTAGGACATGTTTTGTATTTAGGAGCCTAAACTATAGACTGACTTGGTTTTAAAGGAGATGAGGGAATGAGTTTGCCTTTCCACAACTGGGTCTTTGACTGGAGTTGATGCCTAACCTGCTGGCTTATTAATCCCTATTTCAAAGTGACCAGTTTGGTTTTCATTACTCAAGTTCTTTTCTCCACTTTCGCTCCTCTTAAGTCTTGTTTTCTATGGAATAGTGAGTTTCAGTGATGAACTCTTTTGCTTTTTCTTCTCAAGTACCACATATTGTTAAGTGAAACTTGTTAGCAGGACCATTGTAAATATGCCTGTTATTGTAAGATTTGTGTTTCTTTCCTTTTCATCAGCACAGCCTCCTGTTGTCCTAGTGCATACTTACTGGCTGGAAAGGGACTGTTATAAGAGTGTTTACAGGACTCTGCTGTAGTCTGAGGAAATTCAGAAAGGCTGTTTTGCCGCCTGTCCCTGTCACCAGCTTCTCTAGAAGCATTCTCATGTAGTTACTGTAGCTGTGAATATACAAAACAGTACCTCAACCACACCAGGGAAAAACTGAGCAGGCTCCATTGGATACAAGGCGGATACTACCTTGTACAAATCTTATGGTATTTGCAGGTTTTCTTCCCAGTCTGCTAGTCTTGAATCTCAGATATTTTCATTAGGTTTTGAATCTAATTCAGTGTTTGCATTTCCTTTTAAAAACAAACAGTATAGTTTTTATTGATTTACCAGGTAGCCTCTGTAGTTTCAGAGGGTGGAAGGCAGAGTGCTGTGTGGGAAGACAGAATATGTTTATGTTGAAGGGTTCTTTACCTGCACTGCATGTTGTGAAGTTTTCTTTTCCCCCTCATTTCTCTCCATTCCTATGCCCTGTCCCACCCCGTTTTGAGGATTCCTCTGCTTTTTTGCATCTTACCTAAAACCTTGCCGGATTTGATGGCTGTGCAGTTAGCCTAGCAGAGCTGATTTCACTCCCTTTAGGGCATCTAGCACTAGAAGAAGAGTTGCACAATGGGCTTTTCTTCTGCCCCCAAGCAAACTGGATGGATAGAAAGTAAAGGTTGGTATGTACAGGCTTTGGAGCGGGATCTAATGTCTTTGGGCTCTTAATTTCAAGCTGTTTGTAACAAAAAATCTGCTTTAGAAATTATCATCAGCTTGATATAGATACATTGTGAATAAAATCTGAATCTTCAAACCTGTATCTCAACTTTTGAGGCTTATTTTTTTGTTGACAGTCTGTACAAAATGATAATGGTAAAAAAGTGTCTTGTGGTGGTATTAGTGCTTGCCTTCCTGAGATTCAGTGTTTCAGCAGGGTACACATCCAGCATAAAAGGTTGTAAAGATAAAAACTTGATGATATTATGCTGGTAAAGGTGACATCACTACAACAGGCGAAGTGACATCTGGCTGTGGTCAGATACATGTGCCTCCTGGGTTTTGTTTTGTTGTTTTCTCTGACGTCTGGATAGTGCAACTCTGGGTCTACTTCCTTGAATGAACAAAAAGACAAGTCTGATGTGCTTTTCTGCTGTGGAAGTCCTTACAAATACATGAAGCTAACTTTTCATATGTAAAGTGGCAGGAAGGGAACTACCAAGCAGATTGTCTTGCTACTGTTAAACCCTGTTTTATCATTGGTCTTATCCCTGCAAGTAGAAGACTTCTCAACTCATTCAGCCAGGCACTGGCTGTTGTTACTGCCTGCTTGGAGTTACGAGTGATGCTTGTGATGTCAGTGTTGCTACTTCTGCTTCAGACTGAATCACACAATCGTGGAATTGATTTCAACATGTTAAAAACTAAATAACCACTTCCATGTTGTATAGCATTGAAACAGGATAACTTTTTCAGGAAAAAAAAATCTTTTTTTGAGACGTGAGAAAATCTGGGCGACTTTCATAAGTTTTGTGACTCAGCTAGATTTCACAGATTTGTCTTACAATTCATTTGGAAAGAATGTCTTCCAGTCACTTTTAGGTGATGTTCATTTTCGAGTGTATCCAACAGACACCGGTTCAAGTAGTGACTGAGGAATAGGATTGAAAGAATCAGAGTGCTCTTTGTTTAAGTAGTTGAATTAAAGCATCCACTTAATTGGGAAAAATTAGAGTTATGAAATAAATCTTACAAAATGAAATTGAGTGTAAATGAGTGACAATTGACTACTGTCTTGCCTTACACATTCTCAAAAGGATTTTGCATATACTATGGCAGTTCAGATTTTTTGTTATTTATTATGCTGAACAGTTACACCATTTTGGTATTTATTTATACAAAATTATTTCCTAAGACACTATTCACTGTGGAACAGTGGTGTCTGGAAAATATTTTGGGTCAAAATAGTCTTCAGGGCATCTTTGCTTTTGGACATCTCATGTTGTTAAAATAGGGAAAGAAGTTGAAGAAACGTGATGTGAGAAGAGATTGGAGATAAAATTTAGCTGTGCTCTCCAGAGGGCACTTTAAAAGTTGATGTTCAGAAGTGCGCTGTGAAGATTGATTCTAATTTTCTCTGGCTTTATTCAGTTAACTTTGTTGCATATGAGATACTTGTGCGTGTGTGTGAATTAAGAATGCAAGACAAATGCATTGGTCAGACATTGGAACAGGCTGCCCAGGGAGGCAGTGGAGTCCCCATCCCTGGAGGTGTTCAAAAAACGTGTAGATGTGGCACTTCGGGACATGGTTTAGTACGCATGGTGGTGTTGGGTGGATGGTTGGACTTGATGATCTTAGAGGTCTTTTTCAACCTATGATTCTATAAATATAGCTATGATAATTCTTGTTGATTTAATAGAACTTTCTCCCTTATTTTAAAAATGTGCTGTAAATTTTGAAGAGCTGGTAAAAGTGTTTGACCATTCTTACTGAAACCAGGTTTAGCAATGTTTTTATAATACTTACTTGAAAAGTGTGATTTGTGGCCAACTGCCACAAATTCTGAGTGAATGAAAATAAATATCCAAAGACAAGGACAGAGTTATGATTTTCTGAAAAAGGATTAGTATGCTTTTCCAGTTTTGCTTGCACACTTCAGAATTCTGGGTAAATATTTTGAGGTGCTGCTGATCTACCAGGAAACCTGAGTCTTATTTTCTGGCCTTAGAAGTGTCTTTGTATAGAAAATGACTTTTGAAGTTCAAATTCTGAATAGGAAGAACTTCAGAGATAAACTAAGACAAATAAGTAGATACATAGGAGTTCCTAGAGAATTGCATGTATGTATCTTGTAAATATATTTGAATAAAAAAGAAGTTGGAAGTAAGAGAGGGAATTTCATGTTACTGAAAACTGAACTGCTTTATTTTTCATTACTGATCAGTGAAACTGTCATATTGAAGACAGCATTAGGAGGTACAGGAGAATCTGAGAGAGCAAAATACTGTGTCATGTGATAAAGGGGGAGAAGGGAGAAGCTAAAATACTGGGTTTGATTCCCTGTGTCTTCAGCCTTTGTTTTCCAAATGGCGAATGATTTCCCATTAAATTGTCAATGATGATAAAGTAAGGAGTACTTGGTTCTGCTTAAGGATTTGTGTAACTGTGTAAATAAATGGAGACCAGATGATTCTGATAACTGTGAATGTAACAAATGTAACGTGTAGGGGATGTTATCACTTCAGGTAGTCAGGATCATTGCACAATCAAATCAAGTCTTGGTTCTTTGTGAATAATTGGGGCAGTTGTAAGATAAGGGACTCATAAATAATCCCATTAGGCCTTGGGAGAACAGGTATACAAACTACAGGAGGCTGTAGGATAATCTGAAGACCCCGCCTGATCACCGAGAGATGCCAAACAAACATGTGCGACGGACATTACCATATGCTAATGAGTTCTTGGTAAAACTATGATAAGCATTTCTTGCGAATGTAATGAATGTGTATGTTAACATAGCATAAATACCTAGTAAGTGTGTCCTTTTGGTGCACACGTTTGGAGGAGAGATCCCCCGTGTGCCGGGCGCCATAATAAAGAATACCTTCTTAATAGTCTGCTGACTATTGAGTCTTCAATTCTGGTTTTTCACGGCATCAATTCCTTTTGACCTGTGTGTGTTTAATAAATATTTAAGGATTTGGGAAACATGGAATTGACTGGTACTTGGACAGTACAGCCTTTATTACACTCAAGCTTCTTTTTGGCTTTTTTATGGCTTCTTCCAGTTATTCCACATTTATTTGAGCGGGTCTGGGCAGAGTGAATGCAAGATAAAGCCTATCTAGCTGAGTGAGTGATTTTTTTTTTTAATTTCAAAAGCATATTAAGTTATAACAGTAAACTTGATTTTTAAGGATTTAGCATGCTTTGAAATTGTTGGTTTAGGAGCTTCTTGGAGTTGGTAGAATTGCAAGCTTGAGCAGACTGACTAGTAATACCAAATATGTTTGATCATACCAGTTACTCCCCTCCCACCTTTATAGATGAAGACTCTTGCCCCAGCACTTAAGCTGTTCAGTGGGCACATGTGACTCTTGTCACTGTTCACACCCTGTTCAGTACTCCAGAAAAAAATTAAGTGCAAAGCAAACAAACTCTTTCCTCGTGCTCTGTCGTCTGTGCCAACTTAAATTTAGTGATAGTGTAGATGGTAGATAATGAAATAAGTGTTGAAAAAGCCTAGGTTCAAAAATACCTGTGAACATTTACAAATTCAATGAAGTAGTCACTGACTGCATGGTGGAAGGACAGAAGACATGAAAAGTAGCCAGCAGCAAAATGTAGAATCAGCCAATTCTCTTTAAAGGATTGAAGGCTAAATTGAGATACTGTTACAGGCACGTATGAGTTTCATGTCCTGAAACGGGTACTGGCTACAGCATGCTTAAGTTTGTTTTAATCACTAGCAGGTGTACACAGACCGCTGTCCCTAAAGATCTACTGAGATATTGCCCACCTTTCACATCTTTACGTTTACCACCACTTACAGGTCAGTGAATGTCACCTGTGCACCTGAGCACTTGTATGTTGTATGGTACAGTGCAGACACATCCAAAGTAGTTTGTGTAGCACTAGTTTATGACTGCCTGTCCACCTCCCCAGCTCTCTGTGGGGTTTCCTTTCAGCTATGGACTTCAAGCTGCTTCTCAGGCCGTTGGATCTAATGGTCACTGCTTGCTTGCTCTGCATTCGTGTTCCTCTTTCTCTAGTGGAACATATTCAACAGGCTTTGTTTCAACCCAGTCTTATATTGGGATTGCAAGGGATCGCTTCTCCTTTTATGCTTTTCAGTGTAGTATGATGTGTATTTATCCCTGTTTCCTTTTTCGGAGGTCTCTGTACCAAGTCTACCACTCCCATTAGTTCTGGAAAGCGTCCATCACAGGCCTTGCCTAGAGTGATTAATGACTTTTCTGAAGTAGTCTGTTAGTTGATTTGTGATTAGAAGTGTACTGTTAACAAAGTAGAGCACACCTGTGGTTGGTTGGTTGGTTGGTTGGGTTTTTTTAACTACTACTATGCAGGTTTTTCTAGACAACTTTACTATTTTTGAATATTCCCCCATGTAGCCTGGATCACAGAGGGAGCAGAGCAGCGGCATTCGCAATGCAAGAAGTACTGACAGGTTTTGGGTCTTGTTTTTCTGAGAAATGATCTTTTAGATACGGCTCGTTCGGTACAGATTTCTTAAACCACAACATGTTCAATTGCTTTTACTGATGATGTTATTTCAGGGCCCTCTTTCACAAATAAATGAGGTGGGTTTTTGTTCTTTTCTTTTTAGCTTCCCATACAAAAAGAATTGGAACCATACAGCTCGAAGTTACGAGTGGTATAGTGAATATGAGTTATAATTTGAAGTGGCTGTTACAGCACTTGTAGCATAAATATTTGCTCCTTCCTATTTTTTTTCCTAATTGGACAAGTTTTAATAAGCCATCAAAATTTGTTGGTTTTGTGTGTGTGTGTGTATGTTTCAAATTCTTGAATGTTCAATAAAATTTAATACAGCCTATGGAGAGTACTTAAATACAAGTATGTAGTATCTGCCTGTTGTCTCCAGATACAGCTAGCAGAGGGGGACAGTGAGGGCAATGGCAATGAAGTACATGGCATGTAACAGTTACATCTTTAAATGCCAGTGATTCTGTATTTTCACTAGTCTTTATATAGTGTGATTGGGTGATTTATGCTATTGCTTGTCAATAGCTAGCCACTTTTTCCTCATTATTACTCAGGAGACTAGTTTTACTAGGTTTTGTGTTGTTTCCAAGGGGCAGAGAAAGTTATCCTCACTTAAAATGCCTAAAAATTTCACTGCGTGATGAGGCCTGTTAAAATCAGTAGGACTACCTGAGTGTAGAATATACTCCTTGACCTGGAATAAACATGTCAAGAAGGGCTTCTAATGTAAACAAGGAAATGAACTGATTTCTGCTCTGATATGTCAAAATTAATATTGTAAAGGTAAAAAAAAAAAAGTACACCTGGACTTGAAGCTGTTTGTGGTGAAGGAGTTTTATTTCAATACTATAATTATTATATTACTAATGTATAAATATTATTATTTAAATACATCTGGGATATACTGTAATTTCTAGAACTTGTCAGAATAGCTGGAAGAAGGAGTGTTGTGTTTTTCCTTTTCAATAAGAAATACAGTTCAGTGACAGAATGGACAGAAAATCCTCTTGTGAATTGGTTGGAAGAAAACTACTCGGCTTTGCCTTGCAACTTCTTGAGTTCAATATTTTTCACAAATGGAAGGATACCTCTTCTGCTAAATGAGATTCCTCCTTATTTTTTTCAACAGATGTTTGTATTTATGTTAATTATCCAATGATTTTTCTGATGATTTAATTTTCTCTGGTTTGTATTTTGCATATGCACACATTTATATTTTACAGCAGACAGCTGCTTTCAAGGAAAGCTGCTGTAGGGGAACGAAATTGAAGTCATGTATTATCATTTTTCCTGTCTTCCTGTCATTTCTCCTGTCTGCCTTTAATTCGTGCAAGTCCATATTCAGCAGAATTTCAAGGCACAGTTCTGCATATATATAATTGGAGACATAGTAGTTTCATAGTTAAGGTTACACTAAAGTCTTTACTTGAAATGTAGGTGAGCCCTTTTCAACACACAGGAATAACAGTGTCTTCCCTCAGCCTACAGCACTCACAGACCCAGGAGTGTACAGCTGTTCTAAAATGAATTGTTCTTTTCTTGGTAAGTTGGTCAACAAAAAGCCCGGTTAAAAAGAATTGCTAATGCTTAGATGAATAAATAGGTCTTCCTTCCACGTGTAGCATACAGAACTATTTCCTCTTGATTCTTGTTTAAATGTAAAAATGAAAACTTATGTATTAAGTTTTAAATTTAAAAAGTACTTAAAGGCAATTTTCGTATGAGTTTGTGGCTGCTGAAATCGTCATATTTCTGCTTGCTGAGTCAGTCTGCATCATCATTCGGTGACGGTCAACAAGCTGAGCAGATTCAGAGGAGTCAGTGCTGGAGTTCAAATATATCTTTATATATAGCCGTATTTGCACCATTTGTTCATCCTTGATGACAGCTATGCACCTGCTGTCTGCTTGCTTTCCTTTAACTCATTGTCAAACTTCCCTTTCTCCTCAGGAGAACTGTGTAATTAGTACTTTTCTTTCACCTCTGTCTCATTTATAGAGCTGAAGTTTTAATAGCAGTGAGCCTCATGCATACTGATACCACATGTCACACTGGGAAACACCACAAAATGGCTGTCTCTGCTTGGAAGGAGACTTATCCGAGCAAAGATCATACTTTCTCATGCAACTCTTCTTATCTATAAACAGGGATTCTGCTGAGTATGCTAGGCAGATACAATCAGTTTTTTCTCATGTGGAGTTGACCATATGTTCTCTACTTTTTTTTTTCTTTTAATACAAGCCAATGAGTTTGTGTGGCTCTGATATCCATGAAAGTTTATCTGAAGTTTCATGCTGGCTGAATAAACATTAGGTTGAGAAACTGCAAAGGTAGTTTCAGTATGATGCATTACTTCAAAGGTAACATGCCAATCTCTTTTGCAAACATTGAGTAATTATGGGATTGAGTAATTTGAGGTGAGGATTGTGATCACCAAATCTTCTCCCATCTGGGATGCTAGGCTGCACCTCTCCTACAAATGCCAATGGTATATCAAACTCACTCAGGCAGTTATAGCACTCATCACACCTTTTTAAGTCTTGAGCAACAGTCTTCGTTGTTCTAGATCAGTGTTGAGCATGGTTATTTCTGCTGTTCGCATTCTTTATACCCCTTTTCTCTTGGATAAGACGAAAATATAGAAGGTTGTTCTGCTGGAGTAGGTTAACTGATCCATCTTCTTTTGTCTGCTTGTTCCTTTTTTACAACTGTAAAAGACCAGACAGAACATATGAAGGCCCTAGAGGTTCTACCACAAAAACCTTTGTCCAGAGACCCACTCTGCTAAGAGAAAGTAGTCTGAAGTGCAGAGGACAGCCACTGCCATTTCTTCGTGTCAGCCAGGAAACTTTTGAGACCTCATTGTTTAAGGTTTGGGTCAGTTTTCCCAGGTCTTAAGACTTTATGAAAAGAACTATGTTTTCTAAATATCAAGTCTTTAGGGTTAAGTCTAATACCTCCAAAAAAACATGTGACCTGCTTTTTATAAAGGGATTTCCATAACCTTCCATCTTTTAATGAGGATTATTAAAAGTCTTCCTCTGAATCTTTTCAATTTCATCTCTTCTTTTTTTTGTTTTTTTTTTTTTTCCCTAAAAAAGGACCTCTGATTTTTTGCAGTAAACTTTTGCGTACCAGACATACAGGAAAGAGAACCACCATGGGAAATGAGGGTATTGGCAACATTCTGGAACTCAGAAGGCAGTACTAGCCAAAAACGAATCCACAAAGTTTATGGCCCCATTCCACACTTACACAAATTAACCTGTACCTGCTGTAATGTTTGCAGGAAGCAAGGTCAGATTAAGAAGGAAAATAATTCAATAACAAATTTTGCTTGACAGCTGCAAGGGTTGTAAGACTGGAGGAACGTGGCTGTCAGAAGTGCTGAGGAACTGCCTCTGCCATCAGTTCCCTGTTGAAATTGTTGGTGTTTAGCACCAGGAAAAACTGGACTCACAATACATTTTCTTGTGAAGCTGTGGCAGGTGGATGCCAGCAATGTTTATGAAGAGACCTCCAGCCCTAAACTGTCAGACTGCAGAAAGAAGACTGTTAAATTCTAATCTCTGATTTGCAAGTCTGGCAGTGTATACTATTCACATGGGGTGTGATTTGAATAATGATGTGTCTACTCCTGATCTTATTAACCCTGATTTAATCCAGGATCTTATTTCATTAATGCCTGCTAGCTTTCATACAACTGGTTACGCAAACAAACAAAACCCGAAGAATCCTGTAACACTGTAACTATCTTTCCAGATAAATATTTTCATGAGCCCTATTTTCTTCTTGAAATAAATCTTGCCTTGTCTGAGGAGGCTTTTTAAAAATACCAATGCATCTTCAGGAATCTCAGTTTTACATGCAGTGGAATCACACAATGCTTGCCCTGTCTGTGTAGGTTCAATGGACTTCTCTGCATAACCTTTATGGCTGTATGCTGGAGAGTGTTGAGTCATTGGGTTGATTTAATAGAATAGCATGTATTTGAAAACAGGTCTATCAAGGAATAATAGCAATCTCTGTAATTTGGCCAAACCTTTTTATGGCACAGTTCTTCGTTTTGTGATTATAGACTTCTATAGGAATTTGTGTAATTTTCCTGAGTTGTTAATTGGAAAGAAAAATGGCTGTTTGGATGATCACCAGAGTTTTTTTAAGTGTGGTTGAAATGAGAGTTTTGAAGTTCTGTGCAGTTGTATTTTTTGTATTTTGTATGTTGTGGGTAGTACAGTAACTTTAGTTCAGGTGTTTTGGTTTGTTTCTTTCTTTCTTTTGTGCTGTACAAACATATCATTTAGAGAAGATAAATCCTTTCATAAAAAAATTCTTCCACGATTTTAAACAGAGAATGCAAGGCACTGACTCAGTCAGTTAATGTTATCATTGGAAAATCCTGCTGTTAAGGATCATCTGGTGTGTGATAGGATTCTGCATAAAGGATTTGTGCTACTTAGTCTCTCTCTAAACCAGTCTGTGTCATAGAGATAGTTTATCTGGTTGTCTAACATATTACAATTTGTGATCATGTCTCTCATTGCATTTTTTCTAAGAATGTATGTTGTCTCTTTTTCTGTGTTAGTCATCTACTTCTAATTGGTTGTGAGAAGGAAGAAAGATAGAACCCTGCAAATTAATGGATTCAAGTAGTTTCTTGTATATTTTACCAATTTTGCTTTATGTGGTAATACACACAGGGCTTTTTTAATACTGACAGCAGAAATATTTGTACTACATGAAATATCTATTTATCACCCTCTAGAACTGTAGTCTGTTACAGCAGACCTTTTTAATAAAGGCAGGTGCCTGTGGGGGGAGACTATTAACATGCTAAATTCTGGCGTATCCCACTCTCTGCTTGAAGAAATGAGGAATGATACTGCACTTTCAAGCTAAGTAATAATGCTTCTAATAGTTCGATGAAAAAAGAGTCTTTGTGAGAAGAAATTTAATTCTGTTAAAAAGTGAAATTGCTTGAATAATTTCACAGTACTGGAGCTGGACTGAGGGGGAGCTGGCTGACAAACACTTTCTGTGCCTCCCTGCAGTACCTTGCCACAGTACTCACAGATGGAAGGAGCATGCATTTCTAAGTACCTGCACGGGGGTGGGGGACGTGGTGTATGTACTGAGACTGTTGGGCAGCTGAAACACATATAGACTGTACTGTGCTGTTGCCAAGCGCAGGTGAAAGGCAGGAGATCTACCTGGTGAAAGCCTGGCTGGCCATCCATTGTCACGAAGGTCATGGAGGTGAGAGAGGAAGAGGAGGGCACCAGTTAAAGAGGTTGGTTGCCAAGCATCTTCCCCATGGTAATCCCTGCTGCAGCAGTGCCTTGTGCCCTGACCCCAACTACTCACATACCTTGCTAAATATGTAAAGCAGAACGAGTTGTCAGCCCCATATTAAAACTGGGGAGGGGAGTGTGTGCTGCAGGGTTCACTGGCGGGTGCGGACAGCTTGATGGGAGCATGAAGAAAGGAGGTCACTTCCAGTTCACATGTGGGTTTTGAAACCTGCTGCAGCCAAACAATTTCTTCTCTGTCTCATGATTCTCTGATTTTTCAGAAATGCAAATTCTGTATCAGTTCTGCAACTTGTCCACTTTAATTTTTAGAGTCTTTGGGTCACCATCTCCCTAGTGCCTCGTACATGGGTGGTGGGACTATGTGCCCCTGTTAAGGTGACAAGTTCTGTTTTCCTCACCTCTTCAATAAATTTGTAACAAGCTTCTGTTTTTGTACTTCGCACCTACCTGGGGAACCTGTGCATGAAGATCTGTATATAAAGAACTTGCTGTCTTTCAAAGACTTCCTTAAAGGTGTCTTGTCACAGCACTTACTGAATGCTGACAAGTGCTTATGCACCTGGCCCATGCTGATTACTTCTGCCTCTTCATACTTCCTGCCATCTGCTGTTTCTGTTAATCACTTCTACTTTTTCTTACACCTAGACTGTAGAATCTCAGAGAGAGAGGTACTGTCGTTTTTAGTTCTACCACGGTATGGGATCCATAGGTGCTGTTAGAGTACCTGCTAGAAAGGAGATCGGGAACAGAGCATCAGGCCTGGACCACTCTCCCATCCTCAGCATGCCAGTGTTGGAGTCCAAGTGGCTTGGAATGGCATCCTTAAAAAGCTTAACATCTCTTTCCCATTTGCCTTTTTTTATTGCTCTAATTATTATTTTCAGCCTTGGTCCGTTAAGTGCATTAAGATGTAATGAATTGCTTGTCCTGGTGATAGCGAAAGCTAATCACTGGTGTAGCCAAGCACATCTCGAAAACTCAAACTGCAATGAGCAGAGGATATATTCTTTTTTTCTCCTGACTTTCTGTGAGGCAATTGGTGTTGTAGATTGGGTAAACATTTTTTTAAAATATGCCTCCCACTTTTCTCACTGTTGTATTCCTTGCTGTTTCTCATAGTCTCTTCTTTTTCTTTCCCCTTCCTTTTATTTATTTTTTTTTGTAATTAAAAAAGTCAAAAACCCTAAATGGTATAGGTGAATGTGAGCTGTCTCCTTTTGAACTGAAGGAGGACATGGAACAGTGAGATTTTCCTGACCTGAATGGACTCAGGAAAACACACACATGTCCATATAAAAACAGAGCTGAAAGACTGCATAAGACTTAACAAATCTGAGAGTTTTGTTAATTTTATTATAAAACATGCACTCAGGTTCCTGCGTTCATGTGTGGGAGAGGAACAGAGGAATTCAGGTGTGGCAGAGTGTGGCCTCCTTAGAGCTGTGGTAGGGAGGGCATCGTAGCACAGGCATCTCAGGCTGGGGGAAGTAGGGAATGTTCAGGCGTGAATACCACGGAGAAGTTACCAGTACTTTAATCAGGAGCTGGTTGCACTGTGTGTCCAGTGGCACAGTATTTTTGCAGTTGATGTAGAATACACTGGATGTAGGAGTTAATTTTCTTTTGTAACAATTGTGGCTTTGTCATTTCACAGTAATTTTGTTTGTTGGAAGTTGTTTGCACTAAATCCAAGCTATTAATGTTTTACATGGATGTTTTCTTGTGACCAGATATATTGCCCCAAATGTTTGAAGTATTGCCTTTATATTAAGTAAACTCTATAAATAAAATAATAATAATATTTAAATGCTGCAAGAACAATGCACATGGCAGATGGGCTGTTGAAGCCTTTACTTATGGCTATGTAATGAATTTATGATTGTGCATGCTAGATTTTAGAGGCATACAATAAATAGCTGAGCAGCCTCCTGACAGGGAGCTTTGCAGTGTTCGTCAGGCCTTCCATCTGAGAAGCAAGGACAGCAGCGCAGGCTTACCTGAGCAGCCATGCAAGCATCAGAGTGTATGTGGATGGTGTTCAAGAGTTTATTTGCACTGGGAGAGAGCAAAACAGAAGATTGCATCTTTTTTATGTAACACAACAAGAAAAAAACAGGATGGTAAGGCACATCAGAGCCATCACCCATAACGTGCTTTGTTCTGCATACTCCTGGTGTTACAGGTGCACTGTTCAGCATGTAAAGCTTGATGAACAAAGAAAGCTTTTCTCCATCGAGCTGTAAAACAGATAGAAGTCATGTGAGCCACAGAAGTAGAATTGATTTTGTAGGTTAGATACAGAAACCAGATAACTCTCTGAGAGAGGCTTAGAGGTTGTGGTTTAGAAAGAACCCCAGAATTAGGCAGTACTAGCACAAACCAGGAGACTCATGAACTGTAACCCTGATTTTTTCAAATATTATGTCATGTGCCTGACAGGCAGTTGGGAACATGTTTCCTAGAAACTTGGGATAAGCTGATAGTACAGGGGAGAGAGTATGTGGAATCCTGCTGTAGTGAAACAAGAGCATAACTTGTCATGAGCTCAGATGATGTGTGCAATAGCAGTATGGGATCTGCGCAGCTGTTAGAAGCTGGGAGTCGCTGCTGGGGAAACGTAATGTCCAAGCTGTGCTTCCTGCTCTACTTGCTGACAGAGCCCCTGGTAAGCGTCTGCCGTCATGACCAGCTAATGGAGAGATCACAGTCTTGATTGTGGTGCTTGAAGGTCTTGTTCTGCCTCTGTGTCTTGGAGCTGGTAATTGTCCTAGAAAGGAGAAGCAAAAGACTAATGAATGTGAAGTGATGCAGAAGCCAGAAAAATAAAACCTAAGTGATTTCCTTATTGTCTCTGAAACACTGGCATTTTACTTTTTCCGGAGTGTAAGACTAGTGCTATGAAGACATACTAGATTTTAGTGCTGCCGCCATCTTTCTGGTTGAAAATAGTTTTCATGTTGATGCTAGTTCAGTTGCTGGGAAGGTTTGTTCCAGCCTCACTGCCAGATATGCTGTTTGTTTCATAGTAGAACTACAAGAGTCTTGAAAACACGAGAGATGCATTTCTATCTAAGCACATTTATAATTATTTATCTCGTAACTAGTTTTGGTGAAAATGTCACAGGAAGTGACTCGGGTGAAGTAAATATTGCATTGATGTACTCTACAGCAGAGTTATATTTTGAGGTTTTAATATAAATGGATAACTGAATTCATATGTTGTTTGAAGTTGCAGACGTTTGCAGGAAATCGTGGTGGCAGTTGTCTCTTGAAATGTAAAGTATGGTTTTTGAGAAAAGAGATTAAAGGAAAAGCATTCTGTATCTCAGAGGGGTCAAAACACTCCTGACAGTTACCTTTTGATAATTCAAATGTGTTGCATGGTTTCCCCCCGGATGCACATGATTCTGGGTTCTTATTCCTGCTCCCATGTTTAGTTTCAAGCAACGTACAGGCTGTAGATTTTTGAATTGTGAAACCTTCATTATTTCTTAGCTTTTAACTCTTTCAGTGTGCATGTGTCTTGTTTTCAAAAAGCTTTGATTTTGATTAAACTTCTTGCTCCCAGTATGCAAGAACTGGTTTTCGCTTTGTACATGGAAGCCGTAGATAAATCACCTTGTAGTCTGATAGTGATTTTTCTTGTAATTTTTCATGGCTCCCAACAACTATGAAGACTGAAGTACTGGCTGGGGCATTTCATACCTGCAGCAGCACAGAATGGCATTTCATTGCCTTTACAGTTGTGGAAAGGGTTGCAGCAATTTCCTCAAATATTTTCAGCGGAGTTTCCTGTAAAGGTCAGAGCTGCTAGAGTAAAAAAATCGTGACACCTTGGTGTAGTAAAAATGGCAGAAGTTCTCGTACTTTCCTTCAGACTTGGTAACAGATACTAACTAACTTTTCTGGCTGACCTAATTCAAGCGTTTGCTGTAAATTAAAGGAAGCTTTTTGATAGATGAGCGGAAACTTCAGCATGTAGGCACACAGATAGAATAGACTTTTTCCTGGAAAGGTAATGAAATGCTGAAAACAAAGCTAGGTCTTGGCATCTATGCAGTATGATTGAAGTCTAGTTACAAAAAAATAGTAGTTTTTGTAGACATTAAAAGGGCGTGCAAAGTATCAGGGCCTTCAGAGTACTCTAAAATATGATTACATTCCCATAATATCTTTGAAATTGTAATATTTTGTCAAATCAGGCTTAAAGTTTATTTTTAAAGTTCACAGTGACTTTTTTTCAGAATTTCTCCAATCAAGGATGCCTCTTCCCAGTAAGAACTGCTTATCATGTTGGAATCACTCTGAAACCCACATACACAAGAGGTGGAAGCTGTCTTAAAATTTGTGGCATCAAAAGGGCCTGGTTTAGATTTTAGTGGTTGAAATGTGAGGTCATTTTCTTAAGGGCTGAGTTCCCAAGGCATAGCCCCTTGAAAATCATCTGCTAATAACCTGCAATTATCTTTCTGTGGAATAGGAAAAAATGTAACATTTTGACCCATGAAGTTTATACCAGGCACTGCCCCAAAATCAAGTGTCAAATAGTGCCAAAGATGAGTTTTAGAGATACTTTTGAAGCTGTTAGCACTGTGAAAGCCTACCTCTTTTCAGGTAGCCCCTGTGAGACAGCTGCTCATTCTGCAGAAACATCTCAGTATCGGAGGAGTGTGCAAGGTGCTTGTGGTGGGGTGAAGAGCCAAGCACTGCACTCAGGATACCTTTGAGCCGCTTCTCCTGAGGCTCTGCATGGGGCTCTCCATGGACATTTGTCTTATGAACTTGGTTCTAGAAAGGGCTGCCTAAGTTGTTGAGTCTGGTCCGACAAGTATCACCACAGGGATTCCTAGCAGAGGTGCTCACACTCTGTTCTTTGGTAGAGGCTCAGCACACCGCAGATGTCCCACAGTATTTGTCCAGTCCCCCTTGTCCTACTCAAGGGCAGATAGGCCCATAGTGAGTGGTGGTTGTATCTAATCACGGTGTGAGTGTATTTGCTCTAGTCAAAATACCACCAGAAACCAGCACAAGAATCCTAGTCAGGAAGTACACTGAAGTCCTTGCTGGGCAGACGGCTAATTCTAGGTTGATTTTTTCCCAATATTTTAGAGCTCTATAATATAGTAAAATCTCTTGCCTTTCTTGTTTCTTCTCTCTCTTCATTTACGAGCTCCCTCTTCAAGAAACAGCAGTCCCTGAGCTCACAACTGGATTGTTAGTTTCTGTTCATCCTCCATTAGCATTTAAGTTCAGCTATTCTTGAACTATCTGTGGCAGACTGGGGCCTTCCTAACTCTCACCTGTCCTAAGTGAAAGTTTGCTTTCTGCTTCTTTGTGTATATGGAATTTCTTCTTTAAAAGAAACAATATATACAAACATCAACTTGAAACCAGAACCAGAAATGGATTTTGTCATACGCTGGGGAAAGTTCCCAAAAGCCACTTTTGGTACATGCGGGTTTGGAAGCTCATTTGCCCGCTGCTTCTTTACATGGTGGGCTTCTGTTCCATGCAAATCTAGAATGAGTGGCTTACATAAAGAGATTTCTGTAACCATTACTGATGGAGCACCAAGCTTTTAGGGCCATTACAGTTGCATCATTACCAAATATGCCAGATGATCATGTTCAGTGTATTTTTTGTGGTGACATAAAGTGAGCTGGCTTGGTATACCTATGCGGACAGAGTTGTTTGCGTTTGTTTTCATTCCATTTTTCAAGCAGAACTGCAGTTTTTAGTAGGGCATTGTAGTGTTTTAAAGTAATAACGTATTTTTTTACAGCAGGTAAGAGTGGGGATAGATATAAAGGGCCATGTCAATATTTCTGAATTTAACAGCACGAAGGTCCCTTACTTTGTCCTGAGCATAAGAGGCCCAGCTCAACTGACATGGGAAAATCCTCTGTGCTGCCCTTCCTCAGGAGTCTTGCTTCTTCCACGCTGCCTGTTGGGAACAGCCTGTGTGCTGGGTTATTTGCTGAGCCATGCCCAGGCACCACGTGGGAGAGGGCTAGGCCATGTGGACTCGGAGGTGTGTTTGTTGGCAGTGAAAAAGACAGTTATGGACAGGGCCAATGTCCTTCCTCTGTTAGGGCCACAGCTGAAGTTAAGTCCTACAATCCTAAGGTCCCCAAGGGTGAGCGGCATAGAAGAGAAGACAGTGCAGAGACAGAAAGAAAATACTAGAGACAAGGTTGAGGACAGAGGATGGAATATTGGCACTAATGTTTGCTGCAGGCTGCAGCAGTGAGACTGCTTAAGGTGTGGGGCTTTGGTTTGGTTTTGTTGTTATGAAGTCTTGTGTTGTAGATTAAGACCGGGAATTGAAAGGATGTGAAAATGGCTTAAAGCTGGTATAACTTCCCTAGTGCAGAATGTGTGCTGAGCTGCTTAGATATGGTCTTCCCGCAGGGTATTGCTAAGTATGAGTATGTTTCTGATAAGATTTTAGCTTAGTAGGACTGGCTTGGCATTTGCTTGATTTTTTCACTATTTAGAGAATTTGCCACTTTTCCTTTCAACTCCCTCCTGGATCTGTAATTTCATGCTGTGGGGATTGGTCACATGTCATGTTACAGTAGCTATGAAAAATTATGACCCTTCTCATGAGCATCAAAGGAAACTGTGATGAAAAGTAGCCCAAACCAGTACTGGAAAGGTAGGAAAAAAGTAATCCTTAGATGATTTTGGTGGCTGCAAGGTGCTGTACCTTCTATATGAATTTTGGCTTAGTGGACACTCAGCATGTGTGTCTGTGTTTTTTCCATGAATAGTGGGCAAGAAAGTAAATATAAGACTTCCCACCCTACAAACAAATGCCAGTATCTGAGAGTTGGCTTGTTGTATTCCTGTTGATTTTTTCAGGAGCTAAACAACGCTTCCTCAAAAAGCTGTCAGCAACAGCAGGGACACCGGAGTCATTCATCTGCAGACTTGGGGAGTCCAGCACTGATTTTTCTTATAACAGACAATTTTCTCTGTCACTTTTAAAGCTAGAAGTAGGATTTTAAGAATAAAAAACATCCTACTGTTGTTTCAAAATTTGTGAGTTGAGAACTTAATTAAATTCTGACATAAAGAATGGAAAATAACACGCTAATGACACACAGGAAGCAAGTTCCGGCAAGATGGGGGTCTTCTGTAGAGTGTTGTGTTGTGGTCCTGTTCACGTGACAGTGCTGTTTGACTCACAAATTCTGTTTAAACTGTAGATAATTTTTTAATATACTATGAGTTTGTCACCTAGCTGAAAAATAAATTTAAAGCTTCAATACAAGAAGCTGTGAGTGGACTAATTTATTATATACTTTTTTTTTTAAATGATATAACACTTTCTTCTAAATGCATGCAGTGTTGTTAAATTATCCTGTGGTTCACTTTTATACAAGAACTGTGCAATATTTCGTCTTCTAACAACGGCAGCATATATCACAGAGATGAATTTACCTTTCATACACATATTCATTCACATTTGTTATTTCGGTTATGATGGGTACTCTGATGAGTTGGGTTTTAGATACTATTTTACCTGTGTGATGGCACTAGATAAAAGATTCATTGTACCCTTGGTGGGCAGCAGTTTACAAAACTTTTCTCTCTGCTAATGGAATACTCCTGCATAGCAAATGCCTTGTGCAGATACGGAAGACTGTATTAATGTTGTGTAGCTAATAGTTCAGCTTTGAAATACTAATTGGACTGGGGACATGAAAGGTTAAAAAAAACAATTATGAAATTCAGGTTCAAAGTGTATCTGATGGAGAGTGACTTGGAAATTTTTGGTTTGGTTGATGCTATTCTCAGATAACAACTTCAGAAACTTCAAATAGAAATTTGCTTTCTATGTTTTAGTGCTCATGTCTGATAAGCTGGAAACCTAAATAGGATCTTCAGTATTTTCTGTGTATGATACAGTGCTATGGGATGGTGGTGGTTGCTACTGCACTGGGATGTAGAAGAGGGCAGTGAGTGTATGAGAGTTGAAAGGGAGAAGGAGAAGTAGACATTTTTTGTTAGGAGAAGAGTTTATCTGAAGCCATCACCTGTCTCTGATGCCTGCTCAATGTAGAGGATCTCACCCAATTTGCATACGGCACCCAGTCGGCGTGGGGGAAGCTGACACACTCAAAGGCAGGGCTGCTGTTCAGAAGGACCCAGACAGGAACCTTACGAAGTCCAGTAAGGTCAAATGCCAGTTTGTGTCCCTGAGAAGGAGGAATTGCTGGCAGACATACAGGCTGGGGGAGCAGCTCTGCTGCAAAGGATCTGTGGGTCCTGGTGGGCCGCGAGCTGAACGTGAGCCAGTCATGCACCCTGTCATCAAACACAGCCAACAGCATCCTGTGCTACATTAACAGCCTGCACACTGAGAGAAGCAATAATCCTCCTTTATCTGGCACTCGTTAGTCCTCATCCAGAATACAGCAGCTTATTTTGAATTCACCAGTAAAAGAAAGACATTGATAAACTGGGGCAAGTTCTGTGGCTGTGGGAGCTGGAGCACATGCCCTGTGATGAGATGCTGAGGGAGGTGGGCTGGGAGTGTTCAGCCTGGAGAAGAGACAGCTTTGGGAGGACCTTCCAATATGCAGAAGGAGGTTATCCAGAAGACAGAGTCAGGCCCTTCACAGTGGTGCCTGGTGGGGAGGACAGGAGAGAGGAGGTGGAACTTGAAAAGAAAGTTTCAGGCTGGGTATAAGGAAAATTTTTGTCACTGTAAGGGCAGTCAAGCAGTGGAGCAGGTTGTGAGGTTTGTGAGGTTGTGCAGTCTCTGTCCTTGGAGGTTTTCAAGACCCAACTGGACAAAGCCTTGAACAGCCTGGTCTGACCCCAGAGGTGGCCCTGCTTTGGGCCAGAGACTGGAGTAGAGACCTGCTAAGGTCCCTCCCAGCATGAGTAGCTCTGCGGTTCTGACCTGGGACAAAGGTTGGAGCCAAAACTTAACTTATTTCTTCCTTGTTTTTTGGTGCATGGTTATAAGCAAATTATTCAGCCTCTTTAGTGCTCCAGTTGCCTGTCTATAAAGTGGAGGTAACACTACTTGTCTACCTCAGTGTTGTTTGAAGAGAAGATATATGAAAGGCTATGATATTTTAGATGCTTTGGCAAAGAAGGTATAGACAACAAGCAGGCCTTTGAAGTCTGCCCAAGAAGCCAATAGAGTGGTATGGTGCATCTTCTCAAGCACTAACTGTGAAGTATTGGGAAGCTGTTTTCTGTGGGTTTGCTTTCATGAAACTCCACCATGTGTTTTTCCTCTGTGTGCTGCCAAAGAAGTTGATCACCTTAAAAGGTAGTCAGCTGCAAAATGTGTTAGTGTTAGCAATGGCTCTGACAGTAGGCGCTCTATACGTTTCTGCCAATTATGGTAACATTTGTCATATTTTCCTCGTTAATATTTTTCTTCCTGCTATGGTTGTTGTTTCTGTGGGCTTCTCAACAGAGGGGAAGCAGACTTGGCTGCCTTTGCATCAGGAGGACTGAACCTGGTTCTGCCCTGTGCGTCAGATGTACAGCTAATTGATGGATAAACTGAGAAGTCTTTCTCTTTTTTTTCGCCTCACCTTTCAGCTTTGGAGATCTTTAGTTAGAGATTTGCAAAGCTGTCCTACAATTCTCACACAAATTGACCTCTTTTAGAAAGAAAAAAAAATAGTATTGGTTGGAAGAGTTACTGAAAATTACTTTCATTTTGTGGCATTTCAACTTATAAAGAGTCTTTGAGGTAGTGTTAGAATAGGCAGGGGTGTATACATAGAAGTTTTAAGAAATCTTAGGAGCTGGAGATTTAGAATATTCTGTAATACCTTTTTTTAACTGTTTCTTCTTTTTCTTCTCCCTCTCCACCTGTGTTTTCTGCTGCAGGAGATAAAGAAGGACATGAAGAAAGAAAATACTGCCAACAAACCACCAGAGAAGCCTATAAATGAAGTTTCCAATGGAAGCCCTTTGCTGTTGTCTGAGACAATTATTAGAACCAACAAAAAAGGTATAGTATATGGAAGTTTAAATGCAAATTAAATTCAGACCTTTAAAAGAAGAAAATACAAACCTTCTTTGTTTCTAGAAATAAAAGTAGAGTCTATTGAACTATAAAGGCATAGCAGGAATAAAAAAAAAATCAAAAATCTCATTGTCCTCTTAGACTGGCATATGGATTCATGTATTACGTCTAATATTTCCACATTAATTTGCACAGACACGCCTTTCTTCTTAAAGAAATCCTTCCTAGATACATTTAATTAAGGAAAGCTGTATGAGGAGATTACTAAAGCTTATTAAAGTAAGGGACTGACAGCTTGCATATATGGAGATTTTTGCACAGTGATGTCATTTCACATTCAAGTGTTCATGTTCTATCTGCGATAGAGACTGGTTACTGACAGGGAACTTAAAAAAAAAAAAAAGGAAAAAAGTGAAAAACATGAAGCATAACGCATTAGTTTCCTTGGAAGTGTCTGTCACTGTCTTCTGTTGCAGACTGGAATGTGTGCTCTTCATGTCTGACTTGAGTCTTAATTCAGATTCCTATGTATGGTTTTGAGTTGCTAAAATGAAAACCTCCAGATCTTCTGCTTCTTTCCCTAGCTCCCGGTCCGACTTTCAGAACTATCAGAGCAAACCAAAAAATTGGCAATATCAAAGCTGGATTTTTCTTTGGGTCATGTTTATGGTCCTGTTTGTTTGAGGGAGGACAATTGGCTACATGCAAGAGATGGGCTGTGTTTTTTCCTGGAGAATTCACTGAACAGTTTCTTGCTTGCTGTCTTATACAGAATAGTCTGCTGTCATTAATCATTGCTGTAATGTAATTTCCATTTTGGCATGTCTTCTATACTGCTAGGACTATGCATATGGAAATTTCCTCTTCCATATTATCAGCAAATACTGTATTTGAGCTGGCAGTTTGACTAGAGGTCTTAAACCTCAGGTTTGGAACTGCAAGTCAGAAAGATTTAATAATTTCTGCAAAATGTATGACTTCCTTCAAAATGTGAGGAGGAGTAATTTCCACCTCTTTTGCAAGGAATGATGTCCTCTGGAAAAAAAAAAAGGAAATAAATCTCAGAAAGCTTTGTCTTTTGAGTTTGCAATGTCATCTTGAATCTGGAGACACATCCAGCATTTCTGCTTTGGGTCATAGGTTTTTCAAGCAACAGCAGAATTAAATTACCAAGAATTATTCATTTTCATGGCTGCTATACAGAACCATATGAGTAGTTGGGAAATTATCTAGGGACTAAGTCTGTTCCATATTGCTTCGGCTGCTATTTGGAGAAGGCTAATAGCTGTGGCAGATGCAGAGATTCAGTTCAGTCACAAGGGGATAACACTCCAAATATGATACTTAGAGCACAGGCTTTCTCCTCTGGTTTCTTCCCTCTGGCTCAGAATCTTTAAAGGATTCGAAAGATAAAGGAAGTTCTCTTCTTCTGTCTGTAGCTGGAGAATACAAAACTCTATATTTATCGAAAGGAGAGAAACAAAGACTGACACAAAGATCTGTAGCTTGAGGAAGAGGTTAGATTTGGAAATAGACGATTTCATATTAGGATGTTATTGCATTGGATTTTACTGGTGGGGATTGCACTTCTCATGGCTACCTCTGCATAGTGTCAGGGTTAGTAAATTTTTCATTTTGGCTGCTTATCCATGGCTATTTCTATTGCTGCAGAGCAAGCAGTTGCAGCATGCCATACTCTAGCACTACAGCTAAGGATGCATAGAGCATAACAAGGACAAGAGAGCTACGTCTCTGTTTTTCTGGGGTCGATTTGAGCATGGTGCCAAAGTAGTCTTTTTTAAGTGAGGTCAGCTAAGCAAGTATTTACTGTTGTGTTCAGTAATAAAGAGTCTTCTAAGATCTATGTGACAAATTTTCTTGTGGAAAGTGTTACGATATTTTACGGAAGAGGGAGCCCTAAATGCCACAGGGATTATTTTCTTCAAGTGTTCTTGTGCTGTGATTTTTATTAAACCCTATCTCAATCTGTTTACTGATGACAGAACGTGACCTGTCCTGAAAGAAGTTACATTTTTTAATTTTTCTCCATGTTGTTAGGAAGTGAGGGAGAAGAGGGATGCATCTAAAGATCTTTATCCACTGTTCAGCAGTGAAAATAGTAGGCAGCATTATTTATTTGTGTGGGCAATGTAATCTTGCTTCTTGGAACGTCGGAGCAGACCCAGTTATATGGGAGTGAAGCACTCTTTGCCGGTGCATTGTTTCTACTACCATGATGATGGTAATTGCTTTTCTACTGCTGTGGTGTACATTGCATAGTTTTACTACTTAACTTGGTTGGCCTAATTTAAATGGCAGCACTTCAGCAGCCATTTACATTCTGAGCAGAAGAATCTTGGCCTCTTGGGCTTCTGGCTTGTAGAGAATTTTTCCTTGAGGAATACTGATGACTGTCCAACAGTGGTATTCAGGAAAAATAGCAAAATTATTTGTAAGAAACATCTAAGTAGCTAGAAGGAGAAGAATGGATTTCTGAACAAAAAAGATATTTAGGATCCAACTTTATATCTTGTTTGTTAATGCTATTTATTTCTAAGCACTGCATTGAAATTAGGGTTCTTATAATAAGATCAGTGTAAATTGAAATGCCTCTTGTAAAGGCTTATTTCATCAAATAAGTAATGGACATTACTACTCTAGATTACAGATGTAATCTAGGAACAATTTAAAGTTGATGTAACACCACCGGTAGTTGCCTACCTGGGTTAATACTTTCATTACATAGGGAGGGTGGCAACTGATTGTGGTATTATTAATTGTAGGTCACCATCTGCGAATCATTCATATTTTTGTTATAAAGACCAGAGGAAGATGGAAGGATTTGATTTTGTCTGTTTTTCACTAGGGGTAGTAAGAACATTTATCAAGCTTTAATGCTTCTTGCTGACCACGAATAGTAGTGACCTAATGGAAACGGTAGAAATGGCTGCTGTGGTGGACATAATTTAGGAATCTCTGTTATGCTTGGCCTTGATGTATTTGTGAGAGTTAATATTTGTAGTTATTTCCTGTCTTTACAGGGTTGTAAGTATGATATAGAAGTTAGAGCTACACCTAAGAAGTAATGGGTTTATTTTCTAGATCTGCCATAGAGTTGCTGTGTAACTTTTGTTAAACCACTTTGACTCTGTTGGCCAAATTATCACACTTTAATTTACAAGGTCAGGTATCTTAATATGTATTGATTTTTCAGATAGGCAGAGGGTGTTTTTCTGATTTATTGCAGTGGCATATCCAAATTTATTCACGACTTCGAGGTATTTCAGGTGTCTCTGCCTAGGGCTGCCTATTGGCAAAGCCTGGGTTATACCTGCCTCATAAAGATATTGAGATCTGTTATAACCATACATGGTAGTCATGGCAATTAACATCTAGGAAACAGAGCATTTTAATACAGGTTTCCAGTGAGTTCATGCTTTACCTCTGAAAGACTTGAAAAAGGACCATTTTCTTGAATGTAGAGATGGGGTTAGGGAAACATAAGGTCCTTGTATTTTCCCTGACAGTTCCCAGGGCTGGAGCAGCTCTAGGTTAGTTTTGGTGGATGCTTTGGGTGCTGCATTGTTAGCCCCTGTCTGGGAAAACAGGCAGTGGCACTGAATGACCTGTCTGATGCTGTATGAACGTCAGCTATGGTTGGCTTGCATATCCTTTGCCAGAACCTGGGAGGGTTCATTCTTTTGCTTCTTCAAACGCTTCATATGCCAAGAAGATCCTTTCCTGGCCAGGTATGGGTCTTTTAGTATATCTTTTCACTGCTTCAGAATTTTTGATTGCCATATAGAACTATTTTTCTAAAACTTCTGTAAAGCTGACTTAAAAAAAAATATTTAAATTCCTTTTTTTCTATTTAGAGTTGACATTGTTGCACCCTAGTAATAACAGGCTGGGAAAGCCTTTTATTCCCTGAGAGCATTTTCAGATTGAAAAAAGCAAAATTGTTGCTATTGTTACTATTATTTAATAACATAAGAAAATCACAGTCAGGTCTTGGAGCAGGAAAACACTGGAAGAGATGTGTATATATATTTTAAATGATTTTCCAACATGGTGAAATTCCATCTTTTCCAAGTTAACTTCCAAGATCTAAAAACAGATCCGAAGTTGTGCAACTATTTCAGATCTGTCATAAATTCAGTACAATCTTCATCCAGGTATAAAGGGACATAATGGAAACTTGCATGCAGTAAGCTCAACTGTTAAATGGCTGTGGCTTACTTTAGGATAGTTTTGTTCTGATTTTTGAGTGTGCTATTTTTAAGTATCCTATGCATTGCACTATTTTCTGTATCTGGGAGCAGGAGCCCGCTTGTATAGGCTGAATTGCAAAACTGGAGTTGATAGGCTGTATTTTGTAAGTAAACTAACAACAATTGTTATACAAGTAAAAATATTTGAGGAAAAGATACATTGCCGTGCCAGATGTGTGTGTTTTTATATAAACTGTAAATGCAGTCTGCACTGAGGTTATTCAAGCCAGCAAATCTGGAATGGCTCATCATGTGTTACACGTTCTTAATCAGAGCCAAACACTGAAAGCAAGGAAATGTTTTTTTCTAGTTCTCTTGAGAATTATTTGTTTTACTTTCCACCCTGCATGTAAATAATAAAGATAATTTGCATGCTATCCTAAAAGGGAGAGTTTTGTGAAAGTAGATTTCAGGATATAATAGGTTTATGTTATGAATAAATAACAAGTCTGTTGTATGCAAAACTGAGATTTAAGTCTTGTTTTGTAAATTAGAGAAATGGGAAAAGTATTTTACAGGAAAAATGATTGGATACAAAAAGACACCCCATTTATTAAAAAGACAAACTGATGGAGACTCAGCATATGTGTCTATCGAGTCTGAGTTTTTTATTAGGTAATGTATGTAAGCTATGATTCTGGTCATGTTTTTTAACAGAAAGGCAAACCTCAAAACTTCCTTCATAAAATCTTTTATTACTAAACCTAGTGGAAACGACTGCTTTTGTCATGTGCCAGTCATGTGTTGGATGAGGTCTCTGACCCTCAGTATGCTCAGCTTTGGTTTTCCTTTCAAACACAGGAAGTTTGAAGGCATTAATCTGTCTTTTGGTTGGATTATCTTTCTGCTGTTTATGCTTTCAGGCCTTCTCCACAGACAGGCTTTGGTGTTCCCTTGCAAATACTGCCAACTTCAGAGAAATTATAGCTAGCATGAAAAACAAATCCTTTTCATTTTTAAGATCAGCTAATTGGTATATAATCGGGATACAGTTTACACAAATATGCACAAGAACGTACTTCTCAGCCTAATAAGGTTAAAATATGCATACAACATATGACACAAACCCAAAATGAGATAGAAAAAAGTAATGGCACAGGAAACTCGAATTCAGGAAAATATTTATGCTTTGAGTTAAATACCATATCTGCATATGCATAAGTAGTGTCTCGGATAATACACATTTCCTTTAAAAGTACTGTTTCTTAGAAATAAATACTTAGATAATTTTTACCCTCAGATAAGCTACACTGCACTGAAAGGCACTGCTTTCAATTCAGAGGGGCAGGAAAAGACACCACTCTGTGCTGGACATGTGGGTGGCAGCCAAAAAGAAACGTGGCAGATGTGTGTGTGATCTGTAGTGGTTTAACAGATTTTTTCTGGAGACAGGCAAGGACTCTGTTCCATGCTAGAGGAAAGAACTTTACTTGGTGAAGTTCCCTTTTGATTGTTCAAACCAGTGTGTTATTTTATACATGCAACTTGTAGAGAATATATGGAAAAATGATGATTCTCTCTAGCATTTTAGTTTCATTATTCTATTCTTCTGATGAAAAATAATTCTCAGTAGTGAAAGTGAGAGGACACTTTATGTGCGTGGAATATAGCTAATTTCAGAGCTGATGAATAAGATGCATTCAGATGAGGGGTAGTTGTCTAATGTGTGAACATCCTTCCTCACATCATGAGGCCATGCTTTTGGATTCAGTATTCTTTTATATAAATACATTTTTATAGTAAGGGAAATAATAAAACAGTGCAATTTCAAATTATTACGTTATCTGTCTGATGCCATAAAATTAGTTTAGTTCTGTTGGGATTTCTCTCATAGTACTGTGAAATCTTCCTAAAATAGGCTTATTCTGTAGAATAGGAATACAGAGAAAGGAGTTACTATTGTTCTAAATCTGAGATTAGTCTGTTGACCATTGACATGATAATTTTTTTTTTTTTGTCTGGAAGAAAGATCTCAATGCTGTCTTCTTGGCAGCAGTGGAATGGGTGCTCACTCATTCTTTTCAAGGACATCTTGTTTACAAGTCCTATTTAAATAATGACTGTATTTAAAATCTAAACTTTTTTCTGTGTTATGCTCATTTGCTGCACCGGTTTTCAGTTGAGGTGTCATTATCTATCCAGATTCCAATAGCTTAGTCCAGTGAGATCATTTCTTTTCCTGTCATTTACTGTGCAGTGCCTCCCATCTTCTTTTTATTCTAAGAGCCTACCTTTTCTTTTCAATTATTCCTTCGTGGTACTCTGCAAAATGCGCAAATGCTGAGCCCTGATGTAGCTTCTGCAATTTTGCACAGTTGGATCCAACCACTGGTGTGGGATCCTGGTGAGTATCATGAGGGTCTGTGCTGGAGCAGCCTGTAGAAGTCAGTTTTAGAAATCCCTCTTGGCTTGAATTGTAATTCCAAGTTAATTCCATCCTGGTATGTTTAGGTCTAGGAATTCCATTTATGAACCATGCGGTAAAAACACTGAATAAAAATACAGCCATTTCATCAAGGAGCTAACTATGTGTATATCTGTGTGTATATATATATGTATGAAACAAGGTAACAGATAACTAAAAAAAGAAGAATACAAGGGAAGATGCATTGTTTGGATGATTGCTAGCAGACTAACTGTTTTCAAGTTTCTTGCAGACGGAGGAAACTTATTTTAATGACAGGTTTAAATCTGGATCTGCATTTGGAAATTGGGAGGGCAGTATGGAGAAAATTGTGAAGACATTGGGTTTAAAATTTAACAGGCATTGCTGGATGCTGACACCCAGGGCAGAGAAGAGACGGAAGATGACCTTTTCTTATGGAGTCTGAAGAGACGTGGGAGAGCAGTCACTGATCAGCATTCCGATCAAGCTTACAGATGAAACAGAGGAAGGTAGTTATGGAGGCAAATGAGGACATGAGTTAGGTTTGTTGGTTTTTTTTTTTAAAGTAGATCCAGAAGTATATTTGTGTTAATGGGAAAGCAGGCATAAGTGAATTTTTGAGGAAAAGAGTGAGAGAGAATAGGTGAAACGGTAGAATAGGGCTACAGGGACAGCTGAAAGAACAAGGAGAAAGTTTTTTTACAAGTAGTTTATGCAGATATCTAAAAAATGCTACACTAGAAGGAATAGTCGACAGAGTTGCATGTTCTCTTTCATGAACACTTACAAATTTTTGTTTAATCAGTTAAAGGATTTTTTTTTTCCTTTCTAAAAGGTTTGCAATAATTTTTACGTCTGAAGTACAAAATAAAGTCAGTTATATCTTCTAACAGTTGTACTAGAATCTACTGATTCATTTTTATTACAGTATATGATAATTGGCCAAAAGATACTAGTCAAGAGCAAATGTCCTGTCAAACTCAGATGCAAAAATGTTTTTGTTAGCATTTATGTTGAAATCTCCTTTAACACAAGCCAAAACCAACAAAATAATACTAAATACTAGAGCCATTCTTGTTAAAGTAACAACAGCAATGAGTTTGAAACTTCCTCTTGTCTTAAAACTAAGTTTTCCCATCACAAAAGAGACTATTTTTTCACAAGCTTCTGCAGAGAAGTGTCTCCCTGCTGCCAGCAGTTCCCTCCTCGCTGCTGTAGAAGTCACATGGCACCTAGCGAGGCCCAGCTGCCTTTGAGGTCTGTCCCCGACCTTCTGCCTCCTGACTGTAGCTGTCTGTGTCTGTCTCCTTTTGCCTTTCATCTAGGCGGTGTGGGAGTTTCAAGAACAGTATGGCTAACTTGATTTGAAAATTAACAGACCAGCCTTTCTTTCCTGTCCCCTCACAACTTTCTGTGATTAAGGAATCGCAGAAGACGAGCAGGGTGGCTCACCTGAAACTGAGCCTTGGAGCAAGTGATTGAGCTCACTGTGTGTTTCCCAGTGCTTAGCTGGGGATATCTCTGCCTCATATCTGGCAGCTGTGATGGGAGAGTGTCAGACTTTCTGTTCTGTGGTAGAGACAATGAAAGCAAAGGAGCAATGCAGGGATACTGTTGTGGAATATAAAACATAACCCTATCTGGAATGAAAATTTGGGGTCAAGAGAGTATACTTTTACCGTGCAAGCTAATATCTTTTTCATGAGCTCTGAAACTTTGCCAGTGTACTTTAAACTGGGTCAAGAATGCTTGTCTTGGCATTCCTGGAGTTGATCTTGATGAATCTGTAACTGCGGAGTTAAATAGGCCCATCCAATTGTGCTCTCGCACTGACAGGCAGATCCTTAGTTCAGTGCTGCTTTACCTTTTCTTGCTTGGATGGTAAATGGAGAGGTTTTGTATTGCTTTTATGGGGACAGGGAACTAGCTGTGCAGCTGTTGACATCTTTCCCCCTTCGCCTCTAGGTAGTGATAAGAGCCAGCCGTGCTATGAGAAGTTACAGCAGTAATCAGCATACTGAGGCAGTTGAAGCTTTCTGGCTCATGTGACAACCGTAAAAAACCTTTGAATGATCTCTGGGGTTGTAGGTGAGAAGCAGGGCCTGTCAACAGCTCCCTTGGGGCTCCTTCAAATTGCAGTGTCATCTGACATGAATTGTGAAATGAAATTATTTGTGTACGTGATTGGTCTGAGAATTTGTTCTTAACCCAGCAAGCACCCCTCTATAAAGAAGATTTTTGGATGTATGTGAAAGTTAAATGTAAACGTATGCCTTTGTACTTTTTTCCATGATTGTATTTTTCAAAAACAGCTCCATACTTGTGCTTTCTGCACTGGGATCGAGTGACTTGTTCTGCTGCAGAATCCCTTCAGTGCAGGAAGCTTTTTGACCTCAGTCTACTTGGACCAGAAGGAAGCTACAATCGTTATTCAAGAGCTTCCTCTTCTTTGTGTAAACTCAAGTTGGGATACACTTCTGCAGACAGTGGCAAGAATGTACACAGCAAAAAAGAACCATCACTGCTGGCAGGAAGGGTCATCACTGCCTTGGTGGCTGAGAAGAGCTGAGCAGAGAGTTCTGCTTTTAAGTGGGCTGTGGGAGGGACCTCTGTGAACCAGCTGCTGGTATGGGGCTTGGTTAGGAGTGTGTGTCAGGGGGGCAGATTTAACTCCGACCGCACTTTGCACAGGTGTGTTTCACCTGTTCTCTTGCCCTACTCCCTTTCCCATGTGTACATACACAAGATCTAGAGTGCTTTAAGCAAAGCTTTGCTGTTGGCTGTGAGTGACAAGAAACTGTATGAAAGTATTGCCCATAAGGCACGTTGTTTGAGCTGGTTTATGATCTGTGATAGATTCTATGTAACATTTTACTTCCAGGAATTGATACAGGCTTTTAAAAAATTTCTTCTGATAAAGTGACGTGCTTGGAATGAACTTGTCACTGCATTCATTTCAATTATTTTTCACATGGAGTGTGGAATACTTTGATTCATCTGGTTAAAAGCCCCTGAAGTTAGGGAAGTTTGTTTTGCTATAACTAGATCTGAAAAACACACAGAGGTATCAGACAATGTTAATAATGCATGGCTTGGATTATTCTGAGTAGGATGGCATTATTAGCTGTGTAGGCTTTCAGTTTTCAGATTCCTATGCTATGTAGGTGCAGTGACTTGAGTAACAGATACTATGCCTGCAAAAGTGTATTTCTTATTTCCACTGGCATAAAGTTTCCTAAATTTTATTCATTGAATACTTCATGCATGTTCTATCTTGTTTCCTCCCTTACAGCCTACTCCTCCACTATCAAGGTGCTCATAGCACAGAAAGTTGTGCTGTTAGCAGTGTGTTGTGATGTGTTGTACTATTTACCATATTTTTTATGGTTATCTGACTGCTTTCTAATGTTATTTCACAGTTAAGATGCACCGGTAGTTTGCAGTAGTTTCTATTCAATATGTTTCTGCATTCTCTTTTCAATTATAAATACATGGTTTTGCCTGTTTCCTTGCTTGGTGTTAGTTTGTAATATCCTCCTCTTTAAAAATTCAGCATGTTGCTGATGATGATTGGTTTCGAAGCTCATTGGTAGGGTGGTTGTGCTTGACAAGGGAGTGAAACATGGAAGTGCTGACAAGTGGCTGGTTGCTGATTCTGGGTCCCGTGCGCAAGATTGCGATATGAAAGATTATTATTATCGGTCACGCAGCAAGAGCTGTTATTTCCTAACTTCAGATTAGCTGGGAATGAGTTTTGAAGTCAGCGGGGGTGTAGTGCCACTAGCATGGTCCACTGCCTGGGCTGCATTGCCTCAGTGAAGGCCCTCATGGCTTTAGCTGTTACTAGATCTGCTGCGGCTGCATCTTCATAAATCTGCCACTATACAGACTATTCCAGAGAGCACTTGCACCTCTAAGAACCCCAGGCCTCCAGTGGCAGCCCAGGGTATATCTGCTTGCCTCCACTAATATTTGGCTGCTCCAGAATCTGCTTCTGGTACTGTCTTCTCTAGGGACCAGACCTCATCAGCTTTGTACCCATACAGTGCTCAGCCTGACACTGTATTCATTGCTCAGATTTCTTGAGTAGTGCACTACTACAGCAGATGACAGGGGTAACACTGTGTTTAGTGATCAAACAGGGTCCAGTAGCATCCCAGCTGTCCAGTAGTTTGAACTGAAGCCATCATATACATTTAAGCAGCTGTTTTTTACACTAGGTCACGTTAGCTATCATCCTCTGTCATGCATTCATTGGGGATATTTCAGTGGTAAAAAAAACCCAATTAAAGTACCCTCACACAAGCTTCAGTCATTAGCACTAGATATTACATTAATTTTAAATAACTTTAAATGCTGTATTTTTGTATTTCCCTACTTCATTTAGTACCACGTGTACCTTGTGTAGACTTCTGTTGGACTCCTGCTGAATTCCAGATGTCCATCATCTGTGTGGTTTGGTATCTAGCTCTGCAAAAGCTGTGGGATGCAATGTCAGCCGTTGTTGCTTCATTTGTGCAACTACAATCGTCAGACTTAGTATTTTTTCAGGCCTAGGAATTCTCTGTTAGACTACTGACTCAGCATAGAGTTATCCTAAATTACACAGGTCATGGTTACTTCTGGGAATTCATAAGAGGTCAGGAAGTGTCCAGGAAATTATTTAAATAAAAAAAAACCTCCAGTGGCCAAAACCCAAGAGATTAACTCACATGCGTGGCAGCTATTGAGCAAATGGAATAGCAGGAAATAAAAGTAATAAACATCGAAAGGTTAGCCTGAGGCTGTAGTTTTAGAAATCTGTTAAGCTAGCACTGCCACCAAAAAAAGAGCCGTCTTTCCTGTTTCGTTCTTCCTGTGTTCTGGCACAGATGTTTGGCTCCATGGTGGGTCAAATTAGGAAAATGACCGGGGTTAGCATTAAACTAGCAAGAAAAATGCAGAGGTGGTTTTTAATAGCAGGTCAGTTCACTGTCTACCTCCTCACACTGTTGCACGAGCACTTGATCTGACAGGACAGCAAGGAGTGTCGTGGGAGTTGGAAGAAGCAGAGGGAGCAGCAGTGCTGCCTTTTATTTGGTTGCAGATGAAAATCATTCCAAAAGTGCTGTGAGAGAGTGATGGTTTGTCAGACTTTCTCAAAGGTGGTTTGTGGTCATTCAATTAAATCAACTGCTAAAGAAAACAGATGTTATCTTGTCAGTTTGAGTGGCCAACTGTTGTGCTTCGCTTTTCTCTTGTGCTGGGGAGGTAAATGGCTTGGTCAGTGTCCCAAAAAACCAACATTGCAGTTGTATGCAGAACCATTCTCCCCACCCTGCTCTTCATGTTGTAACCGCAGAACCTTTTTGGAGATGGATTCCATTACAGACACAGCTGACTTGAGCCAGAGGCCTATTTATTCACAGCTTTTAACTGTGAGGAAGTAACTTCTCATTCATGTAGCGAATGTAATGGAAAAGACAAGAGGAACTTGACATCTCTTTTTAGGAAAAGATAGTGTTTATCCCAGCAAAACTAAAAAAGACGTAGAGACATTACAAACTTTAAACCTAGACAGAATTTTTTTTTTTAAATTATTTTAGAATGAAGGTTTCTTTTAATGTGTACCTCAGTTGCCCTGTCAGTTTGAGTAGTCCTCCACTTACATTTTTATTTCTATGCAAATTGATATTCTCCTATGCATTGTATGAAAAACCCACTAAAAGCATGGAAGCTGATAGTGCCAGAAAAATAGTAAACCTGGTAAGTGCTTTCATATGCACAAAGTGCATTTTGAACACTTTTAAATTAGTTTTATTTTCACAAATGAAAGTAATATTTTCACAAATAAGTGATATTATTGCACAAATACATCATCATAACAGCTGACACAGTAGTTGTGTAATAGTATGATTCAGGGCAGGGTGAGCAGTCAAGTAGTGGTGGGTGGGCAGATGACATCAGAAGGACTACCAAGAAGGCAATGTATGAAGCCAGCCTGCTTGCTTGTCTGGGTTCAGAAGTCTAGAAACTCTGCTTCAGGAAAACAGATCAAAAAAAGGGAGGGTCAGTAAGCTAGAAGCAATTGTTCAGTTCAACGTGGATTGCATTAGCATGTTGATTAACAGGACATTAAGGAGTCTTAGGCAGCGTACTGGTGGAAGCTTGTGGAGGTGTCCCGGTGCTAAGGCATAGGGACAGAAGTAGTTTGTGTGAATGCTGCTGTTGGGTAAAAAGAAAAGTGTTAGAGAAAGATTTGGTGGCCGGTTCAGTAGGGGATCTTGGGTGCAGATGCATCCTTGGATAGAGTTGGGAGAGCTGTGCAACTGATTTCAGAAATTAGTTAGTTTGGCAAGAAGGTCAGATCTGACATGAAGTCATCACTGCTCGCAGCACCTTGTCAGAAGCGAAATGGTTGCAGCCCCAGAGGCAGAGTCGAAGGGTATTAAGGTGCAGAGTCACGCAAGTATAACGTGCCCAGATGTATCAAGAAGAGCGGGAGATCTGGGTTAGCTACTGGGTGAGGGAGACTTGCAGCGAGCAAAGCAACAGAGGTTTTTGATGGGGAGTTATGTACAGCTTAGGAGTTGGCATTTGGTACAATGTAGTAAGTCTGTGTAATTCCTGTGTAGAAATCTTTCAGTGTCTAATTTGAAACCCACTGAAAACTAGCAAAAAGCTGAAAGTACAAGGTAAGTTAAGATCATTAGAAAGATCCCTTGGCTAGGGTACAGAATGATTAATTTGTTAATCACTAGCTGTTCTGAACTTTATACAGAAAGTTACCATGCCACATGTAGAAAATAGAATTAAAGAAATTAAAAGGCAGACAAGCTTGTACTAAAAAGACACAAAATCCAACAAACACGTGTTCTGCAGGCAAGTTGTAGGAAGTTCTGTGCCATAAAACTGAGGATACAAGTGTGAACTGACCATGTCTGGAAGTCGGCAGAGTGATTAAAATCCAGCAAGTAAGTTTGGCTGAAATATTTGCTTTTGCAGTGTTCTGGGGCTTCCACAGCATTTGTGCAGTGAACTTAATTGCTTAATGCAAGAGTGAGAAACTGCTTAAAGTGGTCATTTGAAGTTTATATGCAAACATAATGCATGCTACATTGTCTTTGGGACCAAAGGCTATTCAGTGTGGGAGTGGACACATTCTGGCCTTTGCAGTCCGCGCTGTAGAGGTGGCAGCTCTTTGGTAGCTATCTTATTATGTAAGGTATTTCCACCTAAGCTTCTCATTATAAATGCTGGACCTAACACAGAGAAACTACCACTGCTATGAAGAGTATTTTTTTAAGAAATTCAGGGAAACCAGACAACTGATTCACAAACAATATAGAAAGCTATGAGGATTTTATTTTCTTCCTTACGCTTCTTATCTAGTTCTTAAAACCCCAAAAGTAGTGCGGTAGATAGAACTGCTTTTGAAATAAAAATTTTACGGAGTCCTTGGAGAGAAAAAGACAAATTTTTCATAAAGAGATTCTTCGTAGATGCCATAGATCTTCATGAAAACTTCCTTTTTCAGATCCTGTAGGAAACCTATTATAAAACTGATTTCAGAATGTGAAGGCTTTGATGTCGTTTTCTGAATCAAATGTCTTTAAAGTGTAAAATTGGTTCTGCTAACATCCCTGTGTTCTGAGAAGATTTCTATTTGCCCTACAGGCCCACATAAAGGAAGAAAGAGGTAAGAAGGTTACTGTCCCCTTCAAGGTAGCCACCCTTGATGAAGGAAGTAACTGCAGCTCCCGGGAGGCAGGCCGCATTCAGGGAGACAGGGAATGTAGCCGCTGTGTTGCTCTTCCAGGTGCCATTCCAGGGAAGCCATCTCTGGCAAGGGACTGGCATATGCCCCAGCCCCCTTTCTTAGTTTAGTGCAAGGGAACTGGGTTCAAATACTGGTTAGCATATGAGGGAAGAGAGTCATATTGTAATCATATAGCAAAGTGAGTGTCGTCCTGTGACAATCTTGGATGCCTTTGCTGCTAGGAGTTTTATTCCAATTTCCTAATGGAACAAATCTTGTTTGGGAGCATCTGTTCTTTTGCCCTCTTCTCCTTGATTTTTTTGAACCCTCTGGAAGGTACCAGCTAGAGTTGACAGAAGAGTAGAGGTCTTTAATGCATTTATAGGAGCATAATAGTTCTTTTAAATTAAAAGCTGAATAGAGGAATGACACAAATCAGTGCTCCTAACTGAATGAAAACCTTCATTTTGAGAGACAGCAGCCAGTGGCCAAGTCACAGGTGTGCTGGATGGTCAGTCAGTACTTGTGTTGCTCTGTAGCAGTCTCAACATCTACTATCACTTTCTCAGCCATGCAGGTATAGGGTACTAATGGAAGCTGAGGCAGGGGGTGGTGGGGGTGGATAGAGGTTGAGGTGATCAGAAGGCACTGGGTGCAAATCCGTGGTTCTCCAAGCTTCATTAAATCTGCTGCTTATGAAACAACTTCTAGAGGCTTTTGGTGGCCCTGTTCCTCATACGAAGCTTAAATAATTTAATAATATGCAGGTACACATAGAAGTGTTTTACATATTTCTAAGGACACAAACCAGTTATTTTTTTCACTAGTCTCAAGCCACTTTTGTCAAAATACAAAGAGGAGCAAAAATGCTGAAGTTTATCTTCCTGATTTCTCTTTGAGGTTAAGAGTAAAAATAAACAGTAGCTCTGGAAGATTTTTGGTATAACGATGAAGGCTTCATTTCCCCTTGTGTTTCGGTTACTGAAGTGGAAGTCTTACCAGTTAACAATTAGGAGAGGAATGAAGAGTGCTAAATGCCAGTCCTCGTAGTCTGCAGTTCTATTATTTGCTGTCTGATCCCAAGTGGCATTTACTGCAGAGAAGGTTCTAAGGGAGTTCAGTTCAGCCTGATGAGCTGGAGGATGGGTTGTACTAACACGAGATTTGTAAACAAGGGAAGGCATCAAATATATGAAATCAAGTTTCTGTGGGTTTGCTGACAGCTCACACCTAGTTGCAATAATATACTTTGCTCTCGGCATCTTCGCCTGTCAGAGGCTGACTCATGGGAGGGAGAGTGCCTCAGAGCAGGTTGGCTGGATTTTATCAATCAAGCTGTAGACAAGGAAGATTAATAACAGAAAAATAACACAGAATTGTGGGACACAGGGGTTTAAAGGGTAGCCTCAAAATAGAGTGGCAGCATAGTTGAGACTGGAAAGAATCTGAAGGTGGTCTAGTTCAACCCCCTGCTCAAGCAGGGCAACCTAGAGCCAATGTCGCAGGACCATTGAGTTTTTAATGTCTCCAAGGATGGAGACTCCACAGCCTCTGTGGGCAACCTGTTCCAGTGTTTGATCACCCTTCCTTTTTTTTTTTTTTAAAAAAAAAAAGGTAAGTAAAACATTAGTTATATCCCATTAACAACAAGAGATCTTGGTCCAGTCCTGGTCCAGTGAAATCCCTGCTTTCCTGTTTTTCTGGTTGCTGGCTAAATAGCAAGACCACTGGACAGACAGGAGCTTGTAGTCTTGAATGCTCAAGGCACAAGTTGTAAGTTATTGCAAAATGAAGCCACGTGATGTCTTAGGCTAGTTTCTTAAAATGCAAACTTACTACTCTGTATTTACAAAGACTTTTTGGAGGGGAATACTCTAGAAAAAGTGTCATTGTACATGAAAAAGATAAATGTGGAAAGGATAAGAGAACGTCAGGAAAGGCTGAGGGGAGTGTATTGTGAATGGCATGAGAACTCAGCTGAAAAAGCAAACATGAGTAAATGTTGGCCACAGAGTCCGTTAGCTGATGCTGAAAGACTGGAAGGTCGAAGAGGTGCTGTTATAATGCAATGTCAAGCACTGGTCAGCTGCATCTGCCTCTCTTGACAGTGCTCTCCTATTAGAGCAGCATCTCTAGCGTAGGTGGCTCAGGTAACTGTCATGTTGCCAGCTGGTCCCAATAATGGATTGCATCCTTAAACTGTCACCTTTAAACAGAGAAGCTTTTGGAGGCTTACATGTGTTTCTTTTAACACCACATAGCTCCCATGCTGGGCAGCACTGGAGCAATTTCATTTTCAGTTGCCTGTCTTGAAAAATTTCGTTGGGTGATTGTGCTATCAGTCCTTTATTTCTCTCTTTCATCACATGGTAGTCATTTAAAACAAAGGATATATGTATGTAGACCGAAGATTAAAACAATGAGAAATATGAATATGTACAAGACAACTAAGCAGTAAATACAGCCCTGGAAACTGGGGCACGTGGCATGAGTAGAAGAAAACAATCATTTAATGTGTGTTCAAAATTAGAAGATATCAATGGTGCCTTTTATAAATAAACTGTTCCTGTATCATTTGAAATCAGCAGAGAGCAGTCAGGAGGAGAGAGGGCAGATGACAAATGATTCATTTGCTTGCCTTCTCCTTGAGATTCTTTTCTTTGCCAGCTTGGGATAGCAGATGTCTTAAAGATTATGAATTCATGGGAAAAATACAAGAAGACAATGGGCAGCCAAGAAAGTATTCTGGTAGTCTAAATATTTTGTTTCTTATATTTTAGCACCTGTTGGCTCTCAAAATCTCAAAAAGCTCTTTTATCAATGAATGACTTTGCTCACAAAGGTTTTGGTTCAATGAGGCTTTCAATGAGAAGTGGTTGTTATGTATTTGGACTATAATCTATTTTATTTGCTGTTACTCAGCCTTCGGTTACAGGGAAGTCAACTAGGCGTGTGGAAACATGAAGACTGATTGTCTGTTGTGCTGTACATCAAATATAGGGCTTTTTGCAGAACTTTGTGATCATTGGTGAGAACAAATTTCAAAGGACGTGTGTATTTTTTAACTGTGTAGGTCTTTCAAAGTTAATTCGGAACAGCCTGTACTTTCAGCTTCAGTAGGGGGCCATTTCTCTGCAGTCACTGTTCACTAGGTGAGGTTCTTGCCTTAATATGCTGATCTCTTCAGGGATTGCTAACTCCCACCACCCAGGTTTTACTGAAGATGCCAAAGAATACTTTAACCTGAGACTTGTTACAATAAAACTTTCGCAACCCAAACCAAACAAGACAGTGTGTTCTTTGTGGGTTTCTACACTGAGTACATACTGCATTTAAAATACTGGAAACAGAATAAGATGTGAAGTAAGTATTCTGACTCAGAAAGGGGATATTTATATACTCCCACTTTAAGAAAAAGGCTAGATACATCGATGAATATTTTGTCATTCATGTGCATCTCTGCGCTAACTGAAGTGAAAACTGAAGGACTGACAGTTCTGCAGTGGCTGCCAATACTATGTACTGTAGAAGAAGGGATCATGTTTGCGCAGTCACTCTGGGTTTGTGTGCAAGCAGACACGTCTCCATGAAGTGCTATGTACTCTACTGCAGAGGTGCTCTTCCTTTAGCAGACTCCGTGCCTCTGTCTTCCTCTATTTCCACATCTAAATTTGGCTTTCTTCACTAAGCTATTTGGAGTTTGGAGGTCTTTTACATGCGTACATACCCATTGCAAATTGATTTGCAAGAGTATGTTTAGTTTCACAGTAAAGGCAAACGGTCATCAGATTTGTTGTCATCCCAGCTGCGGGTTAAACTTGATCTGTTGGAAAAGGAGATGAAACAGAGCTGTGTTTGCTTTTGCCTGTTGCTACTGAGTCATCGTCCCACCTTACCACACTCTCTTCTAAGTGTAAATACTTTCTTTGTCTTTACAAAAGGTTGTTTAAATTGAAGTTTCAGTGCAGGCTTCAGCTCTCTTAGTGTGTTTTAAGATATTGAACATCTGTGAATGCTGCAAAATAATAACAAGATAAGTGATCTAAGAGCAGACAAAAATGTAATTTACTCAAAAAAAAAATTACTGACTTAAGCAGTAAGTTATTTACAGGGATATTTCTGTCAATAAAAAAATAATGAATTACCTCAAAGGCAAATAAGTTATCAGATATTGTACATGCTTCAGCATCTATCTTCAAAGGCAAAATATAGTGAACTGCGCAAAGCTTTACATATATTTATATTAATCTTTTTGCAGCACAAAGGTATCAAGTGTCTCTTTTGTGGTGCTTGATTTAAAGTTTTGTCAGAGATATACTCTCTGGTTCTCAATAATGCAAGCAGCACACACTTCATAAGAACAGCCAGTGTTCGTATTAGTTCCCAGGAGCTGCTTTTTGTGAAGGTGTTTAGACTGATATTAGTAGATGATTGAATATTTGCAGATGACTGTATCAGGATATAGCATAGCTCATAGTAGCTCTGGAAGCAAACATGCTGCTGCTGTTTATAACATATAAAATAATTTTAGCCCTGAGGACAAATGTGGGCATTAGCCTGGAAGTGGAAGTTGTCTGTGGCTGCAGCTGTGCTGTGGGGATATGTGTGAACACAAGGCACAACTGAGAGGCAGCCAGGGGAAGTTCCTTGGTCATGCAAGGGCTGCCTGTGGAAGCTGCATACTCCTCCTGTTCCCCTTGTCCAAGCAGCATCAGAGATTAACCGGCTGCTTTTAAAACAAAATGTTAGCGGATGTTTGTAGCTGAAGTAGTCAGGTACAGCACATAGTAGAAGGGCTTTCAAAAATGTTGAATGCTTAGCACTGAGGGATTTATTGACAGCTGCCTTCCCTATGAGTATGTCTTGTTTCAACCACTTTTGTGGTCATGTGCTTTCCTGTGTCCCTTCCTAGTGTATGTCAAGAAGCTCCCTTGGGTAAGGCCAACTTCCAGAACTGGAGCTTCAACATTTGAAGAGGTGTGTGATGGCCCTGGGGTGTGTACTTGGGCATCTCTAAACAAACGCAAAAAACTATATTGAGACATAGCAATGCTTCTAGTGGCTGATGAAGCAATTAAAACGTTTGACTATTACATTTTGGGTAATATATATGCAAATAAAGGTGAAGTCATGAATGATCAATGGGCTGAGATGGCAGCAAGGTTTTCAGAGGCTTATGTGTGCATGGCACTTAAATGAGAAGCATTTTTGTACACATTCTTCCAAACTGATGGAAGAGAATTGTAAACCGATTATGCATACCTGTGACCATATACACAGCTGGAATACAATCTTAAACCTATCACTATGTTATCTTGCTGTCTTAATCTGTATATTGAATAATAAGGAATACAGGACAGGGAATATGTTGCTGGAAAATTATTTAGTAACTGTAAATCTTGTGGGTCATGAAGTGCCTGGAATAGATTAGGAAAAGTTATATTTATGTTTTCATGCTTCAATAATGGTTGCCTTTAGTTATGGGGAAGAAGTTACAGAAGAATGTAAAATTGACATTTTTAAGCTGCATGATTGATACATTAAAGTGCACAGACTTGCTGCCAAATTTTTTCTGCCCTCATAAACATAGAGCATATCCACAAAACATATCCAAGTGTCCTTGGGTTTTTTTATTGCTTTATTTCATTACATTAAAGACAAAAATGCATCCCTGCAGGATTTTAGGGCCAGTTTATTTGGTCATGCAGGGAAACAGAATAATGAGGGAGTAATGAGAAAAAGCTAGAGAAGTAGAGTATTGGATGATTGTGAGCAACAGTGTTTGAGTTGAGCACATAGGGACCAGTTATTCTATTACTTTGTACTGGTATCTTTTCTTGAGTTTATAAGGTGCTCCATGGTTTTTGGTTTTCCATTTATGCTGGAGCAGCTCCTGTTCACTGCTTACCTGACTGAATCTGCGTCGACTTCGAGTGACTTCCCCATTTTACTTGTCAGAAGGCAAGTATTTAGAGGCCTTTTTCGTCTCTTCCTTAATGTTCAGCAATCCCTCTTCTTTTTCTGTCATTTTTTTAAATGCGACTCAGAATTATAACATATTCCATGATATGGTTTGTTGCTGTCTGCCTTGGATACTTATTTGCAATAACAAGCAGTGCTGTGTTAAAAATTTAACTGTGGAAAGTATTCTACAAAGTTCTTGAAAGATGTAGAAGTAAGGATCTTTTAGAGTGAACTTAACCTTCTGGGTGTCTAAATATCAAAGTATACTTGCAAATCTTTCCCATGTTACTACCATTTAATTATGTTGGTTGTTATGACAAAATTAGGCCTCTGGGGTAGACAAATGGAATCTCAGTACTGGAACCAGAGGTTAGTCATTTGTGATAAATGCAGCAAGGGAGATGAAGTAGTGGCTAACAAGCTGTTGGAAGAGATCATAAATATTATTTAAGTGCTCTGGATGTTCTGTATGTAAAAATACATTTGTCTTGGTAACAAGCCTTTTGATCATCTTAACTATTCTGTCAACAATCCTGCCCAATTCTAGATGTTCTTCGATAGTGAAATGACATGCAAATACATGTGAAAGTTGAGTGAAATTAAATGAAGGCATAGTCACAAGGGAGAATAATGCTGCCTACATGCTAGCATCCAGAACATAAGTCAGTGGACACAGTATAATTTAAAAGTTCTGCCTGTAGTACCTACTAAGTTTTTTGTGATAAAGCTCATGCTTTAACATAAATGGTAGTATGGCTGGTTTCTGTCTGTCTGGACTGTCTAGTGAAGTGCAGATGTCTGAGATTGCCTCAGAGGAGCAAGGTCCAATCGGCTATGCTAATAAGCAAGTTTTTTGAGTTTCTACATCACTCGCTTCCAGTTTTATTGACAATGCACTGTTGGGGGGTGGCATAGGAATTGTTCAATGATAGTTAACTTTGTTTGATTCAGGTCTTACCTGGAGAGTTTTACAGACCTTTAAGAATGCATTTGTGTTTGGATGAATGTTCTTAAGCAAGGCAAACCTGTGGTTAACAGATGGACTTGCACTAGAGTAGACAATACTTTGAGAGACTGAGATGTGGTAGGACTTCTCTAATTTGCTTCTCAGCTTCTGCCTGGGATCTGTCTACAGACCTGTGTAAGAACTCTTGTCAGAGTCACTGAAAAGTAATGAAGTTGTGGAGGTGCAACTAAGGAGCTAAATTGTCCTGAAGAACTTTTTCTTGTAAGAGGTGAGGTACCAAAGATAAGCTCTGGAAGTTAGCGTAGAGGAATTAAGCTGAGCGTGCCTGGAAGAAAGGAAGAAAATCTTAAAGGAGTTTGACATGGAGTAACTGGGATGCAGCATAGTGTCAATAATACAAAGTTCAGTGCTTAAACTGACTTCAGGAAATGGAATCTTGTTCTGTGATTTGCCAAGCCACATGCCACACTCCTCTTTGTCCAGCATTGAAGAAAATGTGTTGCTCACCATGGGCAATTTGATTCGTTATTGTCGATATGTCTTGTAAATCAACAATTTAGCATTAATAATCAGAGTCAAGCAAATCCCTTATGCTCTCAGGGCTATAAACCTCTGGTTGAGCTTAGTAGCAGAGGATTTTGAGGTATAAGGCCTGCTTTCCGTGGGCAGTAATGGTATAATGCAGTAATGAGGGAAATGAACATAACACATTTTGGCTCTTTTGATTAAACACCCTTGTGATAAAGTATAACTTTATGAATGTGTCAGAATCTTGTGAAAAAAGCAAAAGGAAGAAGACCAAAAGAACATGATCTGTTTGTGGCATCTTTTGAAAATTACACTATATTAAAGAACTAAATTGCTGTCAGCCTTCTTACCATGAGCCATCACTCTTACTAGTTCATTTGTCAGTTTAATTTAGTAAAAATGAGTGCTTATAAATACTACAGAGGCTTGTTTAACTGAGGAGAACAACTAAGAAAATATGAAAAAATTTCTGTGGCATTCGGAGTTTGTCACCACCAAAAGCTAAGGATGCTGCAGAGCTGGCTAGCTGCAGCCATGGCAGAACACTTGCCTCCCCTTCTTCTCCAGCATTGCCTGGGGTGACTTGTTCTGCCCCTGCACTGTATATTTAGGCTGGTGAGTTGCCAAAACAGATAGCCTTTTGATTTGTTTCTTTTTTTCTTGTTTGTTGCTCAGTTTTGGAGGATAGTGACACACATCTGATCTGCCTGATACAGAAATACTTGTGGTGTGCGTGTGGAATGAACTGTCCCATGTGGATACTGTGGCACTGTTCATTTTTGCGTATATTGTGAAACAGTGAATGTTAATTTTCACTTTCAGTACTGAGATACCTTTTGGGAAACACACCTTCTGCTCAGCTGTCATAGAGGTAGTGGTGCCTGGGACTTGAGAGGGCCAACAGCCGCAAGAATAATTGATTTATTTCAATTGATTGTATTTATTTATTGCTCTTCTGAACATGTATTCCTGGGCACTTGTACAACCCTCAAATAACAAAGTCTAGCATAACATGCCCTTTAAAACAGCAGGTTATTTTGGATTATAGCATTTTCATGATGGTGGCTGAGAAATAATAACGAATCTTAGCACGAAGAGTGCAATTGAGGGCTCTTCCTCGTGTGTTTTCCTTTTAGCAGAGCCAAAGGACAGGTCATTGTATAACCTCGCATGCTGAGCTGGTGCGTGTCAGCAGCCCGGTGAGCAGCCCTGCCGCAGGTCTGTTCTCTGCGAGGTTTTGAAAATGTCATGGCTTAATTGCCATGGGAGACACATGCCTGAGTGTTTCTGCCCAAGTGACTACTCATCTCGGTGTAGGTGTTGCAGAATCAGACCCATTACACTAGACTGGGTGAGTCATTTTCCCAGTTTACCAGGGCATCTCCTAGCTTCGCGTGTTAGCTTCCTAGAATTTAGGATTTGTCTGGGCTCATGTTCCAAGGCGAATTTAATGTAGTTCCCTAGATTTTAGGAACACTGCTGGACAGGAAGGTAATGTGTCTGTTCTGCCTCTGGATGTGTTAATAATTTTTGTTGAACTTTGTTGCCTTTAATGGATTCAGAATGAATATTTAAATTGTGTAGCTATTCTAGAGGAAAACAAGATTCTATGTGGAAAATCTGACGGATGTTCTAAGCTCCCAGTATGAAGGGGAGTTTTGGGTTTTGTTAAGTGTTACTGATTTATTGCATGTGTTCATTGTGTATAGCTCTCATGAGTGCAGCGACCAGAAAATTGGTTGCTGTATTTTTTGCATCTTTCCAACTTTTCTTGAGGCATTTGTTTAATGTATGTTGTTACCTGTCAGAGTGAAAATAAAATCTTGACAATGGGCTTTTTTTGCCCTAAGAGACACTTACTTGAAACTGATGTAGCAGAGGTCAGAGTAGGACCTGCAGTGTAGTTGTTGGCATTCTTGAAGAAAAATGCACACTTTTTAAAGCTGTTCTGGATTTATCTTTTTTTTAAATTAAGTTGGACAGAAGTCAGCTTCAACACAGCAAGCTGGTATCACAGAGTTAGTATTTTTGGAGATTACTGTGTAGCAATCCATGTGGTTTGATCTAAATGCCTTTGTAGAGAGGAGAACGTAAAATAAACTGAATATGCATGGTGGTTTCACAAATTAGAGCTATTTGCTTTCATTTACTGTATGTTGTGAAGTGCTACTGTGCAAAGGCAATTTAAATGGTGTGAATTATGTGATGGAACATAAGAGAAGTGGGAATGATACAACAGCAATTCATGTTTAGTTTTGGTTTATTCAAATGCTTTCTCTAGAGAGCAATACAAAAAAGCAGCAAAGAGCAAACTAGTTGACCACTATCTCAAAGCCTAGCTAAGGGGATAATATTTTGGGCTTATCCCATGACAGCATGAAATGTATGAAGTGAGAAGAGGTCTTTTATGGGCCACTTGCAAATCTTGTGTTTCTGTTCTTGCATTTTGAAACTTCATCTGCCATCCAAGAAAGAATATTTCAAGTTTATGCATCTCTTCGTGTTCTTTAGAAAAGCTAGTTTATTGCTACAGATGTCTGTTGCCTTCAGTATTTCTTAAAGCTGCTTATACAGTCATTTTGTATGAATTGTATGCTAGCCTGTGTAACAAACTCTTTTTGCAATGTTTCTTCCAAGTATGAGAAAAGAAACCAAGATCTTGTGTTGGGGAATAGGCCCCCTCATGTCAACAGGTGCTAATTGCATAAGGGATGGTGGGGAACCCCAGTGCCAGGCGGTGGGACTTAGTGCATGTGGCAGTGAAGTAAGTCCCAAAGTTATGGATGACCAGGGTAAGCCACCCTGTTGAAATATGCCTTGGCTTTCCCAGCATTACAGTGAGGACAGAAGCATTTGCTGCTCCTTGGAATGTACTGCTTGTGAAAGGCACTAGACAAGAGCAACAAATTGTTATTGTTGATAACAGGCAACAGAATTGGTTATTTGGCAAAAGCTGGTGTAAAGGCACTGTTTGCTGCTGAGGAATATTTTTGCATCTCTGGAAGCAGGTGAGAAGCTGAGTGAGCTTGTCCACTCTTTACCAGGACTATGTAACGGCTTTTAAAGTCCAGTTTAAAAAGCCTGTTTGAAACCCTGTCACCAAGTTCCAGTTTTCATCATGTGAGGGAGTATTTCATCTCTAGTGCTAATCCAAAATCATTATTTACACTACGAAGCTTAAAAGATACAGGTAGTAGAACTAGTAGCTTTGATGAACATACACATTTTCAGTTCTGCATGTAGTTGAGTTCATGTATACTGTGTTTTACACTTGTCCCTGAAAGATAGAGTATAAAATATGCAGCCTGTATGACAAGGCCAAGTGTTCCTGTTGGAGTTTGGACTTGCTTTGTCTAATGTGCTGGTGATGATTGGACTGCATTCTTGATGTTGCACTCGCAGAATTTTCTACTCCTTTTACATGCATTTTGAAACTTTCAGACTCAGAAAGAAAAAAAGTTGGTGGTGTGTGGTTAAACTGTGTAAGTGCCTTTTGAGTTTGTTTACAGTTACTTTTCTAGCATTTCCTTCTGCTTTGGGTTAGCCTTAAATAATGATCTCGGCTTCACTAGTATGTCAGTTTTGTCTGTCAAATACACAAGCCTGGCTCCTGCTGTGGCATACAGAAGTGCTCTACTTCTCAGTTAATTAATGGTTTTCTCCTAAAAGCATATGAGCACTGGTACTACCTTGTTGCTGTAAGTTGCTTCCAGTAATTACTACTGTTACGCAAAAGACTCATACATGATAAAAGGCCTGAATATTGCTGCACGTTTTTGACAAAAAAAAGAATTCATTGAACAATATGATGTTTGCTGCTCTTCTGACGGCGCGTGTCTTAAAACATGATGGTGTAACAAAAATCTGTCTTCCAGGCTTTCAGGTTCCTCACAGACAAATCTTGGTCATAAAATTCAGAGCAGCAACCAGATGGCTGAAACCTGGAACTGTTGCTGTGGAGTCTAGCAAGAGAAAACCTACTCCTCGGTAACAGTAGAACATTAACACACTCAAAGTAATACATTACTAGCAGTGATGGCATATTGCATTGTGGCTTAATTGCGCTTAATGGAGTCCTGTAGTCTCCATGATTCAGCTGCATATGTCAAAGCAGGGCACTTTGCAATTCATCTGCTTGTAGAAAAACACAGCATCTTTACATTACCTGTTTGGTAGAGTACTGGAAGTACCTCAGATACTCTGTCTCCCCTCACCCCTCCTTGCAGTCTGTCTTTCTCTGCTCTGATACATTAATGTCACAAATTAAAACAAACAAACAAAAAAACAAACACTGGAACCACAGGAAAAAAAAAACCCAAGACTTCCCCCCCCCCCCC
>Ga0065711_1000947_pt1 | contig 51493 bp, 33 predicted proteins | sample Hoacrofraction12_FD_59098 | JGI IMG/M metagenome (GOLD analysis project Ga0065711, IMG submission 59098) | Hoatzin crop microbial communities from Cojedes, Venezuela - Epithelial fraction 12 v2 (version 2) | ecosystem: Host-associated > Birds > Digestive system > Esophagus > Crop | place... | reverse complement strand
GCTTCACCCTTTTCCAGTGCAATCTGGATTAGTCCATGGCAAATGGTGGGACTGTGTTTCCACCCCTGGGGCAGTCGATTCCAGGTGTACTGGATGCCCCTCCAGGTGAAAGCAAACTGTGGCCTGCACTCTGCTGTCAAAGGGGTGGAGAAGAATGCATTGGCAATGTCAATTGCAGCGTACCACTTGGCTGCCTTGGACTCCAGTTCATACTGGAGCTCTAACATGTCTGGTACAGCAACACTCAGCAGCGGCTTCACTTCGTTCAGGCCACGATAGTCTACTGTTAACCTCCACCCTCCATCAGACTTTTGCACCGGCCATATAGGGCTATTAAAAGGTGAGTGAGTCTTGCTGATTACTCCTTGACTCTCCAGCTGATGAATCAGCTCATGAATGGGGGCCAAGGAGTCTCAGTTTGTGCAATATTGCCACCAGTGCACTGTCCTGGTAGCAATTGGCACCTGCTGTTCTTCAATTCACCACAATCCCACAACAAAGGGATCTTCTGAGAGGCCAGGCAGGGTAGAGAGCTGTTTGATCTTCTCTGTGTTCACAGTGGCCACACCAAACACCCATCGGTACCCCTTTGGGTCCTTAAAGCACCCTCTCCTGAGGTAATCTATGCCAAGAATACAAGAGGCCTCTGGGCTGGCCACAATGGGGTGCTTTTCCCACCTGTCCCCTGTCAAGCTCACCTCAGCCACAAGTACAGACAATTCTTGGCATCCCCCTGTCACTCCAGAGATCCAGATGGGTTCTGTGCCCCTATACCCTGATGGTATCAGCATACTCTGTGCACCAGCGTCTACCAAAGCTTTCTACTTCTGTGGGTCTGATGTGCCAGGCCATCAAATCCATACAGTCCAGTACACCCAGTCATCCATTTCCTCCTCCTGGCCAAAGGCAGGGACCCTCTATTCTTGTTCCTGGTCAGAATATTCGCTGTCTGACCCTTGCAGTGGCAGACCAGAAGTCCCCTCACCATGGTCAAGGGAGATGATTTCAGTTCTTCTGTGTCTGGGAGATTGCTGATGGCCTTCTTGTGTCTCATCAGCAACTACACTGACAGCCTTTTCGGGTGGCCCTTTCTTAACAGTTGTCTTCCCTCTCAGTTCACATACACAGGCTTCCAGCTTAAAGATGGGTTCACCATCGCACCTCCTCGTATCCTCTCCCTGGTCACGCAGGAAGAACCAGAGTGCAGCATGCATCTAGGGCTCCCTTTTCCTCTGACCAGGCCAGGAGAGGACCAATTTCTTGGGTCATGCATGGCACCCAAGACTCTGTCCCATAGGGATAAGGAGGTGCAGAGATTTTCTTCGATGTTTTGAAGCCAAGAAGACACTCTCTCCACAGCTGGTGTATCCATATCCAGGCAATACATTGCTGCTAAGCTGTTAGAATATGATGCTGGGGAACTTTGAATCACCTTCCTCCACATGGCCCATGTACACAGACAGGACATCCTCTAGATCTTTGGAGACCTCATCAACATCAAGATCATGGTAAATGACTTCTAGCACTGCTAACTCTCTCAGGTACTGGACCACTTCATGTGCAGTAGTCCACTTTTCTGGGGAGTTCGCAAGATCTTCCTTGAATGGGTATCTTGACCTCACACTTGAGAGGAGCTGTCTCTAAAGACTGCAAATTACTATCTCTTCCAAGTCCTCTCTCAAGTCCCTGGTTTCTAGCAAGGCATCCGAGCTGTTGGGCTTCTTTCCCTTCCAGCTGCTGACTGTCAGCCCTGTTATCCCAGCACCGGAGCAGCCAGGCAGCAAAACACTCACCTGGCTGGCAGCTGTAATCTTTTCACATGTCTTGAAGGTCTGCTGATGTCAGGGACCAGGTGATTTCATCTTCCTGTTTGAGCTTTCTGACTTCTTCCTACAATTCCCTTGTCAAAGGACCAGCTTCTTGACCAGAACTTTCCTTTTCATCCTCCTCTGTTACTAATTGATGATATGGATCCATTGTTCTCCTTGTCCACTGCTTTTTGTTTTTCACTAGTGGGGCAATTACTGTAGTTGTTGTTGTTCGAGTCCCTCCCTCAACTCCATTGTGCTCAGGTGCAGTCTGGGTCCCTGCCTCAGCCACAGTCTTCTGAGAGTACTGAACTGTGGCTTGATAGGCACAGGCCAGACCCCAGTACAGTGCTAGAAGCTGCTGGTTTACATTGGGGTAAACAAGGCACCCTTCTATCTGGTGGTGCATCAATTTGCCCAGGCTGTTTGCCTGTTCAGGTGTAAAATCCCAGGCTATGGGAGGTGATAACCGTCCTAGGAACCTGCACAGATGCTTCCACACACCCTGCCACCCAGGGACTGGCTGTTTTAGGGCACATTTCAGTATTGCCTCACCCAGAATCTCTTATCTCTTACACCAGGACAAGACCACATTCCACAGAACCCATAATATGCCAACAGTATTAACTAGCAGTATTAGAAGCTCACGTGTGGGTGAACAAGGACTTCAGGATCCTGCCTATTAAACCATCCACAGAAATCCCAGGTAGGGAGAGGGATATGTATTCCCTTATCGTCTTTACAAGATAGCTTCCACAATACAGCAAGGCTGTCAACACCAGAACAAAGCACACAGCCATTGTTTGTACTAAAATGCTCCAAAGCTCAGCAAAAATAAATAAGCAACACAAACAACCAATTCTGCAACTCACACAGGAACTTGCCACTTAATGACAACTATAGCTATAGCACATTTAGTACAAAACTGCTGTATTCATGCCTCACGTTGGGTGCCAAAGAACTGTTGTGGGTTTGCCTCAATTTCCAACAAAAGAACCATGCAGTTACTCTCTCACTCCTTCCCCCCTCCCACATGGGATGGGGAGGACAATCCAGAGGAAAAAAGGTAAAAATTCATGGGTTGGGATGAGAACAGTTTAACAGCATGGCAAAGGGGGAAGAAAACAACAACCAATAATACTGATAAAAGCATATACAACATGCAGTGTTCTTACCACCCAATGCTCAGCTTGCTCCTGAGTAGGAAAAAGCCTCTCTTTCAGCCAGCTCCCCACTTCAATACTGAGCATGGTGTCACATGGTATAGAATATCCCATTTGACTGGCTGTTTGGGTCAGCGCAACCAGCTTGTTGTGAAAATTAACTCCATCCCAGCTGAACCCAGGACACCCTGCGAGTACAAATGACATCTTTGATGCAAAGAGCTCCTCCCAGCCTACCACAAGCACCCAAAATACACACACCCCTGCTGCCCAATTTAATGTTCCCACAAAGGCTATGGACAGTATTTGGGCACTCCAACTATCTTGGTCTTCCAATCAGCTCTAATTACTCCTAATGATATCAAATTTCTTTTCACAAGCGGGAATGTGTAATTCCTCTTGTTTTTTGCTTGAGATTCTGGTGTTGGTAGAAAGGCTGTTAAAGAACTACTTTTCTTTAAATGCTTCAGTGTTTTCGTTCCTTACATTGCTGTAACCTTCAGTTTACGTAATATGACTTGAGAAAATGTGCAGGGTTAGTGCCTCTTAATTCTCTCTCAGTTGTATGCTAGTTTAAAATCTTTGGGGTCACTTTAAGCAGGTGACCCACTAGATGACCTCTAGGGGTCCCTTCCGACACAAAACTTTCTATGATTCTAAGATGGGCAGCTGTCTTAGACCCAAGGCAGCTCACATGTCTTCCAGCCCTCCCCCTGCGTGCCCTCCCTTGTCCCTCCTCCAGTGTGCTGTCATCCACAGCTCTGCAGTGCCAACTCATACAGGTGAAAAATTCTCCCTCTCTCACTTAAGAGACACTTAAAAGTAGTGGTGTGGAGAATCATGCCCAAAACCCTTCTTAAATGTACTTCCTCCTGCATGTTCATGTCTCCAGTTGACATGCTATGATGCTTAAGCCCAGAGGTCCCCTCTTCATCCTACCAAGTACATTCACTGCAGAAAGCTTTTCTGTATGTCCATATAGCATGGTGACATATACCTATTACACTGAAATTATTAACCATGCTTGTTTTGCTGACTACTATTTGAGCAATTCACTGCTGTAGCACAGAAGAAGTGCCTCCAGCCCTGTTAATCACATCGTTTCCCTAGGATGTTAGGTGTTCTGACCACCAGGATAGGACCTGCGGCTCCTCTAATATCTGCAGGTTATGGGCAAGCCACCTTATCACCATGCAAACTTGCAGCATCAACTGAGGCCTGAAAGACTAAATATTCATTCTCTAATACATGAACCTAGACAGAGAGCTCTACCCAACCACCCCCCCACCCCCCCCAGGCACTCCAGGTCTCACTGCTGTTATAAATAAACTGCATGCTGGCTATTTTGCTTTCACCAACTGGTGTTCCTCAGGCGGTTCTGCACAGCCTTGGGATGAGCTGTAGCGATTAGTACTGGTTGTGCAGCCCTCAGGGATGTATTTTTGTCAACTTTTCTTATTTTTTTTCTGCAAGGGAGAGAAAATTTGACAAGTGCATCTAGTCCTGATAACAAAGCCATTGTGGGAAATCAAGTGAGAGTGGTGCCAGTTGTTCTGTTGTGTCTCCCTCTGTTTCCTTGGCACTTACGAGTCTATATTGTTTCTTGTGTCCATAGAACAAGTGTGGGATGCGTCATACTTGCAAAACACAGCCTCCTTGTCTTCACATGGTAAAACATGAGCAAGTCACTGCAAAATATTAGCTGGGCTAGAGAGCCTGGCTCTCTGACTGAGGGGAATGGCATCTTGCGTGTTTTAGCAGAGCCACCTAGAAAAAGTATTTGCATTTTAAGGCAGCAGTGGGATAAATTCTCCCTTGGCTTTCTGCAGTAAATAAACATTATCTTCAGCAGGACAGATTTGCAGATAATCAGTTCAGTGTGAGTTCTTCATAGAGCACTGTGGTGCTGGACAAATGTAGTCATTAGGTGCATAATTAAAGAGTATTGATAGAAGTAGGGAGCTTAGATTTTATCTGTATATGAGACTTACCCATCTGTGATGGAAATGCTGCATCTGTCACTCAAAAAAATCTCTGAAAACTTAGAAAATGTTCCAAGAAATTTCCTGAGAATGAGTGGGGAATTTAAAAGTACTTTTAAGAAGAAACGATTCCAGGGACTCAAGCTATTTATCCAATCAGGTCTGAGGGGTTACTTGGATAGGTCCTAAAAATTCCTACCTGGTGAAGAAGAATTTGAGCAGATCTCAGTCTGTTACCTAGCAGTCAAATGCATCAAATATCAAATGGCAAGAACCTGAAGCAAGAAAAAAATGAGTCTCAAAACCTGCTGCAGTTTTTAAGCAATGTTTGTACTTAATCACTGTACCAATTTACCAAGGCTAAATTGGATTCTCCATCACAGGCAAGTGCAGCATTAAAAGGGGAGGGTTTGGTTTGGTTTCACTAATAATTCAAATAAGAATTAACTCAGGGCAATCTTGTGGCCTTGATAGTGGCTTTTAGCTTTTCAGTCTGCTGCTTTTCTGTTCTTGACTTGCAGAAGGGGCGGAGAGCTGTCCTGCCTTCTGCCACTCAGCCCTCCTGCCACGGCCAGCACAGGTCCCTCCACGGGAAACCTCAGAAGGTGAAGAAAGGGACCGCAGCCACAGCATCCCCTCCTCCTGCCACTGCAGGCAGGGGAGCCACTGAGATCATCACATAAAAGTCTACCCGTGCCTCTATTCTCTTTTGTTTCATTTCCTGCAGTACACAGTGCTCAGCCACTTCTAAACTTACAACCCTATGGGGTTCAGCTCCTTCCACGCCTACCTCACGCTGGCATAATTTTTCTTGAAGTGGGTAGTACAGATATTTTGTCATCACTCAGCACCCCTGCCTATAGCAACAGTCTCAAGCTTATGGCTTCGGTAAGAAAACCAGGCAACGTAATGACACAAACAGCAAAAGTCCCTTTTGAGACCCACACGACTATTCCTGGGGTAGCCCTAGGTGGCAGGAATGCCCAGCCATCCTCTCTCCTGTTCACCTCAGCAGGGCAGAAGGCCCTTTTCAGGGGCCTATTTACACACAGACACACTCAGGAAGGTCAAGGCAAACCTGCTGCAGGCAGGAGATGGATGTACTTCAAAGCACATTCATTCTGGAAGAAGATGCTAAGACAGCTTCAGGGTCCTAACACACGGGCTTTGCAAGATTTAGCTGGCATGGCAGAGCACACTGTCTTTTCCACCTGCCTGTCCTCCCTGCTTATTCCTATCACCAAAGCAAGACCTCAGGAGATAGAGAAGGTGTAATTCCTAGTGCCACAGTTCGTCGACACGAGAGTTAATCCAAACTGCAATTGATCGTGCAAGCAATTAATAAGACAGAGTGATAACTGCGGCACTGCAGAGAGGCTGAAGGCAGGCCAAGTTATGACCCTGCTGGAAGAAGTCTCCAACTAGAGCAGGGAACAGACTGCTAATCGGTTAAATCTTCCCGACATGAATCACCTGAGTTTGTGCAGCAGAGTCTTTAATTCACTATAATTTAATTCTCCAAGGCATAAACTACAGAGATCTACAGCCACTTAAAACTCCTGAGTGAGAGCACCCAGGCATGCCATGAATTTTCCTGCATCTTCAAACCTTCAGTTCAATTTCTACCTCTCATGCAGACATGGACCAAGAGCCATATAACTGCTTTTCAGGCTTAGTCTTGTGCAGACTCCTAAGGAGAGGTCTGACAACACAGTGTCTCAAAGCTTTGACCAGAAATGGGGTTTTTGAAAAGCTGTGTATGTGACTCCTGCCCTGCTTTGCTAATTACATCTTTTACCTGTCCTGTTGAAAGGACTATTTTCCACTGAAGACTGTTTTTCTGATTAGGTGTGAAGTGCTTACCAGTCTCATTTGGACTTGATATTGTCTTCTGCAGAGACTTTTTTACTTGGTTTAGGTATATAGCAGAGTTCCAGCTGACAGAAAAACTCCATCTCCTTGCATCTGAGAAGTGTATAAATTCTGAATGCGTAAGTTCTTCAAAATTGAATGTCCTTAATGAGGTATGGGTCATAAGCACTTCTGCTATTTCTCCATATCACTAAAAAATACTGTGAAGATTAAGGCAGTGAGGTTCAGAAATGTATTTCAATCATTATGGGTAGTTTATATAAGAATTGTTATTTTAGATGCATACTGCTGAACGCATACCTAAAACCTAGCTGGGTTTTAAGAGTAGTGTGTGTTTTGATCTGTCTTTTATTCAAAGCCAATTAATATTTATACTCTTATAGAAAGCTAAACTAGGCTTTAAGATCAATTAAATCTTTTATATTTAAAACTGTAACCGATAAAATTATCTTATCTTGTCCCAGAATGTTGCTTCTTTTAAACTGTAAGGACAGTGCTTCCTTATTACCTATTTATAGAGAAATGGTAAGGAAATGTTTAACTCCAGTAGAATTTCATCAATCTTATGAACATTACTATGCGTTTATATTTACTTCAGAGATCTGGGTTGAGTATTGGACTGTTTATTTTTAAGAAAACAATTTTTTTTCACACATCACCAGTATACCACTTCGAGTTTGTAGAAATTACCACAGATCGAAAGTGGCTGATCTGTACCATCAGCGGTTTACACTCATATATGTAAATCAGCTCCTGCATTAATGAAAGGAGCAATTCTGTCTGTTGTTATTTGATCCTTTATAGAAGAGGCAATATTGAAAGTGAACCAGGAATATCGCATTAGAAATGTCAGATGCAACTGGAAGGCAGTTAGTAGGCCAGGTTAATCAACAATTCCAAATTCCCTCAACTGACACCTTTTCTGCAAAAATTTAGCGATGGCCTCCAAGAGGAGGAAAACCAATTTGGCCCATAACACCCACAACAGTTGACGAGCCTAGATACTTGTTGGCCTATCAGCTTCCTTCTCTTCTGTAACAAGCCTGTAACACAGCTGTCCAAGCTGCTGCTACAGAGCTAGAGAGAGGTTCTGTACCCCATCAGCACTTCTGCATCATCCACCCCCGTCCATGCTTTTGCCACTTGCCTCTCTACAGCTGAGGACCCACTACCTAGCGCTTTCCATAGAGTGGAAGCATGAGTGCAGCCATTACTAAGTACAAGCTCAAGCAGCATAGTCTTGCCCTACCTCTCCTTGTATTTATTTAGTCCTGCTGTTAATAATCCTTCGTAGCTTGAGAAACAAACTTCTTTGGAAACAAAGACTTAGGCTTTGCCCTGAATTCACTCCAGCTCCCTGCTGACAGATACTGTGAACAAGCTCTTACAACTTGTCTCACTTTTCTGATTAAAAGCATTATCTTTATGTGAGGCTAGAATTTAAGGCATCAGATTGGACTCCAGCCGTAGCTAAGTGACAGTGTTTGCTAGATAAGTATCCTGAAAGCTTTGCAGAGGGTTTGCTCTTCTGAAAGAAACTGTAATGATACCATAAATAAAGAGCGGCACACAAGAGGGCTCAAATTGGATTTCAGCCTTAGTCGAGTGATAAAAGGGCAGCACCTTTTAACTAGGATACGAAAAACCTTTCTATAAGGGGTCCTCCAGAAATGAAATCAAATAAACATACACAATTAAAAGAGAGAGAAAAGCAAAGAGCCTTGCAAGGGCAGTCGGTTTTCCCAGGTAAAGTGGAGACAATGAAAGAATATGCAAAGTACCCAGTCATAAGAAAACACGTATGAGCACATCGATCACTTTAAACCATAATCCTCAAGGAAATACCAGTCTTTTTCTCTACCTCTAAAAATAGAACTGGATCTTTAATCATGTCAGAGGAGTAGATAATAACCATCAGGAACCCACAGAGAGTTGACTACCAGCATGAAGATTTTCCTCTGTATGAGAAACAGCACAATTTTAGCTTTCCAAACATAAATGGGAAATGGCATAGGGCAAATCATAGTCTGCTGAGAGGATAATAATAGTTTGTTCAGCCTATGTCACACACATAATTGGTTCTCTTTTTTCATTAAAGAATTTCTGTCTCTGGCTTTACATTGAACTAGACCTCATGAACAAAGGTGATCTAACAAAAAATAATATACTTCACATTAGTAAAATCATCCATTTGAATGGATGTGTGGGAGAGGAGAAGGCCTGTGAAATAAAGAGCTCCTCTCCCATATATCCACATAAATGAATGATTTTACTAATGTAAAGAGAGGTCTACCACTGTTAAGCCTTGTCAATGAGATCAGAGACAGAGTCCTACTCTCTGCTCCTTAAAGTATATTATTTTTTGTTAGATCACCTTTGTTCATAATGTGGCCATTGAAAATTTAATGTCCTGACATATATCACTGTCAGACTTTATTGCACATTCACGAAGGAAAGTAATTTCATCATGTGATAGACTATGAAGGCTACTAAATATAGATTTATTGGAAATTCCTGTTGAAGGTAAGTGAATCCTTTTTGCCAGCTGGAACAGAGAGCTACAGTCAAGCTATTTTCTTACCTGTCTATTATTCTTGGTGTAGAGAAAATGATGACTGCTGAGTTCTAAAATCAGATTATCACTGCAGTGCCTATAAGCTTATTTTTAAGTACCCAGTGTTTGTCTTACCTCTGGAAGCAAAGCAAAGTCTCTAGACTAAACATTTGGCCAGAACCTATGATTAAAACAAATCATTAGGGGGAAAAGAAAAAAAACAACCTTTTTCCACAAAAGTCCGGTTCCTACCTCCTATATTGAGCACACCATTCCCAAGGCCAAACTCAAGTGCTGGTAATCAGCAAGGTGATGGAAAGCATGTGAACATGATCATAGCTCTGCACCATTAGAGGATGGGCAAGCAAAACCCCTGCCAGAAGAGGTACCTCAAAATACAGTCTGGTCAGCTGCAGAAGCAATGCGGTAGCACATGGGCACCCGCTGCCACTCCTTGAAAGGAAGGCACACGCCACCTGACCAGAATAAGACTATCAATGAGCCACCTGGGCTGTCACAAGTTGCTTTTGTCTCGATTTCTCACTGCAAACCAGCAAAACTAAAAGGAGGGGAACGTGGATGCTGCAGCAGGCAGTGGCTAGCCAAAGCATACCTGCCAGCGGGTGACTGCAGCCAGAGGAAGGGTTGCTGTCGCAGTCTGATCACCATATTACTCCCGGTACCCTATATTTGCCAAAATATTCTGGGTCTATGCGATATTCTTGTTGGAGATGTAGGTGCCTGCTGCTGGCTGTGTAGCTGATGGTTGTCTCTTCTGCAGTAGTTGACCACTCACTGAAGGTTGTTTTGGGCATCTTTTAAAACGGAGCCAGGATGGACTTTAGTAGGTTAGAACCAAGATTAGGTAAATTTAGTATTTTCCTTCTAATATGCCACGGGTTTCCTTTAAAATAATTACCAGCATACTTTATCTCCTAATTTTTCTGCTGCTGCTTTCTTGCTACATGAAGTGGCTCATCAGCTAATACCATACAGCCTCACGTGTTTGCATCCATGCCCTACAGGTTTACTCTCCATGGGCTACTGCCATTACAAGGCGCAGTTATGTGTGCAGCACTGTAACCAGCAGCACATCTGTGATTCCCAGGACCAGGAGAAGAAGGTACAAATAAAGCAGCCAAGTGTTTCATAGTACTCTGACAAAGAGTGAAGTAACCCAAAAGCGCAGCACTGTGCGCATCTTCCTCTATCCGACCACAGAGCTGACCACAGCATTGCCATCACCTGCCCGTTGCTGCCAGGGCTAGGGCTGGTCAGCCCTGAGCAGAGGGACTGAGCACATCCAAGCCCAGGGCTAGGGCTGCTGACGGGGAAAGTCTATCTTGCAAGTGATCAGCGAGCACAAGCAGAGGGAGATTGAGTTTAGATGTTTGGAATCAGATTAGAGGATTGTGCTATTCATTTTGCTTTTTCCTTTTCCATTATTTCTTTGTGGGCAGGCAGAATTGTCCCTCTAGTCTGAAAAGAGCCGCAAGACTCAGCCATCCATGTGAAACTTTGCCTGTATGTTTGTGGCTGAAAAATCTTGTGCAAATCCCCAGGAGGTCAGAACTTGACTTGAGAGTCCATTTCTTCTGCTGAGGAAGAAGTAATGCGATTCATCAAGGGCTTGGGACCCCTCCAGTGGAGACGGTGCCCTTGCCTGAGTGCTCTGGACAACACAGCTCTACCACCAGCCGGCAGGCAGCCCCGAGGCTGGCCTTGCTAGGGATGACCACAGGGCTGCCCAGCTTATTACCTCTGACAGTGGCCAAGAGCAGATGCTTACAGGAGAATATAGAAACATAGAGAAGCAGACAGCACTGCTTCTCAGTCTCCAGGGATGGCCTGAGGAGGGCTTTCTGAGCTGGCTTCCTCCTGGTCACTCCGCCTGCCCGTCTCCATCACAACAGGGTAGCTGGCTGACTGACCAGCAAGCAAAGGAGGATCCTGTGCTCCTTTGCATGGCTCTATTTCTTCTAATGTATTTCCTGGAGACCCTTGTGCAGAGGGAGATGGTGGCTGATGTCCCTTACAGTCCCATGGACAAAAAGAAGGTGGTAGAAAACCATGAGGGAACAGATGTGCAGTGGAAAGGAGTAGGTAACCTAGAAAAAAGCTACAGGTGACAAAGGTAGTGAAATAGTATGTGTGATAACCAAAGAAGAACTGTAAATCAAGAAAAAGAAAAAAGAATAGAGAAAGAAAATAATGAAGAACAAAAAATGAGGCATGAGAGGAAAGGGGAGATAAAGAGAAGAAAAATGGTATGGATGGAAAAAGAACAGAATAAAATAACAGAAGTTTGAGCCACAGGTGGAGAGAGAAGGCATTGAAAGAGGAAGAACTGGGAACAGTTTTATTTCAACTGACAAAATTGCTATCCTTAAACCACCTGAAAAAGTGATATTCCCAAGCAATTCCACTCACTGCACGCTCACTGGGTGCCGGCTTTAATTTCAGTGTTTTTTCATTAAGTGTAGCGAACACACAAAATAATAGAGAGCAGCTGGCATCCAGCCTTTTCCCACACTCAGGAACATCGAGCCCTGAAAGTTTGGCTCTGCCCTGAAACACAACCCACAGGTACCAATTTGCTCCCACTGAGTCGGAAGGGAGTCGAAGGGGCTTCTCTTCCTCAGGAGAAAACTAGCCAATGCAACGACATGGTGACATTGCTTAATTCGGAGATGAATGCTCCGGTCAGCTGTAGAAGAAAGAGTACCTCACTGTCAGAAACATCACACTCTCAGATTTTGGTCTCAGAGTTATGTTTGTTCATCCACTCATTTGTTGATAATTACTCAGGTCAAGATCATGCAACTGAGGTTATAAACTGATATGTACAAATAGGGAACTCAGAGCATTTGAAGTTTGATCAGTAATACCATTCTTTGCCTCCCCTATCTCGCACCTCAGTTGTGCGCAGCACTTGCATGCCAATAGGTTTGATACAGAAGCTTGCTACTTCTGACATGCAGAGAGGGAAGTTTTGGCCTACTATTTTGAGTTTTATTGATGACATTCGTTATCATGTCCGCTGTCCCATAGTGCTTATTATCTGCTATTATCTGGTTTGAAAAAGTTATAAAGTAGGATTTATTTTGCTTAACTTCTAAGAGCTAAATTAATTAAGTTTTTTATTTCATTCCATTTTCATCAACAGTCAGGAATATTGTCTGAATGCATCTACCTCAGATTTATCGTTTAACTGGCTTAATTTGACCTAACTTAACACATTGGTAAAGGCCTGGACGTAAACTCTAAATATTCTTTCCAGACCAGCAAAGCTAGCGGTTTATCCTAAGGCTCCACCTTGGGCAGCAGACTTCCCCACCCAACCAGTTCATTTTAAGAACGAACTCTTTGGTCACCATTGCCATTGTCTCCAGATACCCTTTGATGGCTCCATGTTACCTGCCCATTTCACTCCACTCCATCGATTTTAGCTATATCACAAGCTGCTGCCTTTCCACGGGTATGGTAAATCCATCCCAAAGTCAGCACCTTTATGTGAATCCCAGCCACTACACGAAAGGATCTCCAGAAGCTCACAAGTCCTAACACAGCTCACTGACAAAGCCTAACTGGTACCACTACAGCAAAACACCAGTTAAAAGAGGCAGGCAAGATGCATGAACCAAGTTAAGGTGGACAACCTCTTCCATTTAAAAGTCAGTATTCAGAGCACTCAGGTGTTAATTTAGTTTATCTGAGGGCTGTACCTGAAAGGGTTTGAGCTCCATTTGGAGACGTCAGAGCACAGCTGAAAGGAGTGACAGATTGACAGACCATCACACTGTCCTGCTAATACTAACCCAAGTCTCAAAACAGGTTGTGATAATGTCCAAACTAGTCTGGTTGCTCAGCAGTATAGAGTCATAATTTAATGGCAGGCCTAAGAACAATATTTAGCATGCAAGAACAGATAGATACAAGTATAGATGCAGATGGTTTAGATATCACACAGCTGTCATAGGTAGACTAGGATAAGAATAAATATCTGTTTAGCATACAGTCACACAGCAGTGAAACTGTGTCAGTGTAGCATCAGACAGGCTAATTGGAGTTTGGATGCCCAGGAAATGCTAGAAAATCCAAGCAGAGATGAGCTGGGGGTTTTAGACCATTAAACCAGAAAAAGACTCACTATCTTTGGGACAGTAGGCAATAGAAATTATTTTTGCCTTACTTAGAATTATTTAAAATGGTAAGATCGTATCTGATTAGATTCAGACTAAGATGCCTTTATAGTAGTAATCAAGAAACTTAAGGAAGGACCAGGTAGTAGCATTCACCTACCCTTGACTCACTATTTATCCACAGGTTTCTATGTGTAGATGCCCAAATTCTTCTCAAGACATAATGGCTGCTTTTGTTACAATTTCCACCCTCCCAGTTGAATGTGTTCTTCAGGATAATCGTTCCTATACATTTTAAGTATCTATCGCCCATCCTTTTACATTTATTTTACATTTCATTTAGTAACCCCAGCATCACTTGCTGCAGAAGCTCCTCATCACAGCAGCATGTGACCATGCCTTGTTGTGCAGTACAGCACCGCTCATCACTTACCCTGTGAGCTGCATCATTAGCCAGTCAGACACCATCCTTTCCATCTGTTACCATGACAGCCCAGTCATGTTGGAGAGGCTTCCCTGAACCCTCGCACTTCCTACACAATGGGGTCAGACAACAATTACTTCAGTTAATGGTATCTACAGTACACCTGGAGACAGCACCGTTCCCAATAGCATCCAGTAAAGAGTTAAGCTCCATGGAGAGATAAAGATAGAGCCTAATGTTCATAGACCAAACAAATTACATAGTGCACACGTAGGCCAAGTAGCTGAAAGACTGTCTAGCCTGCCAAATTTCACATCCACTGGGTAGCTTGGGGGGACATGGGTAGCCACCATATCTGACCTACACCCAGTCAGTGTCAGCTCAGATCGGAGAGCTGGCAAAGAAAAATGAATGCTGCTGCTACCTGGCTCTGTCAGAAGAGGTTTTGTTACAGTATTTTTAGCTTACGGAGATGCAATCTGAGAAGAACAGAAGATGCTTAGAAGTATTTTCAAAGAGAAAGTGACAGATGCATGCAAATGTTTGCAGGGACAGATTAGGGAAGGGGAAGAGGAAGTGGATATGGGACAGGGACAAGGAAGAAAAGGGACATGCAAGAGGTAGAAATGAACAGAGGACTCACATAAAGGATGGAGATGCAGATAAGGGTAATAAGAGGTTACAAATAACGTGAGGGTTGGTAGCCAAGCAAGGCAGGAAGATGCTAAGGACAGGAAGAGCTAACGATTCTGTTCCCTTTTGTCAGCTGGACTTAGAAAAGCACAGCCACGTGACATTGCCTTTTCCTATGTGCTGGTTGTGGTGTATCCCTACCTTGGAAGGTCCCTGAGCCCCATCCTTACAGCCCCACATACTTTTAGTGCCCAGCACACAGCTCCTACCCACACTCTCCTTGAAAGAATATCACTTATTTTCTTCCTACGCACATAAACAACTGAACCACATTTCTAATTAGAGCCTTAATCACTCAGCTTTTACCCTAGCTGCTACACATCCCTGTTAGGAAGGAAAATGAGTGTTGCACTCAGCATCAGTTGAAACCCTTTAGCCAGGCATGAGCCGGCTCTCAGAGTCAGGGCAGGGGGTGTAGGAAAGGGAGGGAGCTGCATCAAGTATGCAGAGAGCTCCCATTACCTCCTTACAGTAAAATAGGCAGCACTTCCCAACACTGCAGTGGGGAAACTGGTCTGTGGAGGATCATGGCACCTGTTTCATTACCAGTACACTATAAATTGAAGAGGGTGGAAAACATTCAGAAATGACATGGATCTCCCATCCATGCCATAATGTGAACTGAAAATATGGATGGTAATTACAGCTCCCTGTATAATCCTAACTCTTACAAATAATGCTTTCATTCCCTCCAGAGAGAAGGAGGGATTGAATTGCAAAGTGAAGAGCTAAGGTTGGCTGATGGTACTTTCCAATTCAGGAAACGCTGCATCTTGAAAATCAGAAATTGGTAAATGAATGTAAATCCACATAAAACCTTAATTCCACTCTGTCTGAATGAGGCCTCCACATTCACTTATAGCTTTACTGTGACTGCGCTTTTGAACTGAACTGATCAGGAGCCAACATTTCTGGTCCTGTAAACTACCACTTAAATTTCTGCACAGACAGAGTGACACAGCTGCTAAACTGTATAGTCTTCTGCCCTTCTTACAGCCCAGCAGCCTTTTTCCATGCAAGGCACTTGCTGCTGGACTTTTGGCTGTAATTACATCGGCAGCCCGTGATCACCTCCCACCGAACCACTGGCAGTCCCTCAGCCAGAAAGGCACTGTGGCCTTCTGTTGACACAACCCAGAAGGTGCAGTGGTGCAATCAGAAAAGGCACATCGGTTCTCTTCAGGGACATGCTGACAAAGTTGTTCATACAGGGGTCAGGCAGAGGGCTGTGCCTTTCCCGGATCATTTCAAATGGGGATGCTCCAAAGTATCTACTTGCAATGCAACGAAACTGCCTCTGATGCTGCGAGTGCAGCCAGTGTGCTTGCCCCTGCCAGGTTCAGGGAGGCCAGCTCACATTTACAAGTCTATGTGCCTTAACACTTTGCTGCTGGGCTTACAGAAATGTGGTATTTGCTGGAACAGACCTTCTGGGAGAACTTAAGCTCACTGAGATATTGGGCTGTGTCAGTGAATTTTCTTATTGATTGATCTAATTTGAAATCCACTGTAAAAGAGCACAGTGAAACATTTTATTTACACATTAGGTGAACATGAGTATGTAGTCTGTGTAGGACCCAATGTGTGGTGGAAAAGAAGTAAGGAGAAGAGCAAGATAAATTATAATGAGGTCTGAAAAGCAGTTAGATATTTCATACACGAAGAAGCCGGTTGTGCCAAACTAACTTTCTGGGCACAGTCTTTTCCTGACACAGCACATGCAGTTCTGATCACCTGGGGAGCAGGTTGAGATTTAAATTATTTCCAAATTAAATTAGGAAGAGTTTAAGTGCAATTTACATTTGTGTTGCAGAAGAAAGGGCTGCAGGCATGCTNCAATTTGAAAGCCATGCAAATCTGGGTTAAGAATCGCTGCTCTTGCAATGTGCTTGGTTTATAATTCACCAAGGGTTGCCACCCGGGCAGAGGGTGTTAATGTGCTGTCACAAGGCAAGCAAGGCATTTGGTCATCGAATGTCCCACTGTTCCAAGTGTTATCCATGGTGGAGGATGGTAAAGGTGGTAAAGGTGGTAGTTTTTACAGTAGATCGTCAGTCTCCTGAGGATGCGGAGGGGAACCAGAGCCGAATACCTACATACTGGAGCTTTGGCAAACAAAGACTTCTCTTTCACTCTAAAACCTTTAAAAAGTATTTCTATTCCTAGGATCACCCCTTTCTCCCTTCAGACGCACTGTGTGATGTTTTGTGTCGTGATGCACTACAGTGGGTACTGTCTGTCAGGTCATGTTAAGGTAAAGCAGTGGCCTGCAGCAGAGACTCAGTGAGATTCCCAATAAATTGTCAGCAGAGTGGAAAGCAATAGTTGCCCATAATTTGAATTTCATGCCAGCTCGTCATGGAAATCTTATGTGACAGTCTGATGTGCCCAAGAGCTTGCTCAAATAGACGCCTGCATCCTTAGAAAGTCTGACCGCTGGTCTGCATTGCCCACACAGCTTGCTGCAAGCTCATCACACGGCATAACATTGCTCCACCAGCACTATGAATGCTTAAAATGAAAGCTTCGTCAGTAGTTTAGAGGGCCCAAATCCTAATTGTAACAGCTGTGTGGAGATGGAAAGCTGGAAACCACTGAAACTGAATTTTAATTTGGCAACAGAAAACACAAATTCAGACCCTTATGTCCTGGCTCAAACAAGGCATACACACGCCATCCTTCTGGGCTGCTACTCTATTTTAGGCTTTTATGCTGCCCAAAAGAGCTTCCTCTGGTCTCTCCGTGAGGCAAATACTTCTGCAGGAGATAATGCAGTGTCTCCTCAAGGTCTGCAGGGGCTCTGCCTGTCCCCAGCAATATTGAAATTCCACTGTTCACTCAGGAAATGAAATTAAGGCTATATAAAACTATGTCACTTGGTGGGAGAAAATGCTGAGGTTCCCTCAGTCACCACAAGGAACAGTGGTCTCTAGACCTGACAGTCTGTTATCAAGGGGTTTCTTGTCAGTACTGGAGCCCAGAAGAGTTTTCAAAAGCGATTTGAAGGAAGATAATGAGGGGTTTCACGAATTTTTACAGGAAGTTTATTCAAGCATGAAAGGCAGCATGGGAGAAAACAGGGAAGTATTTGCAATGTTAATAAGGCAAAGGTACTGAAAGCTGCTGTCTTGGGCAGGAAAGAAGCTGGAGCAACATCTTAATGAGAGATAATACATAAGGGTAAGATATGTCACTCACGAAAGTGAGGACAAATAACAAGTATATTTACTGCCTGACAGAAACAGGAGAAGCACAAAATGAGACACATAGTCAAAGGGATAGGTTAGGAAAATTCTCTCTGCAATAACATTCAGCACTGATACGTGCAAGTCATAAATAAAGGGCAGCGTTCACCCATCTCGCATAGTTTGTATGGATGTGAATGAAAGTGAGGTTCTTTCACTCAGAAAAATCTCTGATGAATACCATCCTCCTCACAGCATTTCACAGGACAGCTAAAAAACCTCCAGGACATTCTGGTTTGTAATCAGACCTGTAGAGCAGTATCTGTTGAAGCTGTTAATTCTAGCATTAGGAAATTTTATAGGATTCCCACAGAACCTTTTGCTACAAAGGAGTTACTAACGGCTCGTTCCAGCCAGCATTTGTAATATTACGGTGTCCACTCCAGCCTGAACTCCTCCTGAGCCTGCTGTGGCCACCAGCTGATCAACTATTTGAGAGAGAAAGCAAATCTTCCAAACACCAAGAACCCTTGTTCAAAACACTCACATATTCTTTAAGCTTTGTACGAACACCACCACAAATTTAATTCGCAAGCCAAGGTAAATAACAAGGAACTACCTAACCTCAGCTGGTGCCTTTCCTGAAGCTTCATTTACGGAAAAATCCAGCAGTCTCATGAACAGATCTGAGACTGGGCTTCCAGGCACAAATACAACACTGCTGTTATTGCTGTGGTGATTGCTTCATCTACTAATTGTACATAAAAAAGAGACATCTTATGCATCTAAAGGTGAGAATGTGTCTGAAATAAATGGCAATCTCCAATCTGTATTGCTGATAAAAGGCAGAAACTACGTGCCAGCTCTTTGCTTATGATAATAAGCAGAGGGCAAGTGGCACCTCCACATTTTGCCAGGGAATACAGAAGGTGTTTTTCTCTCACATTGCCAAGGAACAGGTTGAATCTGTTTATGATGTGTGGTAGAAGGCAGGTAGTATCTGCTCGGAGTGCCAAGGAACGGGTAAGTGGCATCTGCTTATCATGCCACCCAATTGTGAGTCAATTAACATTAGGGTTGATGTTTAAAATGCTTTAAAACAATTAAATCAGAACTTAATTATATAAAAAAAAAGCTACATTTTTATCCCAAATTGTTTATCTCTAACAGTTTGGACACCATCTCTGACTCTCCTCAACCTATTGCAGGTAACTGTCTAAACCAAACTCCTTTAAGGTTACCTCCTGCAAAGTTTTGTTCACACAATGATGTTCCCAAGAAATTGAACAACCTCTGGAAGCAAAATATTACAGGATTCAAACAGGTTAACACAGTATTCAAGAAGGAATAGTCAGTATAGTCTGGTCCCTCTCTGCATTCCCTTTTTATTCCTACCTCTGACATTTGAAAACCCCAAATGTTAATTGCATTTAGCTCTTTCCCCCTTTTGTAATAAAAGGCTGTAGTCCATCAAGAGGGAATTCAGGAGTTTCCTAGCTACATACCCTCACATCAGGTGGCTTTCTGACAAGACCAAACCCTTGGACAGAGTCTAGTTTTCCCACTCACCCTCCTCTAAGAGCAGAAACAATCTGAGAAACCTTCAGACAAAATTATACCAAGTAACACTTTTTTTAAAAAAAAACAAAATTGTGTATTTCACTTTGTAGTCAAAGCTCCAGATCTAGGTTATTTCATTCCTTTCTAGATGGATCAGTTCCCCAGCTTCCCAGGCTGTCTTCAAGTGGATGGACACACTTACTCAGCCTGTTTACTGAAAAATGATACCTGTTGTGAACACCTTGCAATGCCCACCAGATCTTCTCTCCAAGTGTTTCAGCTCTGGCCAGTGCTGACCCAAACACATCTCAAGGCTCATTTTGGAAGGGGCTCCTTGACCCTGTACAAGTACCAACTGGCCCATAATAGGAGAACACATTTCAGCAGACAGGGTATTTAAACACAGGCCAAAAAGGAGTTGCAGAAATAGCATGGCAGTGTCCCTCCAGCCCTTTTGGAGGGGATAGGAGGCTTCAGTCAATGCTGACAGATACCGGTAGAGGAAGGAGGATTAAGCCCAGTCATAAACACATGGCTCTTAAAAGCTCACCCAGACTCATTGCTGAGACCCTATAGGAGCCCATACAATTTCTGAGTCCCTAGAAGAACCACTCAGGAGAAATATTACAGTGAAAATAAACTCCCATGGACTCTATCATTACTACTTCAGCAATGTGATTAAAAACTAGAGGCAGCCTCATGATTTGAGGGCTGTATAAACCCTCAACCTTTTAATTAAATGTTTTAGGTGTTAGCAAAACCGCTGTTATTGCAGGAGATGGTCAAAGCCCTGACTTGTAATATTAGCTCAAGTCACTGCCTTTTCAGGTCTGTAAGTACAGGCAAAAAGGATAGACTGCTTAAATTTCATAAAACCTAAAAATAACTTAATTTAACCTAAACCTTCAGGTTCTGAGACAGCTTCCTGCCTGACCTGTTCTCACACCTCTGCCTCAAGCCAAACCAAATCTACATTTAATAAGGAAAGACATGCTAAATTATACAGGTTCAGTCCACTATGAAATAGACATTCAATATAAAGCTGAATATAGCTGATAAAATCAAGTAGAAGTAGCATTAGCACATCCTTTTCGTGCAACATCAGTATGCACAAGCTATGGTAGTCTGTGATTTACACTGTAGCTGAACATTACCTGAATTTGACAAACATGTATTCAAGTCCATCAGCTTAAATGAATTTCAATGCCTTGAGAGGAACAACTCCATTTATTTTTCTTTTAATCTTTGAATATACATGTTCTCGTAAAGTGAACCACACCAAGTGTTCTTGAATATGCTGCTTCCTCATTGTATAGCAATAATTATTGCTAAGGAGTGGAAGCATTTCTGAAAGATGTTTTGATGTTTTATGGTGCCGATTATAATTACGTGTTCCCAGCAGTTTAGCTAGAAAACGGGTACTTCAGCCTGCCATCGTCTCCCTTTGCCCCCTGCTCCCAGACCCAATTCTCTAAACACACACAGACACACTCGAATAAGCAGGAAACAAATCTTATTATGCTAGCAGGAGGTCTAGGGGTGTTCTGATTTTTAGAGCTTTAAGATGCTATTCAGGGATTGAAGTGATATGTGAAGAGAATTCTAATTTGGAGTAATAGTAAAAACTCTGAAGGGCATTTAAATTTCCTCTTATGAGACAGGCTCTTTGAGCAAGGGTGACATATTGCTTCCCTTTTCAAGGTTTGCTGGTTTGCTTTACTGTAAGGTATGCTGCACATGGCGGTGGAGTGGGGTGCAACCTGAGCTCTTTCCCAGAGCTGTTCTGAGTCATCGTTGTCTCTCTTCAGTGGGGCTGCTGGTAGCATTGCCGAGATCACAGAGTACAAGTAAGCCTGGGCCCCCCTGCCCTGTTCATGCAATATCCTTCTTGCTTTCTGCCTTTTTCAGGGGTGAGTGGAGAGAACAGGGTACCAAAGCCAGTGTCATGGTTCAAGCACTGTGGCAGAAATCACGGCGTGAGTCAAGCTTTCCCACCACTCCCAGAATTACATCCCTGCTTGTAAAGATATGGCCAATAATATGCTTCCACATCTCCTATGTACCACAGAAATAAACTCCAGCAATCCAAAGCTAAATAGAAATAAAATGCAGCCTTCGTGCACACAGTGAATTATTTATAAAAAAAATCATTCTTTGAGGGTTGTTGCTGCATTCAGCTTGAAATTCAGATAAACCAAGAATTTTTAAGCACAGTCATTTATATTCTTAACAGCTATTCATTGCAGCCATGTTGATTTCCCACGATGTTTAATATTGGCTGCAACAAAGTTTAGTCTGCACAGATTTATGCAAAAGGATTGCTCTTCATGCATGCATCCATTTATCCCCACAAGAAAAAAATTCAGCCTGCAAACAAGAGTATATGTGATTAATTATTTAGCAAATGCTATCTCCCATTCTCCCATTTAAGAATTTTAAATTACCCAACCAGAAGCCAGAAACAATGTCGTTTGAGGTAGTTATTCTGTTACACAAAGGTAACAGGAAACGGTGAGGCTGAACCATCTGAAATCAACACAAAATCTACAGACAGTTAACCCAGACTGGCGAATATGTATAATTGAAGGATACATTCACAGAAAAACTCTCTCATTTCAGCAGTGTCATGGCTACAAAAATCTGGGGATGCTCATGCCATATAATTTGTTCCAACAGCATGGGCACAACACACTTTTCAGCAAGTCTTGATGACAGAACACGATTGTCACCCAGACGTCTTTCCACCTGTCTCTACCAAACGTACCATGTCTGATGTCTGCACATGCCATGCATATCCTCTGGCACTAACTGTGGCTTAAAACACATATGGAGCCATTTGACAAGCCCATTTGGAGCAGAATCGATTTATTTACCCACCATACAGGTGGGCTGGAACAACAGGAGAACCACCACATCTCTGCTCCCGTCTGTGTGAGCTGCCAGACGGGTACATTTCCAGACACTGCCTGCACTCCTAACACTGCAGGACCAGGTTGTTTTAACAGTCGGTACTACATCTGTACTAACAACTGCAGTACAGAATGAACCCACTGCACCACGTCCTGCAGAAGATGGATCTTGTTTCCCCAATGCTGAAACTCAACGGGATTTTCTCAGTGATGGACTGGCCCTCAAAACGCATCCCAAATAGAACCACCTGGCAGAGCTGATCCTCATTATTGTGCCCCCCCTCTGCTTAATCTAGTCAATATTTCTGGATTGTAACTCACTAAATAAGTCATTAAAAATTAAAATGCTCCACAGTGAATCCATATTACTGCTGTGTAACTGTGTGCAAGCATTCACTACTTTGTGGTAGTAACCACCTCTAACCCTGAAAAATGAAAGAGAAGAATTAGGTTCAGAACCCTTTACAGTCACAGGCACAAGGCTGACAGTCTCAAGGTCTCAAAAATTGAGTTTTGACCTTTATTATTTCTATTTTAGCAATAATTGCTTTTCATTAGCAATACCGGTTGGTTGTCATCCCAGTGTCTATCTCCCCTACTCTTTTAACTTACCAGACAACAACATGTCCTTTTAGAAGCTATCCCTGTTCACAAGTTTGGTCCAAATTCTTGCTGATAACTATAAAACTTAAATGTTTCTTGGGAGACCATCCATGTTTTAGAGGGTCTTTCCCAGAAGGCAACTCACCAACCACTTGACTAATTTCTTTGTCACTAATAGAAACATCTGTCCCTTCCACTGGTTAGGATGAAAGCTTAGCAAAAGCCCATTCTTGGGGAAAATAAATTGCTTACCTCTTGAATAGATGATATCTGAGCCAGAGTTTCTCACAATATCTTCAGAGCCACCAATTTCCTAAAGCACCCTAATCCCTCACCCATCTTATTCCTTTGGAGAAGGGATGGTCACCGAATTTTGCGGGGTTTTTAAATCCCCTTAGCCAGCAGCCTTACCACCCTGTGCAAAACACTGCTATTGAGGTATTCTCCCTGCCTTTTTCTATGCTGAGAAAATGACCTCCCTGTGTAGGAGCAAGAGGTACTATTAGCCGATGTCTGAGACCCATTGACCGTGGTAAAACTGATCTGCTCCTCTGGTTTGATTCAGGATGCTGGAGCACTCCTTAGACATTTGAGTATTATTTTTCCAGGTCTCGGAATAATTCAGCCTTCTGCCTTTCCACCTCTAAAACATATTTAATATATCCTCTGCATAAGGTATTCAAAGCCTCCCAAAAACAACTTCAGAGCCAGCAGGAGGCTCACTAGGCTGCAGAAACTGGCCTGAGGCCATCCCAGATGGTGTTGTGATTCTGCCTGATTTCGCAGTGTGAAACCCCCATTGGGTTGGTGGCTGGTGGGAATATGTGTCAGTGTATATGAGCAACAGTTGTTGAGGAAACTCCTGTAAGCAACAGAACCTAGAAAAAAATGCATCTCTAATATGAACTTCATTTTCCTCATTTTTCTTCTACAATACAACATTCAAAGCCTTCTCTAAGCTCTTGTGCAAATTTGTGTGAAACTTGCAAAAATGGATCTTATGCCTTACGAGTTTTATTATACCAAGTCTTGACAAGCAAGTCTGATGAGGAGGTTTTGTCTAGAGGGGCAGCAACCCCAGGAGAATCCATTCTCTGTATTTCCTGCAGCCCATGGTCCTGTAATAACCATGTTAGTCTGCAGCTTTCTTTACTTTTTCAGCAGTGTTTGGGCTGTGTATTTCGGAAAGTTTTTTGCAGTGGTTTTGAGGGAGCTAGCCATCAGGAGATACTCACTGAGTGCTGAACACAGTATGACAAGAAGACACTTAACAAGAGGCACTCTAGTCCTTCCAACATGCTGCTTCAAGAGAGCCAATCTATCAGCAAGACATGCCTAATTATAGAAACTATTTGCGCTATCTCCAAGGTCACCTGCAGGTACCTTGATCCATCGCATGCCAAATGCAGGCATTCCATGGGCCCGGTATATTAATTTCAATTCCACTCAAGTATTCTTAGATTATCCCAGCCTTATTTGGAGCTGGACTCCAAAGCTGAGATGAACAGCAAGCTACAGTACTGCAACATCAAGGCAGCAAATTAACAAGGGTCCCCATAAATAGTTAATCACTCGTTCTCCTGCGGAAGGGACAGTGATTCATGAAGCTGTGAGATGATCTCCACCTATGTACTTCAGCTACAGCTGCATGCAGATGCATGGCATTCACACCTGGATCCCTCTGGCCTAGCCAGCCCTGAGAGCCACAAGCAGAGGAATCTCCCCATGCTCGTGACATGGTTGTACAGATGCAATAGGATTGCTGGCACAGACCCTCGTCACAACCCAGTCCCTCAGAAGCATTCAAAGCAATCTTGAACTTGTGTCCTACTTGGAGAAATGTATTCAAAACCACAAATCACATCCTACCGTCTAAATAGCTGAGACATACAGTTATTAATTAACAGCTCATTTTATACCCAGAGGGTGCAACCCTGCTTCTTCTGTGCATCTGTGAGTCTTCAGGAAAATCACAACTAGTTGTATAGATTAATTGAGATAATCTGAAGCACTACAAGCAGTGGGATGATTGTGTGTTATGGCAAGCAATGCTGTCCCGTGGAAAAAAAGTTGGGCTACCTATGAACTGTGCCAGAAATCGTGGCTTGTGACAGAAGTCATAGAAGTCAAAGCTCAAGGCAGGTCAATGTCCAATTTTCAGACCCAGCAGTGCTTGAGTCTCTGCCCCTGAAAAGATGCACTCTCTCCCCACCTCTGCTGAACAGGACTTCGGTGGAGGTGGCAATGTGGGCACCATGGGTGCCTAGCAAGGTGCAGAGGACATGCTGGCAGAAGGCTGGATCTTCTGCAGCTCCATCTGTGAGCAATGTGCTGGATAGTCCTGGGTGTGCTGAAAATCAACTCCCCTTGCCTCCTTCCAGGTATACAGATGGGGATATTTTTAATCTCTCTCCTTGTGTCATAGATCCTGATCAGTAAAATGGAGTTAATACATGTCCAGGTGAATGGTATAAAAAGAAGTCCATTAATATTTGTGAAACATTTAGGTACCGTAGCAAAGGAGAGCCCAGGAGAAAATCAACAATTGTTTTCAAAGTAAGGTTAGAATCATCTGTGCAAATAATTCATTGAGCTGCACAGGGAACAATGAGGAAAACAAGACTATCAAATGTCTGCTCATTCCTTGAACATCCCTCTTCTCTGCACTGAAGATGTTGAGGAACTGGTGTTAAAATAGTATGCAGTCATGTACATACTGCATAGAAAGGTGATTTGCTAGATTTGGAGAGGCAACCTAATTCTCTGATTTTTCCTTTTGCAGGAAGGGGACAAAAATACTAAGATAAGCCGGTGAAAAGATATAAATTATATCAGACACATGATTCCATCACACCTAAAACTGTTTGTGCCCATTCAAACCACAAACATGGCTTTGAAGCACTGCAGTCCCCAATAGTACAGGAATAAGTTTCAGGTCCAGCTTTCTGGTACAACTGAATATTATTTAATCTTCAAACTAGCAGAAATGAGGAAGACAACAGAATTGAGTCTAAAAAGGCATGTGGCAGGTCCTCTACTGCTAACAGAGGCTAGTCATGGTCCAAAGATTTTTGACAGAGGAATTCTACACAGAGAGGAAAGAGTTCAACATGTGTTTGGATTTTTTCTTTGCTTTCTAACTGGGTACAGCATCTACTTGTACAAAATGTTTGGCGTTCTGCAGTGCCAAATTTTTGATTTGCTGACAAAATGATATAATTGTTTTGATTTATGCATCCTTAATTTCAGTAATTCTATGGAAAAGAATGTTGGATTTGCTCAAAAATTTTACTATAAAGCACTTAACATATGCTGCAAATGGGAAATCCAAATTCAGTACTAGTGCAGGAGAGAGACCTGAAGGAACAGGTGCTCGTGGTCTGTTCTAATTCATTAAAATCAGTGGAAGTTCTGGGACTGATTTAAACAGGAGCAGACACGCACATTCATAGAGAAGCAATGGCTTTATGCAAAAGGGACCTGTAGGCCTGTTCTCTATTTTTAGTCTTGACACAGTCTCTCATTGAAATCCTGATTTAAATCACTTAATCTGTGGAGCAGTGCTATTAATCTTGTGCTTTATAAGCTCACCTGGCTCCTGTGCAAATTGCTGTGAGTGCTTTTACAAGACTTAACATGTTTCTGGCTATCAGTGATCACACTCGAATCCACAGGCCAGGAAAAAACCCACATCGGAAAACCTCAAATTCCAACTGGCATGAGGAAAAAAAACATGTTGCAGGAAGAAATGTCAACTGCAAATGCCTGTCAAGAGATGCACTCAATTTTCCTTCTTTGGGACCTCTCTGCCTCTGAACTTTGCCACCGGTCTCACACAGCACACCCTTTCCCGTGAAATGCCTGGGTCAGACAGAGTACTCACCGAGTCTGATCTCTTACTCAGTATATTTTTGCAGAGCAAGGCAATGGCACAACTGCGTGATGCAAGAAAAAGCACTCTGTGTGCATGACAGCCCAAAAGGTCCAGTCTTAGATCAGCTTCACTGCTCGGAAAGTTAGTCTTGATATCAATGAGAGGAACACGTAATACTGAAGTTCTCATTCAACATGCAAAGCTACAGCACCTCCCCTTTTTTATTTTTTCCCCATTTTTTTTTATACCACTTGATTGTACTTCATTTATTCACTATTCCTCTTGCACACAAGGCCCTGACCATGTAACACTCTAACTCACATGTGACTCAACCCACCACAAGTCAAAGTATTTCTACAAATGCTGATGCTGAAAAATGATCACATATTTTAGTCCTTAGCATCAGAAGCTGTGGAGTTGTACTAGCATGACACCTGGTCTGTCGTTTGCTTTAATAGACAGAACATGAAATTACTCCTTCCAAGATGCTCCAGATTCTCCTGTATTCCTGTACTCTCCTACCTTCCAGCTCTGAGTTACTGAAATACAACTTTATTAGCAGTGTAAACCGTTTGCTGGTTGCTACCCATTGCACAATACACGACTGTTAGATTTTACTGGCAGATTCGCAGCCACAGGACTCACCATCCCTCATGCTCTCAGACACACTTCTCTGCTGAATTCGATGAGGCTCATCCAATTTCCACCAAAAGAGATGGTTCCTAAACTGTATTTATTTGTTGTTCTGTTTATGAACAGTTTGAATTTAAATATTTTGCTAGCTAGGCAATAGATATAAAATCTATTGTTTTGTTTGCAGTAAAATTATAAAGGCCTTGTTTTAAGCTTCTAATGATGGTGATTGTGCTAAAGAGAAGTAGATTATTAAATGAAGGCAACAATAAATCTGTCAGAATAAACCATAGAAACCACGGCCACAGGGTGGTAAAATGACTGTACACTGACTGTTGTTTTACTATAACAGCTACCATTAAACTGCAGTTTTATCACCACCATTATTGATTTATTTTGCTGAACTTCCAGAATACAGTGCTGTTAAAATTTAAATTCAAAGTGTATTTCTTTTTTACTAGCACAGAAAGAAGAAGAACATTAGGACTTTCTACTCGGACCAGAGGCGACTGTGTCAATCACGCTGGACTGTAAAGAGCCCACCAACATAATGTTTGAGGTTTCAAATGGAGGTGAAGCACCAGACAGGAATTACCCCCTCAGTCGACACAGAAAATGAGAGGAGCACGTGCAGGCTGAGCAAGACTCTGTTTGCATGGGTGGCTTTGGCAGTAAGCAGAGCCTGGGCTGTGACTCCAAAGGAGTTCAGTCAGCCTAGAGCAGCTGGCTGAGGAGCCCAGCCTGGACACCTGCTGGCCAGGCTGACCAGAACCCTGGTAACATCAGCCACAATTATCCTCATCCAGAACACCTGGACTTGTCCAAAAGGTGCAATGAGAAATACCCAGTCACCCTTCCAGCAAAGCCTTATAACAGCCTTGACACCATGGGGGAGATTCTTGGAGGTTTTCTAGACCTGACTAGTCAGGTTGGATATGGATGTCAAGTTCCCAAGGTCAACAGATGCTTAACTTTTACAGAAACTCAGAGCTTCACAACAGGTTAAATTTGGCTCTGGATTCCCAAGGCCTGTCACACCTAAGCCTTCCATAGCTGTAGACCAAGCAACTAAATCAAAGCAGAGAAAACAGAAAAAGAACCAAATCTATCATAAGCCCTATTCTTATATAATTATTAAGGGGGGGTGGAAGGAGTCTTGCTCTATTCATCTACAGGCATCTTACAAAAACCCGCCTCATTAAATGACCTAAAATTTCTGTTAATAATGGCAGGGGCAACAGTGTACCTACACAAAAATAAAAATTAACGTTAATGAGAAAAAAGCCTAGCAGTAGGGTCACCTGATGACAGATCTCTGCTATGGCTGTAAAAACAAAAAAAGTAGCTAACTAGGTAGGACAGAAGGCTGCTTTGCCTTTGCTACTCTTTCCATTGCAGTGCCCTTTATATATGCAGCCTGAGTGGAATGCATCATAAAAGGTGACATTTTATAACAGCAGTTTGTAAATTTTACAGAAGCTTACTGCCTGTAAATCACACAGCTTATTCCCTCACTGACTTTATTACTGCAAACCCAACCATGGATAAACTCCATGCCAGTTTACTTGAAATTTATCTTTTTTATTCAGACCAAACTGAAGTCTTTTAATATTCCTTTTCTTCTAATGATAAAGCCATCCTGATAATCTTATTTCCTTTACACGCATTTTGAAGGACTCTAACGTATCTTGAAAAAGTAATTCCTGGTTTTGGTAGTTCCTATCTTGATCTTATTTTAACATGTACTTCTACTCTGAAAAGATGTGCTTCCCCTCCTTATTTCAATTATGGGTATTTATTTTTATTCCAAATAGTCCCCAGGCACCTCATCCTTTTTAGATCTAAACTGTCTTCCTTTGACTCGCCTTGCTGTGCTTTGACTTGCTTCACAGCCAGACATCACAGACTGCTTTTTACAGGATCTATGCATAAACCTGTTCTTTATTTGGTAACATCCACATTTATTTCATAGCAGAGCTACACAATTTATTCTCCCATCTGTGCAGAGGATATTTTCCTGGTTAGTCTTCACAGGCATTAATGGAAACCGATAGCACAAATTCCTTGTACATCAATGAGAGTTTTGTGAACAAGGTGGTTAGTGAATTAATTTATTTTTCAAAAAAAACTCCATGGAGCAGAGTGCCCCTGCTAATGAGTTTCCCCCTGTATTCAGCAGTTCTTCTGCTCTGTGTATGGCCCTGTTCTTACTCCATTTTCAAACCTAACAGAAATCAAGCCTAAATTCTGCTCAAACCACTATTTCAAGGGCAGAGCAGAACAAACTCTTTGGAAACCAGTGTGGAAAGCCATTTCTTCAGGATGGCTCTTGATGCAGTTGTGGGAAAGTTCAACCTTACTTTCCTTGGCAAGCCAAGCAGGGTTTGTAGTCAGGTTAGACTCAGTTCAAAGCACTCACATCTGGAGCTCAGGAAGGTGTTAGCTGTTCAAAGGTGTTGATTGCAGTGGAAATCTGCCAATGTGGAGCTGGATAGGACACAGTCCTTCTTCAGACTCAGCTGCTGGCTCCGTGCCTGTTTGGAGTGCACCTCAGTTTTAACAAGGATGGTATGAAGTTTCACTGATATACGCTGATTTACGTCAACTGCTTGGCATCAGAAGCTGGCCAGTGTCTGAAGTCCCTCAAGACTCTAAAGAGCAGCTCATAGCCCAGGCCCCTTTTGGACTTATGAACTACTTTACTCCTTAGCTACAGAACATCTACTGCATTGGGGAAGATGTTATTTTACTGTATGGATGACACAATCTCCCCTTGCAGCTATTCTAGCCAGCGACATCAGACTAAAAATTAAATTCTGTAATGCCTGATTGTCTTCTCACTAATTTCCCATGAACTGGGGGATAACTTGACCAAAATAAACATTGAATCACATTTTCTCCAAGAGGACAAGCAGCTTCAGCATGTTGTGCTTTGTAGCTCCATGGCTCAGTAGAAACGGGGCTGCGAGACAGCCCAGACAAAAATAATTATTTGCTTAGATGCTTAAGAGATCTGCTACAACTTTGGAGTACAAAGGATTAAAGATACCTTAATGTGAGATTTAGGTATTTTTAAAGGACCTTTTGGTCCTACAGATGGAGGGAAATGCTTGCTGGTAAACTGTAAATTCCTAGGAGCTGGGTTTTTCATATGCTAAGAAGTTGGGACATGCAGATGGTTTGCTAGGTTAGTGTGGAAGTGACCTTTCACTCTGTCTTCACATCCATTGACCAATAACCCCAATATCTTGAGAAGATGTCTAGCGAACACAACAGACTCCATTTATTCTGTCCTCATCCACAGGGATGAACAGCCTCTGCACACACCAAAGAGGACTTTGTAGACATACCCGCAGGTGTCCCTGCTGCAGCCTTAAGCTGCCATGGCAATCATGAAGACATTCAGCTAATATTTACTGCTGATGCTGAAACAGATATTTCATTTCCCAGAAGACTTCCTCAAAGTGTCGACAAGCAAAATCCATTCACTTCATCTTTGGTCCTCAGAGATGCATCAACATATAAAGGCATTTAATTGCTGTATTTTAAATGCTCTGCTCAGAGATTAAATATTGCATAGAAAAATGGACTCAATAAAATGGAGCACAAATCATTACAATTCCAAATCACAAATCTCTGTTACTTTGCACTACTGCTCTTCTTGCTGCTGCTGCTAATTTTTGGCACATATTATTGGAGCTCTAGCTGTCTGTTTCTCTTTTGAAGTGTATACGTAGAAAAAAGGTTGGAAAACGCAGGTGGAGGGTGAGGGCATTTTTTCAGCTGGCCACAGTGAGGTGAGGAAACATGTTTGCTCTTTAAAATCAAATTTTTGCAGGGTCTCAGTTCCATATGCGAAATACTAGGGGTTGGATCATTTGGAAAGGAGTTCCTAAAGATATTCCAGAAGAATAAACTTCTGAGATCATCCATTCCATGTGCCCAGGACATCTTTTTTTATATGAAATTTAATCAGCATTGTGTAATGACATTACATTTTATTTTGCAAATTACATATTGTAATTACCTAATTACACATTGTAAATATATGATTACATGAATTTGCACCAAAATTCATAATTACACTTAATTACACTAATTGCATCAATCTAAACTAATCAACTACAAAATACAAGGAAAAGTCATGCAAACAAAACCTACAGAATAGAATATTTTGAGAGTGAGCCCGCTTTCCCAGAGTACCCAGAGACACAGCACTGCCTTGTACCTGGAAAACAATTCATAAGTAGAACTGGGTGGGAAACAATTTCTCTGACCTAAAGGTGCTTTTATGCTCTCAGAAATCTGCTTCTGCTCTGCAATGGGGCAAACACACCTCCATACCTTACAAAGTTTTTGGAAGGTTGGAAGGTTTGGGTTTTTTTTCCTTTCTGTATAAAAATACAGGAGATTTCTCATTCACCGTAGCATATCGGCCAGTTGCACACAGCTGCAGGACGGGAAAGAGAGGCAGAGGGAAGCAAACCTCAGATCAGCCCTGCAGGTCAAATGCTCCCCTGAGATACTAGGAGACAAAAATACTGATCTGAACTGCAGCCAAGCAGCCACTTGAAGCAGAGCTGATTATATCAGCGACTGAGTTTGCAACGCTGACTGTGTCCCCCTCCAAGTGTCATCCTTGCCGAACGTCCTACATCTGCTCCCAGGAAAGGGTTGGCTTCAGTGAATTGCCAGTTTCCACCAGAAAAGCAGATACATTGGATGCCAGCTTCACTGGGAGCAGCAGATGCTTCACATTTCTTAAAACCTAGCCCTAAGTCTCCCACTTCAGCAACATGGCAGGATTTACCTCTGCTCTGCTGAGGGCAATGGTCTGAGGAGCTGCTTTAGCTCTGGAGCAATTTAGCTCTTTTGGTTCAGCACCTTCGCCTTTTGGGGTCTACCTTGCAGCCCTAGTCCTTAAGCACTTTTTCTTGCAAAATGAATACCAGCACTTTCTAACTCCATTAGAGTGGATATTTCCATGCATTATTACAATTTACTTTCTTTACTAATTAGTGGCCTATTTTTCTGTCGGATGCTTATCATGACTCCAGGGAAGGTTACAATCATGGAAACTTATAGTGCTTTTGATGCACTTTCAGTAATTAAATCTCATCTTACATATTTATATACGTTTCCTTCCTTTGGGGAACAATTCTGAGGAAACTGATGGAAGTCCTGCTGATCAGAGAGAAAGACAGGCAATTATGGAGTATCTCCTCCTTTCCTTCCCTTTTATCACTGCAATATCTGTAATTAAAACCGTTGTACTGTAAATACGGCTTTACACATCTCACATGCAAAGGAGCTGTTGCCAATAAAGCACACAGTATCCACAGACAGTGTCATCACAAGAGAAACGAACAGAGAGATGCGGTGCATTTCCCCGTGGATGCACTCTTGTAAGTTCCATTAATACTCATAATTTAATGACGGAGTGGGTGAGAGCAGGCTATTCCAAGGCATTTAGAAGTGACACAATTCAACCGGGGTGTAGCAGATGTGCTTTAAAATGTTGTATCCCTCCTCCAGCACTCTGTTTCCCAGGAAAATAATCTCTCTGCCAGTTTTTCTTCTTTGCCTAATAGATTTAAAAAAGAGAAGAGCCTTTTCTCTGCAAGCGGCCCCTTGTCGCAAGTGTCCTTTTTGAAATGTCCCCTTCTTCTGAACCAAGACAGGGTTTCCCATTAGATGTGTTGTGACCCTGGGAGTGTCTCAGATGGCGAGTGGGGGACTGGCAGCTGTTGGAAAACAGCCTCTCAGTCTAAAGCAGAGAAAACCTCCTGTTGCCATACTCATTATGTACTCCTAAAGGTCTTTGTCAGACTCTTAAAACTCAGCGAGTTGTACAGTGTTATCCTTACCCTCAGTGATATAATTGTACTCTCACTTCTAATGAAAACATGAGGGAATGGCATGATGTCTCCTGTTCACCCAGAAGATCCTACCCTGAAAAGACCTGACTCCTACAAAGTCACTATAATAAATATTGCTTATGCTCAAAACCAGAAACATTTGTTTATCTACTGCCTTTCTAAAATGGCATCAATCACACAAAATGTTTTCAATATAGCTAAAAGTTATGTTAATGTTTCTATTCAAGCACATCCAAGATAGGCAGTCCTGCAGTTAAATTTACCCATGTAATCTCATTTCTTACTGTGTGTAACCTTTTCTTTAAGCACTCAGTTATACATTGTAAGCTCCTTGGCAGTCTTCAGCAAGGCATCACTGATTGCATCTTAGGTCTAAATCTGCAAAAGGACTTAGTTTCACAGACCACAAAGCCATGAGGTCTTTAAAATCCCCTCCCTGATTCCACCTCGCTTGGGAGATGTCTCAGGTTCCCAGGAGTCAGTAATACCATGTCTGTCAGTAAATAACCTTAAGGACTCGAGGCACCCTCGGAGGGATATGTGTCCTGATAACACAGAGTGGCTTTGCATCTTATTCTTTCCCAGATCCCTCTGGGATGAGCAAACTCATCGCTTCCCTGTCTGCTTGACCTGAAGATAGCTAGAGCACATTTATGGGGTCATTCTCTCCATGAAAGAGAAGCAGAGGAGGAGAAAGTTATTTCCCCACATATGCAAGAGCTCACGGCTCAGAGGCCTCACCCAAGGTACACGAGATCCACATGCAGCTCTCCTCTCTGCCCAAGAACATTTGACCCTCTATCTCCCCTCATACAAATGTTCAAAGCAGATGATGAAAGGGAACCAGCTGCAACTGGGTTTGCCTAGCCTGTTTTGTTAAAGCTTTTCCACTTTACATAGCCTAATCCAACATACATTGAAGCAGACATAAAGCAACACCAAGTTTCAGCCTGTCTTGCAGTGACACCTCCAAATGGGAGCAGCAGCACCAGGCATTGCAACCTGCAAGCCCTTCCCTGGCTCTAGTTCTCACATTTCCAGCTAGCTGAACTTTCTCATCACTTGAATGGGGTGAAAGGACTATGTCACTTTGCAAAGATGGGCAGGGAGTCACAGAGATTGAATTATCCAAAGTGTCCATAAAATTCAGATGCCCAGCTTGCTCCTCTGGAGTGTTGCCCTATTAAATCTAACCTGGGTCAATTATTTTAGGTCTCTCAAACCAACCCAAGCTAGAAATACCCATGAGTTACCAGATAAAAAGAAGGAAACATTTCTAAAGGTGATTTACCTCACTTAACCTGGGATGCTCTTAGCCTGTTCCATACACAACGCACCAGAGTGGACTTTGAAACATAGCTGGCAGTGGCTTTGCACAGGAGTGAAAACCTGATCTTTGCCTTCCCTTTATTTGAACCTTCATACAACGTTAGCTTAAAGACCTCCTGAGTTCTGCCGCATAGATCAAACCATTTTGTGAGGTCAGGAGTGAAGCTGATGACTATATTGCTGAAGAAATGGTTTCTGCAGTATTCTGCGCTCACAGCATCACATTTAAAGCTGGGTAAATACAAATAGATTTTCATTTTAATGTCTGTTCCTGAAAGAAATGTATTTATATACTTAGTCAAATGAAATCTCTTGCTGTGATTTTAAGCTAGCATAAGCACTTTTAGCACAAAATTAAGGTTTTTCTCTAAAAAAATAGCTATTATATACTGAGAAATGCATACACTTCCACTGTTTTCTCAGGCTGCTTTACAAAAAAAGATTAACAAAATGTAAAACTATTTCTCAGAAATAAAATCCATACAGAAATGTCTTTAACCACACTGCTAATCGTGGTGAACCTTCAGACAGGTTTACAGTTCCTGTCCCCCACAGGTCTGGGAGTGATGGTCTCAGATGCCTTTGCTCATACACTTTGTGCTTTGGCTGGTCTACGTGCTTTATTCTCCCTGACAAAACCACTGACAGAAAACTAAGTGCTCAGAAAAATCTCAGCAGCCATTTCTGCCTACAATGCTGTACAGGGCTGATAATATTGTCATGAGATATACGAAGCTATGTACATAGAGAAAACAACTCCAGGGATGCATGTAAAACGGCAGGATATTAGCTAATTCTACTTTGGGCTGCTCTGCATTGTTCTCGGAAAACATCAACTCAGTTGTCAGCAGGAATCAAAAAGGCAGGTATAATATTTGGAAAGAAAACGAGAAGAAAAAAAACTGCAGCATTATGCCAAATCACATTGCTCCATGCTGTGCCTGTGTCTTGGATATCATGCAGTTCTGCTATCCTCTTTTCTCCCCAAAGCAGGAAGCATCGGGAACATAAAAGCTCATGGCTGTGCCCAAGTAGGGAATGACTCCACAAAGGCAATGTGAAATAGGTCAGACTTCTGCCTGGAAAAAGAATGACAGAGGGAGCATGTAAGAGAGATTAAGCTTGGCAATTATGTTTGGTCATACGAAAACCAATATGGAAAGAGTAAAAACTACTGCTCATCATCCAGGAACTAGAGACCGGCTAATAAAATTATTAGACTGCAGGGTTAAAACACACAGAAGGAAGTATTGTCTTCATGCAAGGTATAATTAAAGCGCAGACCTCATTGCCACAGGATGTTGAAAAAGCTGAAGGTATAAATGGATCTGACCAGACAAATCCATGGCAGAAAGTTTATCCGAGAGTATTAAATCTGAGGACTGATAGGCAGCCTATATCTCCAGCTTGCTGATTGATGAAATTTGGGTAGGTATAGATTTAAATTTTTTCTCAAAATGTTTTCTTAAGTATCTTCTGTAGTCACTGGCAGAGGAAGGGAGCTCGACTGAACTGGTCTGAACATGTCCAAAAGGGGACGAGAGGGGCGAGAGGCAGTCGCAGAGACAGGGTGCACCCAGCACAACAAGGGTCACGTTAAGGGAGATGCTACATCTCCACTAATGTCCAGGGCATACCCTAGCAGCGTTGAGCCTCCGCGTGGTTAAAGACTGTCTGAGAGCCCTTCGGCTCCAGGAGAAGGCAGCCTGCTTTCACACGCTCACGTCCCCAGCCCGCCGTACATGTCCCCGGAGCCAGTCTTTCCAACCTCAGGGAGCTTTTATTCCCACAGTGATGTTCACTCTAATTTTCTTTGTCACAACATAGGCAGACGGGCTAATTTGCATCCAGGTGTAATAAACAATCTGCCTTTCAGGAGAGCCAGGAAAGAAAGCACCTTAATTCTTCCCAGCGAGCGCTGAAATCCCTGGCACCAAGGATGAAAGCTGCAGGAACCAAAACGTGCTCTCCGAACTTCATCCGATTAAACAGAGACATCCATGCACGCTGCTCCCCATAACAAGCAGCAAAAAATGATTAGCCTACCAGTTAATGGGAGTGCACATGGTTCACTTCTCTGGCTCAGCCACAGAGGAGGCAACAGCAATTGCCATGTTTGAACAGTTTCCTTACAATCACAGCTGGGCAATTAAACTCCTGCCTTCGTTTGATGGCTAAGTTAGGATACTGGGGAAGGTGGCAAAAGGATTATTTTGGGAAAGGGGAAGCTCTTACTACAGTCTATTTGAATTAAGCCAATATTTCCTTTATTATTTTTAAATTGCATCAAGCCATGTTTCTAAATGAAGTGTTTAAATAAATATTAAAAAATATTTTTCTAATTTTTAAAATAAATGCCCTCCCCACCATTTCGTTTTCTCAGCCTATTTTTCAAATTCACCACATACTCATTAATGGTTTCAGTCACCCTATAACCATGGGTTTGGATGAATAAATTATTTTTCCAAATTTTCTCTAAACTTCTTCACTCTCATTATTTCAGTGTAGCTGGGTTGGGAATAGCATGTCCATGCTCTTATTCTTTAGATATAAAAAAATAAAATAATTGAAAGTTAGTATATTCTTTTTAACCTACTGAAAAATCGTGCCTTTGCACAGTGGCTTTGATCCAAAGCTGAGCAAAACAACGGGAATCCTTCCCTTGACTTCAATGGGCGGGGGGCTTGGCCCTTCTGCTTTTGCTGAAGAATAAGCAAAAGCTATCATTTTGGCAGTGTGAGATAATTGTTTCTTTCTTCTGTCACAGTGTCCCAGCATACCAAGCCAACAAAGCTGAGTGCACATTTTGCTCCGTGCAGCCTGAAATGCATTTGAGAGGCCTCTGCCAGGGCTTTCTCCAATCAAAGCAACACACGTGAGACAAATGTCATTAGTATATTCAGCAATACCAAACCCCATGTTATTAATAAATATTCTGAAAAAAAATCCAGGGGCTTGCAAGTCAGTGTCAGTTTGAATATACAATGCAGCACAGAAACGGTGGAGCTGCTGCCAGCTGCACAACAGAAGCAGAAATGCTTTTTGGGGCTGCTGGGGAGCAAGTGGTGCGAAGGAGCATGGTAGGTTCATCGTGGCTTAGGACCAGCAGGATGATGCCACAGAAGCCAAACTCTAGCAATGTGTGGGAATGTAAAAAAATTTGCATTGGAGCAGACAGCAGGTGCTGATACAGCGACTGGCACACACAAGCCAGATATGGACTCCATTTTACTACTTCAATTTGTTTTAGTTACTCATGCAGCTCATCGTTTCAAAGAGGCTATCTGTCTGAGCAAGGCAGGGAGACTTAGGTCTGTGCTTGTAGCAAAATATTCCAATAGGAGGGGTAAAGGAAATAATAACGTGTCAGTGAAACAGTTACTTCCTGGGGGGAAAAAAAAGGGAATTAAATCCTCATTTTGAAAAAAAAATACAAAAAAAATACAAATGGTTTTTGCAACCAACCCATCATTATGAATCTGAACATTCTGTGTGAGGCAACGTGCTGCTGTGTGTTTGTGTATTTCTGCTGCTTGCTGGTCACGTAAGGGTCTGGGGGGATTTTGATCTCCACTATTGCAAAAAATTTGTTGTAGGTACTGATACAGAAACCACAGAGTGTAAATCTGGAGTAAAATGTCAGTGAATCATACCCCTCCATAAGTCTCCCTCTAGACTGGGGCATAATACTATTTGCCAACATAAAGGTTTTAAATCAGTGTAAGTGTTCACTATACAAAAATTAATTTAAAGGAAACTTGGAAACAGGATGGCGAAAAGTAAACACAGGCCTGATTCAGCTCCAGTGACAATTTCACTTCTCCCCAGGAAACTACCAGGAATTGTTACTGCACGTCAGAGGAAAGATAGGGAAACTGGGCATCCAAGCTGTGGTCTTTAATAAAGGGATCAAACAGAAATGAAACCATGTTTAGGCTTTTCAGTTCATTTTTTTATGAGTTCTTTGATTCAAAAATTCTCCACGGATAGGTTTCTCAGCATTGGTCGAAGTACATCAGGTTTGCTAGGAAACACTGAAGAAAGCAGCCCTGTAAGAAATCAGTGCTTTGGTATGTGAGAGGCCCTTCCTTATAATTTTTTTTATGAGATTATAGAAAAAAATTTCCATGTATGCACATAAAATGTATATAAGCACATTTTCTTCAATAATAATTATGTCCAAGTTTTTATAAAATCTTAAATATTCTGCAATTTTCCACAAAATCCTAGAGGATGTGCTGGGCTCACAAGTGTCACCTTTCCAGAAGATTTCCAGATCTCTTGGGATAAAGGGTATTTTACAGGTGCTGTTCCCCTTCCCACTTCCTCCTTAAGGCAGATCCTGCCTTGAAGTAAAATAGTTGCAACAGCTTGGGGTCATGTATTAGGAAGGAATTTCTAACCTGAAGAGTTTACACACACAGACAGATTTCTTGCATTGTCTTCTGAAACACCAGTGACTGATCGGCGTCTGAGACATTATTTTGGACTACAACCAGATGATGACATCATGCTTTGTCATTCGTTAAGTAGGAGATAAGGATAGCCACTAGTTCAAGGATATTTCTTTCCCTCTTTCTTTAAAACAAGCAAAACCCTAAACAACACATCTTTTCACCCACTGTGGCCCATTTTCTCCTGCAGTGAGGTCTGGAGTCCCTCGCTAGGATGGCAGACACACAGGACATGGAGCAACTTGCAAAGAGTGAAGGCTGAGATTGCAGAAGAGTCAACAAGAGAGAGGCAGCCAAGTGTCCACAGGGCAGGTGAAGTGGTATCCACACTTCTGCATTGGTCCTCAAAGGTGGAAAAAAGGTGTTAGCACAAAGAAGGAAAATGAAGAAGAGCTCCTTTAGGGCTACTACAGCAGATACTTGATATTTCTGCAATATCATCTATTCAAGCCTCAATACTATGCAAGTCTCAAACTCCTATTGGAGTTCTTTGCAGCAGACAACAAGCAAGAGGACACTACTTTCCTGATGACCTTTAACGAAGTCCCTATCCACAAGCTTTTAAGGAAACTAAGCTACAGTTGCATAAGAATGAAGCCCCTTGTTTCAATTTATAATTGATTAAGAGACAGGAAACAGAGGTAGTGGCAAACCGTCAGCTCGTGCATGTGGGAGAAGCCACTAGGACAGCTCTCCAGGGAGCTGAGGTCTGCGTTGTCTAACACATTTGTAAATGCTCTGGGAAAGGGGTGGAGGAAGGAGAGATGGGTGGGGGTAGAGGGCAAAAAAAGACAATGAATTGGCAAAGTTTTCTGAAGAAACTCAGTGATAAGTTACAAAAAAAATAAAGTATTCAGGGTAGTAAGGGTGAATCATCTATGAAGAGTCTTTTCTGAAGAACTCACCAGACAGTGACTGAGCAGTAAAATGACGGATGAAATGCAGTGCAAATCCATGTAGAGTGAAATATATGGCTAAAAAGAATCCCACAATTGTAGCTTCTCTTATAAAATTATGGTCTCTGATTGGAGCTTACCCCCCATTACTATAGGGAGTAAGATCTTGAGTTCTTGGTAGATAAAAGATTAAAATATAGCTTAATATTCATTAGAAACAGATAAATAACTCAGAATATATAAATCTTAAGGGAAGCATAGAATCAAAAACATCATGCCATTTAGAAATATTTGGTCCTCCCATATCTTGAACGCTACATGCATTTCTAGGCCATCTGCTAGAAAAAGTCCTTGGCAAACCCTCAGAGAAGGGCAGCAGGGCTGACCACAGCCATGGAACAGCTCCCCAGCACAGACCAACAACATTACAGTAGCACCTTTAGGCTGGAAAAGAGGAGAATAAGCAGGGACATGAACAGGAGTTCATGAACTCATAAATGGCATAGGAGATGGTAGAGGGGGAATGAGAGCCAAATGGACATCAATCTGACCCAGTACACCCTTCTTACATGCTTCATCTTGAAGGGGCAAATGAAAAATTACCAGCTCTTGCCTATCCAAAGAAAGGAGCCAGAGGGAAGAAGGGCAGCAAAACAGGAAGACTTCCAGCAAGGCTACTGAAAATGAATACCCTGTTAACAACGAGATATTTCTATAACATATTCCATCCATGTCTCTGCTCAGTCTGAGTTACCTCCATGACAGGTATTGTAGTCATCACTTTATAGAAGGAGAAACTGATACACAGTGATTTAGTAATTGGCCCAAGGTTACACAGGAATTCTGAGGCAGAAACAGGTGTGTGCTCAGATCTTCAACTTCTATCTACAAAACCCAACGTGAAATGCTGAGACAAGGAAAATGTTCCCAAAATGGTACAAATTAGGGGATGGCACATATAGTGTGTCTCATTGCAAGCCTGTAAATGAATGTTAAACATGGATTTTGAATGCAATTATTCTGCCCTAGTCACAGAATATATTTGAAAAGGCTAACTGTCCCATGTCAGCTTTCATCACTGAGAACCTGTGTAACCAGCTCACAAATCCAGGGCTCCACTTAGGTGCTTAAAACTGACCGGAGGGAGGGAGGGAGGGAGGGAGGGAGGGGAGAAAAACTTCAAAATTCTACTCTTGGTCTCTCACAGGGCTCACCGATGCTACATTAAGCAGAGCACTTTCACATTTTGAGGCATGTGGGCCAGAAAGAATCAGCAGGAAGAGACTGCAGATTGCAGGAGAAATCCTGCACTACCACACAAGAGGGACTGCATTGAAATTGGTGGGATTGTACTGGTGAAGCTACAGGGAGAAAAAAAAATCTGATATCTCTACAAAATACTTCTTTTCTTGTAAAATACCAAGATATCCATGTAGCTTAGGGATGAGGAATAAACACACAAACAAAATATTGCAATCAGGTTTTTACTGTGAAACCAGAAGTGCTTAATCTCGCTCTCCCTAGTACTCAATGTCTCCCTGTGTAGCAGTTTCAAAGTGGGTACTCAAGTCGGAAAAAAAATGCGGGTAACATCATTGCTCATTTCAATTAGGCTGAAAGATCAGCTGTAATGTCTGCAAAAAGGCTGCTGTGGAATATCCTGATCCTTAACTCCACCCGGCAAAAGCCCTGCAGAGATTGCTCTGAAGTGCTTCCTATGGAGATCGTGAGGTTTCGCAGAGGATAAACACAGTTTGGCAAATAGATTTGAAATGACTGATTTACTCAGATTTCCATGTTTACTGGTTTGCCACTGCTATAATTTGTACTTGTTGTCATATCTCATCTGGCCACATTCTGAACATTTTGTAAGAGTGGGTCCGGGAGGATTCCTCTTTTGTAACTTTAGCACCACCACATGGTTTGCTGTGTTTAAGACTTCTGTCAAGAAAGAGTGATTTTTTTTTTCCTTGTCTCTCTTTTTTCCCCCTTTTTTTTTTCTTTTCAGTATTTTTCACAGACATTAAATAAGTAATTGAAACCATTTCCCACTTGGAGCAGGTGCAAGACGAAATATCTCATTCCTGAGCAATCAAAATCCGAATTCCCTCTTAGGGCTGTAGGGTTCCCATTATATCCTTCAAAGTTCCTAAAAGCAAACACCATTCTGTGCTTAAATGTACTAGCCAAAAACATTTGTAATCCAACAGCAAGAACACTCGGCTCCCTACTGCTCTGCATATTTCTCGCAGAACATTTTCAAAACAACGGGCTAATATTGTAATAAATAACAGCTGTCCTCTTCTGAAAAAAAGGAGAAAGAAGATGCCTACACCGACGGCAGCGGTGGATGCCAAAGAGATGTAGAATTCATGTCTCTAAACACACTGAAGATTTGCCTTCCCTCTCATCCCCATGTGTGCATGACAAGACACTGAACACCCAGTTTTTCCTAACATGAACAAATATTATGGAGTTTTTTCAAGATTCATGTTGATGAGGCTATTTAACTGCTACTTTATTTTTCTAGATACACACCTGTAGCGCTGGGGAGTGTGTACGTGCCTCTCCTTACCCATTTCATGAATAGACTGTTCAATCTGCTCTGAGTTAGCTGATGAGAAAACACCTCAATGTAGCTGAATTTTGTTGCATCTCAAACATTTAATGAAAATTTCTAAAGAAAGAAAAAAAAATTAGTTGAAAATCAGAGACGCTGTACCAGGGAACTATTGGTATAGTGGTCACAGGAAAATTTACAGAGTTGGTTTGCTTTAGGGGAAGAAACAAAGATAGATGCAACTTATGTTCTGCTTCTTTTGAATAGTTAAAAGTCATCACAAGCTGCAGAGTAAATGCAAATAGCAAAGTCAATGTACCATTTATCTCCAAAGTTTATTCCTTACTGGAGTTATCATTCACAAGGACTTTTTATCAGTCTTTAAAGGCAAAATGGGCGATTGTGCTACAGAACCAACCCTATATTGTAAGGAGTATTTACAGGTGCTAAGTGCCATGGGATGCTCTAAATCTGGCCAAGTTGCCATCATCTGCAGACATGAAATGAGGTGCCCTAATGGGTCAAGTGGAGCTACACCCTCAGAAGAAAAGACGCTGACTGGAGTCTCCAGTCTGAAATCACCTGTGAAGTTTAATTTATTACCCTGTTGTATTTATTTCTGTTACATGATCCAAAAATAAAATGTCAGTGTCTGCAATCATCCGGGAAAGACCAGAAAGACTGGGACCAAGGACCACACAAAGGAAAGTGAAATACGAAAAAAAACCCATACCATTTGAGGTTAAGGGTGGGGGGTTTTACCAAAACATATGAAAAGTTACTGTGCCAGTGTGTAGTAGGAATCTAAACCCCCAGCTGGACTAGTGCATCCAGAAGCACACAGTGCTATTGAAATCAAAGGGGTTCAGGCTGACAGAAAGGTCTGCCCAGAGGGATTCAAATTAAAGATGAAGACCTTGTATTTTTAAGCTGACATGTCTCAGGAGAAAACTGCTTTGACTGAGAACCGTAATGACTAACAGTAGTGGTTAGAACACGTTTTAACATATCAGGTTAGCATAGGAGGTCACGTCCGCTGTTTCACAACTTGTACTTCTTTTATTGGAATATTTTCCCTCTATTCCTGGCAGAGCAGAAATGAGAGGCAACTTACATTTTATTCCACACTGCAATATTACAAGGCTTAGCCAAAAGCCTGTTGTCTTTACTTTCTGCCAGCACGATTTGGACAAGTAAGGCAGCTTTGATTGACCCCCTACTTGTCACACCACATTCCTTCATGTTTCATTTTCTCTCTTTCTTTTCCATCTTTAACTTAACACAGATCCCTTCGTCTCCGCTGAGGCAGCTGGAGAGAGGCACTGTGGTCCAGCAGACACAGGACCCTCTCCCACGAGAAGCTGTGGCCCCAGCTGAGCCAAGGGGTCTGCAGAAGAGCCAGCGCCTGCTACACACCAGATTGCTGGTAGCTTGAAGGCCTTGTTTCTAGTCTTTCTGATTTCAGACTCCTCACGGCACTACAGACCCAGCTGTCCTACCCAGGGGAAGCCACTTTAGCATTTCCACATCCAGTTCACGACACAATGCTGCATCGATTTATGAAAAGACAACAACAAAGACATCATCCCAAGCATCTACTGTGCTGGAGCACGGGGCATATCTGATATCTGCCTTCTAGCCCACGCTGAATCAGTACCATGCTGGAGTAAACATATCTTTCCTTCTCTTTTTTTCACTTGAACAAAAGAAAAAAAATTGCCCATATTAAATGTGCCATTATTTTCTGCTAAGAGCAGAAATGAGAGCATCTGGACAATTATATCCAATATTTATTCCAAACATTTTGTTGGTATCTACTGAATAGTGCAGGATTGAGTGCATGTTTCAAGGAGAAAGGTGTTATCATGAAGAAAACGCGCACACCTACAAGTTCAGCATTTCTTTGGTTTAGATGTTCAGAGGTAACTAAGAATCTTTCACATTTGATTTCTTGAATGTTCAGTTGGAGACAGGTTAAAGAGCTTTGCTCCTTAGAGATAGGGTGACAAAATACATGCCAAAAATACTGCTCCTCTAACACGTCTCTTCACCCGGACTCCGAAATCAGCTCCTGCCCTTCCAAAGGCTTAGGCTCTGTGTCTCATACAAACGCTGACCGCTTTGGCTCTCTATGGAAGGGGTGCCCTCTGTTCCCTGTCCTCCCAGCACACGTACACAGGAGGTACCCATCCCAGCCTGTATCTGCCTAATCTGTCCTGGAGGCCAAATGAGCTGGTTAGAAACAGTTATTCTAACTCCCCTGTGATTTTCCACAAAGCCTCCCAGAAGCTGTAATTCACCCCATAAGACCACTATAAGAGAGGAGATCCCTAGCTGTAGGCAGCAGGTTGAGGCACAGAAGTACCGCCCCTATGACACACATAGTGAAGGAGTCCATCAAGAAACAGCCTGTGAGAAGTCAGGGGCTATCCCCCGTACAAAACCAGAGACAACAGCAGCAAACCGATGGACCGACTACAAAAACTGAGCAAACAATTGCTTACCAGCACTTCGAACTGTGCTTCGGTTCATTTCAAGGAGAGGTAAATCTGTAAAAAAGAAGTAAAAAAAAACCCACCCCAAAAAACCCTGATGGGTTTACCCCTTTCCACTAAATAGTATAGTGATTTAAATAAAACTCTATAACCCATCACTGAAACTATTATTTCTTTGTAAAGCTGCATTGTGAGATGGGCCTAAAAGCCATCTGTGTGATTTTCCTTTCAGATCATTTATCAAAAAACATTTTTAATGTTTTAGCCTAACCAGTAAAGACTTTTGAGTTTCAGCCAATCGGCGAACCCGGGCGAGTAATAAGGTGTCAGTGCCATGCATAATCCTTCCTCACGCAAAAAAACGCTTTTAAAGTTAATAGCAGCTGAAAACAGAGTGAGGAAATGAAAGTTTGGGAATTAAACCCTGGGGGCATCCCAGCAGTAGCACAGCTGATCCAGACATACCTCCCTGCCTGTATCGGAGGCATCGGCTGGATAATGATCATCTTATTGTCGTCAACATATGTACACTGAGGTCCATCCTCGGCAGGCTATGCAAATCAGGCAAAACCGATTATTTCGGTTTAAGACTTCCACAGAAGTACACAAGCACGCTTTATAGGCCTTCTGTTCAAATCAGAGAAGAAATAATTAGATTCAAGGAGCACGTGGAATATCTGGGAAATATTTTCTACGTGTTACTACAGAAGAGCTAACAGAGGGAAAGCTTTGGGGAGCTGCAATACTATGTTTTGCAGCCCACAGAGACCAAGATTGCTGGACGTTAGACCTGTGTGCTGTTTGGCCATCTAACAAGCACCAACATTGTCTTTCACTTAAATGGAGGGGGCTTTGAGCCCTCAAATAATTAATCTAATCATACCGGGGCATGATACTGTGAATCAACAGAAGGATTAACATGTAGCTTTTCTGCACTGCTTTCCATACAAGCCTTCTCAGAGCATATACATAGACATTTAATTAAGCTTCGCAGTGCCCACACAAAGTAAATAGATATAATTAAACTAACGCAAATTTTCACACTTGAACCCAGACGCAAAGGGCACTGTTTTCTCCTGCAGATAGAACAGGAAGCACCGAAGATGCTGCCACTCCTCCCAGCTCCCACTCCTCCGCTGACAACCATCCTTCCCCGGCCAAAAGCCCCAGCCGGTGTTGGGAGTGTGAGGAGTGACACCTCTAGCCGCTCCTGCTGTCCAGACACCACGCGTCCGTGTGCCCCATCGCTGCATCCGTGTTCAGCATAAAACAGCAACCGCATGGCCAATAGACAGCAGAAAGAGCGAATCATTTTATATCGGCATCAAAAGCCCCACCGGCTGCATTTTTTGGATCACAAGTGAAATGCCTGTGACCAGGCTAACACTGCCCATTCATCAACTAAATAGAAAGAAAGGTGTATCAGCCAGGTAAAAAGTCACTTCACCGTAACTAATCACATTTTACACTCAAATAGGGTCTTAAATCCCAAGCAGTTCTGAAGAATTTAGCAAATCTCACAAATTGTGCAGCAGGCCAACGTTCCATCTTTTGTAACTTGGTGAAGCAAGAGTGAAACCAGCAGATCCAGAACAGTTTATGCCACGTTTATGCCTGTGTAGCTTCATGCACATGCATGGACTTCATTCAGCTGCTCTTTAGCAAGACATTGCAACATGTGGCAGAGTTTAAGACCAAAACAGTGAACGCAAGCCCCATCCCCACCCAGGGATTTAGCAACACAATTTAAGCAGGGATCTGGCCACCACGCCTGGTGCTCTTCCGCTCCTCAGAGCGGACACACTCAAAACCTCAGCTGCTTCTGTCACCAGCGCTCTTGAAGGACCACTTGTATGCAGCTACACAGTTCTCACCTTGGAAAAAGATTTTTAGCTGAAATATTTTCCTAAAATACACTTTTTCCTCAGTGCCTGGGAATGATTTGCAAAAATGCCTTGTGATTATTTTTTTTAGTGTGTGATTACCAGGTTCCTCACTGAGTGGAGGCTGGCTAAGGTCTCAAACCTCTGAGACAGTTCAGCCATCCAAGGACTTTGGCTCCATGATTTTTTTTCAGTCTGGCTGATTACCACTGAACAGAAATGCTAGTGGTGGAGACTGTGTCATGTTTAATCAGAAAAACAGATAGATGGCTGTATGAAACTGTAATTTCAGCCTTCAAGAATGCCCTTTTGTATCCTTGCAGGATTGCAGGGATCCTAGTGTCCGAGGAAAATACTCCACTCCCTCTGACCTGACAGTTAATTAGTCTTTGAAGAAAGCTACGCCTTCGCACACCAAGGAACAGCCAAGAGTTGATGAGAGGAAAGATTTGAAACCAGAGGCTTCCTGGTGGGTGAGGAAATGCAAATTTCTCCTAGGTGATGGGTATAGGAATAAGGCACAGTTTTTTATATGGCGCTTGAGTCAAAGTAACACATTTTATTATTGGACAAAACACAAACCATTTATCTCATTCATCATTTAACTTTAGAGAGGGGAATATCTGTGCCTGCTCAATTAAAGAAAAAACAAAACACAGTTTGATAAGAGTATGTGCAGCCCCGCCACAGAGAGTCTTGCAGTCATTTTGTACATCCAATAAAATATCAACCTTTTATGAAGTCTATTACATTTCCTAATTTGTTTTAGACTGTGTTCACTTCTTTGTTATTGTTTTAAATTCACAAGGGATAATTTTAAACTAATCTTTTCATCTTTTGCAGACAACGCTCATCAATAAGCACTGAAAGGATGATTAAAATATCACTCCATGTAGAACAAACTAAGTCAAAATTACTGTGGGGAGTAAATTACCCTAACAGAGATGTAATGTCAATGCCTTAATTTTATGAAAGTTTTATTATTGAAAAAAAAAAAGAAAAAGAAAATGTATTGCTAGCCCTGTAAGCAGGTCTTTGTCAAAATAGCTTTTTTAAACAGATAAATGACATGCTTTGGTCTAATACTTTTTCATCGACAGTGAAGGAATAACTCAGTGGAGAAAACTGGTAATAACCTTAGCGTACTAGGGACATACGTCCAAGTGCCTATAATACCTGTATTTGTCTCTCTGGGCCAGCCGCTTGCTCTCCAGGCATCCAGAGGGCCTGGAGGACCTTCTGTTTGCTGCTCACCTTTGACTTTCACCTTAAGCCGTGAAGCTGCAGTGCTGCTCATGAAGGAGAAAGTTCTGGTGGCCAAGACATAGGTGAGTTCCTCCCCAGTGGCAGCATGGTGCAGGTACGTGCAAGGCTACCTGAGCCCTTGGTGAGGTTGAAGCTCATTTTCTTAGTGAGATGAGCCAGGGGACCACTATCAGGGCCAGATGAGCATTTTGTCCCCATCGCAGCTGCCTCACGTGGCCCCGCAGACAGAGCTGCTATCGCAGTTGCACAAGCGGATCATGGGTCCAGAGCTCCATGTAGGGCTTGGGTCTGCCTAAATTTGGAAAGCACATTTCAAGTGGAGAGATGGACAGAGCTTAGCATGCCTGATTGAATCCGAGTCCAAGGCACAAACACAGATAACTGCCCCTCTCTGTACTTCTTAATTACATCTTAGTAAGCGAGATAAAACTTTACCCTAAATTAACAGGTGCTTTAATTACAACATAGACTTTTAAGCTGAATTTCTCTAGCCCTTTTACTATTTGTCCTGGGGTTTTTTTGGGTGAGGTGGATTGAAAGCACTGGGATGGCAGCAGCTGAATTAAATACAAAGCAAATAAACTGCAAGAGGTGGCTGTCTGCTTTCTTGGGTTCATTTCTATCCGAAGTTAGATTACAGACAGCACCATTAGTAACTACACAAGATTAAAACAAAAATTAGGCTAAAATCAGTGCTGGCATTTAGAATTGCCTCCTTTAGGAAGTCATGAAGCTTCTAATGTGGCAGTAAAAGGTGATCAAACCAGGCTTGTATTTATGTACTCAAATCCAGCCTGCAGCGATGTGTTGGTACTGGCTCCTTTCAACCTTCTATCTCACATCGAGTGCTTTGCGTCTCCAGAGCTGATGCCTCTGTCCAGGAGCATCCCCATCCCCACAATCAGCCAAACCCCCCCCCAGGGGGCTCAATCCCACCCGGTCTCATGCAGCGTCTCAGGCGCATTACACTCGGCATGCCTTGCTTCCCCAGCTTGAGCCAGAACTGCTCCCTGTTCAGCCACTGTGAGACGGGTTTGGCTTGTAAGTAGAACTTCTCATGTTATTTTAACACAGGTAAAAAAAAGAGGGTAATGTGGTCCTAAAAATATTCTGGCACTGAGGCTTTAAAGCTGAATGATTCCTGGGCTCATCTTCCATTAACACCCTCATACTGTGTTTTCCCTCCAGCTACCAAGCAGGAGCCTGTAAGGCTTGCATTTTTCCTTCTCTGTTTGGCTTTTTTTCTATTGTGCCTTTCTTTTCATTCCCTCCCAACAAATGTTCATTTATTCTCTTGAAACACTTCCAGGATTGCTTGCCTAATTATTTACGTTTGATTTATATGGAATTAGAGATACTCAGTTTGTACGCTTGTCAAATTAATTTTTGGCACTTGCTATATTAACCTATCAGCTTTAGGGATATTTTTAATTCTTTCCTCTAGATATTAATATATTTGAATTCTGCAGCTGTTATATCATATTGTTCTTAGCCAAATTCTTCAAAGATGCCTCACGTTTTCACATTTCTTCCTGGTACTAACTAGGTGGCAAAGAGGAGAAGGACCGCATTCAGCGGTCCTTGACTGGTACAAAACAGCACGCCTTGAAGATTAGCATTACAGTCTCTTTGAATTAAATTGTTTTACCCATTCACATGTGATGCACCTGTCTTTATTCTGCTGCACTTCACATGTATTCATAACAAGAGAAAGCCAGATAACCAACATAATACCAAATCCTGCCAGCCACTGTGTTTGTGAACTAACCAAGTGCTAATTTAGCCCATTAAAGCAATTCTCAGCAGACCTTTCTTTTACTATTGTGCAATCAGATTCTTGTGATGTACAATGATAGACGTCTAGGGCTGGACTGACTCAAACACTATCAAATATCTACTATGGCAAATTATTCTACAGGGTAGAAGCAAAAGGTATGGCTGTCAAAAATTTTTTTTTTGTCTAAATTTCCTGCCCTTTCAGTCTCCCTTGCAGTGTGGGAATGCTGGTTATCTGACAGTTTCTTGGTGGTGAACAGTGACTGTAGTCCTGCAGAAGCAGAACAGGTCCTCAGGCAGGTCCTACTTCCCACCGAACCTCTGGACAAAAAGGACAAACCTTGTTCCAGCAGACAAGCACCACCCTGGCTAAAGCACAGCGAGACAAGCAGACCAGTTATGTATCATAGAGCAAATCCCCAGGAGAACCAGAAAGGGAGCCACAGCATCCAGCACTCGTGCCTCAGTGGTGGGCTTACTCCTGTTCTCCCTGCTTTGCTCCACGTGGATGGCCCTCACCCTGCACCAGGAATGATCTTGTTTCTGATATATCGAATTTCTCCCATTCTCCTCCGTGAAAAAAAGACACACAATTCATTTATTTATTCAACCATGTCTGCAGCTTCTGTTACAAAATTGCCTTTTCCATTTTGCAGAATCCCCGTTGTCTCATTCAGATCTTATTCTTTATCCACTTGAAGTCTCTTGTATTTATTTTTACTTCTTGTCCAATTTTCATTGTACCTTCTATCTTTGCTACTCTTATGCCTCCTTTAACATTTTCCAGTTTATTCTGTAATCTTTTCAGATCCCCTTTGAGTTTGATCTTTCATAATTCATGTGTCCTTTGCTGCCCCTCTTCCCACTTAAAAGTCCCTGCTAGCTACATCTGCTTTTACAGCAGAGTCCTGCTCTCATCCCAGTCCAATGGCAAAACTCCTGTTGATTCCAGTGGAAATGGGGCTCTTACAATATTTATGGCTTTGCACAATACACATCAGCCCTGGGTGGGGGAAGACAACATAATTAAGCAATACAGCATGACAGACCATGCCGCACTGCCAATTAATGGGTGTGCGGTGTGTGTAAGAAACATGAGCCTCTGGCACACCTGAGGTGCACATTAATCAGCCCTATTGTACAACCTGAAAACTCTGATCATTACAAAATGGGTATTGAAAACATTAAAATGCCCTTTCTTAGTGATAGCAATCATTACTCAGAGCAGAGATCTACTCTTGAGTCCATGACTCCATCAGCCTGCAGGGATTTTCCATCGCTGTCCTCCTTTATGTTTCAGAAATAAAGACAGGATCCAGTATTTAGTTTAAATGGACAATCTGCCTTTTTACCTCTATGCCTTTGTCACCATGTAGGGTGGTAACATGTCACCGTGGGGATCAGGTAACATGCCGATGGGGCACATCCCTGTGACACCATTCTCTTTGGTGATGAGTATCACAAGGGAGGGAAGACATTCAAAGGAGCATCCGCAGCCAGTTCACTATGGTGCTACAAGTTTTGGAAAACATCATCAGCGACACCCCCCCCCC
>Ga0065711_1027277_pt1 | contig 51505 bp, 23 predicted proteins | sample Hoacrofraction12_FD_59098 | JGI IMG/M metagenome (GOLD analysis project Ga0065711, IMG submission 59098) | Hoatzin crop microbial communities from Cojedes, Venezuela - Epithelial fraction 12 v2 (version 2) | ecosystem: Host-associated > Birds > Digestive system > Esophagus > Crop | place... | reverse complement strand
TTTTTTTTTTTTTTTTTTTTTTTTTTTTTTGTCTAAGTACATTACATTTCAAAGAAAGCCCTCAAAGAAAGGGACCTTGTGATCATCAGCTCCAAACACCCAAGGCTGCAGTGGGGCCGGCTTCAAAGATTTGCTAGGGTGGTCAGGGCTTAGTCCTGAGTTTTGAATCACTCTGTGAATGGAAATTCTATATTTAGTCATTTGTTTGTGAAATTAAGGGGTTTTTTAAACAAGGTGATGTCTGTACTATTTTTTCACATGCATTTAAGAGGTTTTTTTAGGCACATGATAGTGGAGAAGGGATTTTCTGTTACCCAAGGTAAGTTTTCAAACTGCTATACTGTGTATTGTGCCTGGTATGGCTGCTTTTACTACATGTGTCCTTTTAGGAAGAGGAAGTTATGTACATGCCAGTGTTGATGAGGTAATTAAAACTTGAAGTTGTCTATGTGTTATGCTTTTTACTTTTGAATTGGCTATACCAGTGAGAAAGCATGCATGTACGTAGGCAAATGTTATAATAATCCTTCTAGTCAAAAAATACTCGGTAAATTTAAAATTAGGTCATTCCATTTTCTCTTTTACTTTTTATCATATAAATGCTGTTCCAAGCTATTAAATGGTGATTTTTTTTGTGTGTGTCTCTGCTGTTCAGTTTTTTGGGTAAAACTACTGAACTTAATTTTCTGTCTTTAAGCAAGACTTTTTGATAGACATCACATGAAGAGGTATTCTTTCAGAAGACTTTAGAAGTTCACAGATAGGGTTTTCCACCAAGATTTTCAGAAACACAGTTATGCAAAATGAAATTCTTTCCTATGCTAAAATACAGCAGTTACTGTATCTTGTTATTGTGATGGGGAGGAAATCTAATAGATAGCTCAGTTAGAATTCTCATGTACTATCTTAGGTTGTAACTTTTGTACTTCTTGCTTCTTTTGTACTGTAGCATGAAAGTATGCACCCTATTGACTACTAAAACACTCCCAGTGTAACAGTTCTTCACTATTGGACTGGGAAGACTTTCAAATGGATGCCCGAGAGATATGAATCCCATATAATTCCATATTTTTCTTAAGGAGTGTAATGATAAAGACAGTATATCTGTATAATTTGTAAATCAAAGAGAAATAAATAGCAAATATTTTGGTATGCTAAATCATCATTTGAGTTTATTTTAATAGTGAAAAAACCTCAAGGCAGAATTCATTAATGTCCAGTGCAAGCTGCTAAAGCAGAAGGAAAAATGCACTCATTAGTCTGTTCCAGTGGGAAAATACATTTTTAGTAAGTATTTGAGACATTGAATTCCTCGGCATATCTGTCAGATTTGGCTCCCTATGACATGAATTGTGATCACATTCAGTTCTAAGATGACACTTGCTGTTTCCGAGGAGTGCTTCTACATTTCTGGAATATCATGTACGTACTCCAGTAATTTAGAAGTACCTGAAGTCTCAGAGATCTTTGTGCGTGTTAAATGATGCCATTTCTGGGTTGTGAATTCAGCCTTAGAATATGTTTCTTCATTTATCCGACTGTTAGGCAGGGAGTTTAAGACCAGTGAAAACATGGATGAAAAAAAAAACTCTAAAAACAAACCCAAAAAATTTGTTGTCACTTTATACCCAACTAATTCCGCAGTAATTGATACACGATATAGAGAATCTTAAAATGTCACATTGCTAAATTGACTTAAATTGTTTAATTTAAGAAATTGTCTGTTGTCAATAGGCAATAATTGATAATACTGTAAAAAAAAAAATCATAGATCATTCCTATCAGTTAATATACTTATGATGCTATTGCTAAGCCTAAAATCATGGGATTTCTTTTTCCAAAAAAACCTGGATATTTAGCTTGATTCAAAAAAGTTCTCTCAACTTAAACCAGCTTTGAAATGATAAGAATGTGGGAGTTGCATATATATATATATATGTTATTAAGCTATAATGATGTGAGATGCAATACAAATAACACTCAAATAAAAAGTTCTTAATTTTAATGAATCTAAATTCTTGGGATTAAATGGCATGATACAATTTACAACATGTCATACAATTCAAAAAGAATAAAAATTTAAAGAATAAACGCAATTTCCAACCAATATAGATTACTGTTAAGTGATAGGAAAAAGACCATTTTTTATCCAAATTAATTTGTGTGTATACCTGCATGTAAGAAAGTTATTCAGCCCTCTAATTTTGTCTGTATACTATTCTTGGCCTCCATCCGGCTTAATCTTTGCCGTAAATGTCTCATGCGGATAGAAAAGTTGGATTGTAAATAAATGTCTGAAACTAAATTGCATAGACAGATTAGAGAGATTGGAAAGTAAGAACTGTAAAGGGAAGGCTAGATTTAAATATCTCAGGTTTTTATACAGACCTGAATCATCAGGAGAACGAAATGTACTTTTCGCATTCGAAGGTGAATAAAATGTCAGGAGAAGAGAAGAAAACCCAGAGAATTTACTTCACAGCTTGAGTTCATAACTAAAAGCAACCAAGTGTTATGCAGATATAACCACTGCCAATATCTGAGGTTACCCTTCTCCTCAAGCTTGTAATTCTGTGTTTGCAGTCACATTTAGTCAAACAGTCAAAGTTCATTGCAAAATATGATTTATGTTCAAGTGGGTTTCTTTTAAAGACACAGACTGGAAAATCTGTAAGAACAAATACAAGATACTTTGATTGCAAGAAGTATGTAGTAAATATTTTAAAAAGCAGTAAATGGAGAATCAGTTATTCCAAATATATTTCACCTAGTCTTTCTCTGGCTTGATAACTCTTGGCCACTCCCTGTTTAGACCTTTCCAGGCTTTTTACGATGGCACACTCTCAAGTAAACTTGCAATGAGCAATCTGATCTGATGTAAAGGTCTTACTGATCTGGCTCGTAAGGGTAAATCTTGTTAAGGAGAGAGTGATGCAATGCAATATTGGACATGAAAAACTGATATATGAGATACATGGTGCAGCTGCAGATTTTGCTTTTCAAATCTATATTGTATTAATCTGCATTTATTTTGCATTGCCAATCTGCTTACAAAATGTAAAGTACATTTATGGAATATTTATGCATATATAAAATTCTGCTGCATTTTGTAATATAAACCAGAAAAGTGTTCCTGAAAAACAGAGTATTCTTTAAGTATTTTCAAGGTTATTGAAAGACAAGTAGTTATGAATGGAGTTTTCCTTCTTCCACATACAGTGAGCAACAGAGAGATAGCATAGCCCTATCTGTATTACATTTCATGGTATCATGAAATGAATCTTCTTTTTATCACTTATTTCTCTCTACTTTTTTCTCTCTCCCTTAGCAAGAAATAAAATCTAGTATGCAGGAGTAGGATGGAGATGAGAAAGAAAAAGTTAGGGATGAAAATTATCTTTGCATGTAAGAAGCAAGAGAACAATTGTTGAAATCATCATTAACATCAGCCTTGAGGCTGTTGCTTTTTCACAGTAGTGAATGTCATAAAAGACACATTTCAGATCATTTTTTAGTCCTTTTGCTTGTCATTGTGAGGATAGCCTCTGATGATAGCAGTCACCAGGAGCTGGTTTACTCTTATCTCAAATGGTGATGCTTGTATTTTTGCCAGCTCCTGCATTTGGTAACAGAGCAACAAGGGTCTCTTTTTCTCACACTTTACAAGGTCCAGAGTCAAAAATTGCACGTGTTAGAAGAATGAAAGGCAAAAGTCCTGTGTCATAACCTGCTTCCTAGGTAGCTCCTGAGACTGCAGCAACATAACTTGATCATGGAACAATTACTATTAATGAGAGCTTCCAGTTTATAACGTCTTGTCAGTGATAATATACCATTCAAGAAGAACACATAGAAGACTACTTTTCTTGGCATTCAGAATAAGTGGCTTGTTCGGAACATAAAATTGAGCAAGTAAAATAAGTGGTTCAGGAAAAAGAAAATCATGCATTCAATTTCTCCGTACATAGGTAAAAATGGTAAAAGAGGTAGATTTTATATATGTTGATCTGTTTAGTGCTATTAGTATGAAGAAATATAATAAAATTGGAGTGTCAGTATTTTAAATAGCAGTTTCAACTGAGATGCAAGGCTTGCTAGCATATTATTTTGCCTATAAAAAAATCTCTACTTCTCTGAGCACAATATTAGAAATTTTCATTCTTTTGTGCTCTGTAGATATTCTTTTGGCTTAGCATTAATAATTTCTGATTTCTTGACATCTGTCTTGGAGCTTTGTAAGAGTACTGATATATTTGTAGTAATGAGTAAGGAGTAATTAATCAGGTAATTTAGATCCATCTGATTAAGAAAGACCATCTCTTATTTGTACATGTCTAGCAGGGTGGAATTTTGTAACACCATGGGAAAACTAGTGAATTGCATGAAATATCTTAAATGTGTTGCAAACTCTCAAAGGAACAAAAAGATCATTGTAGCTCTGCAGATCATGGCTGACAACAGGAAAAAGGTGCAGGTGCTAAAAGTAAATTCCTGTCATTATTTTCTTACACTTGGAAGGTATTTACTATGAGATTTTGGGGTTTTTTTCTGATAGAAACTGAAGAAATTTGGACCAGTAATCAGTTATTAGTTTAGGAAGTTGTTAGTTTAGATCTGGGTTATATCCTGTTCTATTAAAGGCAGTCTCCAGGACCTTGTTCAGTCTTACCAGCTTCAAGTGGCAGTGGTAGCACACTGAAAGAAACTTCCTTGCTCAGCCTTTTGAAAAAAGATCTGAACTCACTCTGAAATCAGTCAAGTGGAGACCAGCTCCAGCTAAAGCTCTGCCTCTTGGCACAGTTCTGCCCTGATTCGCAAGCCCCATTTGCCAATGACTATGGTGACACAGATGTGTGGAGTCAGCCTTGACCCAAATGGGAGGGCTCACAGACCCACCAAATGTCAATGTAGTGCAAGAATGTAGACCAAGGTCTCTCATACCTGCCTTTCTCAAACACTCCAAACTATGTGGACTTTCTACACCATTAGCCAGTGTGTAAACATTTGACCTAACATATCCCAGATGATTCACAGAAACTGTTGTGATCTTTGTGCTAAGAAAAGCCAATGTTTGTCTGCTATGAATTCAAGTACAGCCTACCTCACCTTTTTTTCAAGATCTTTCAGTTACAATGAAATCACAGATGGCATTTTAAATGTGGGAGACCCGTTTCAACTCCAGCTTTGTGTTGCAAATTTCATATGAGATATTAGCTAACAACAGGATCTCCATTGTGGGAACTGCAGAAAAACGGACAAGAAAATATGAAATAAAATTAATTCTTTTTGCCCTAGAAGGGGGTGTAAGAGCATCGAGATTCTAGCATATATGAGATGGACCAGGATGGGATACAGTTTGATCTATGCAACTGAAGAATGAGAGAAAGTGGTGTAACTGTAACAGGCGTAGAAGAAAGGAAGGTACGCACTCATAGCTAACCTCCAGCTTCCCACCTCAAACTATACTCCTTCCTTCAATAATCCAGGTTGGATTCCAGACCTTGATGTAAGACAGGGAATACATAGTGGTATTAACTGAAATCTTAACAACCCACTTGTTCTTAGCAGTCTCCTAATAAATGGAATCCCTATTCCCTTTAGAAGACCCTCTTTTATTTTCTGGGTCACGTCCAAGTAAGCACTACTTTTAGCCTTGATGCATGTTCCGAAAGATAAAAAAAATTGGATAAATGAAACCATGTAAAAGCTTTTAATAAGGGCCTTGATTGCCCTTCTGCAATGAGATTAACACAGTTATTCCTTTACTATGTAATGTAGTACAGTATTTAGTATTCAGTATTTAGTAATGTATATAATATTCACTCTGTAAAGTATTACTTAGAAGATTTAATTCTATTGTCTTTATGTGTCCATATTGCCAGTGGAAGATCAGGTGTATCAGTGGCCTAGAAAATTTCATTATGGGAGAATCTTAAAATTAATGTCTACAGAAAATTAATTTGATTTATAGAAAAGTTTAAATTAATCTGATTTGATATTTAACAATAATTCTATGAGTTTCGTATAATTTGTACTATTAAAATTGTAGCAATTACAGTCACGTGAATATTTAACAATGAACCTTCATGCTGCTATACTTAGAACATTAGTCATATGTTAGACAGTATTTTGAACAATACTTTCTTTTTGCATGACTGGGGGAATATCTGGTAGCAGTTCAAATCCCTATTGATTTTAATATACTGTTTTATTGTTTCATAAGAAGTTTTAAGTATAGCCCTTTTCAAGCAGCTGGCTGATTGTCCAATCAGTAGACTTTAAATTCCTTGCATTACGAAGTGCACAGTAGTTTTACAGAAGAGGAGAAAATTGGGTTCCAAGAACGAAGGTAGTATTCCCCTTTAATTTATAGAATCATAGAAAGATTGGTTGGACTAACATCTGGAGTTTATCTGGTCCAAAATTCCTGCTTGAAGCAGGACTGGTGCCAATCCTAGATCAGATCAGGCATGGCTTTGTCTAACTCAGTCTTAACCTCCAAGGGTGAAGATTCCTCGCCCTCTTGTCTTGCTGTAACCCATTTCAATGCTTCATTTTTCTCCCAGTGAATAAGTTTTTCTAATATCTGGTCTGAACATGCCTAGTTGCAGCTTGTGACTGTTGCTCTTGTTATGCTATTTGCCACTGTTGGGAAGAGTCTCACACCATTGTTTCTGTCTGCTGCAAAGGAATGGTAGGTGATTATTCAATCTCCACTTGGCATTGTCTTCAACAGACTAAATAAGCCTTAGCATCTACTTGTTGTTCATGTGCCCTAGGCTCCTCTTGATAGCTCTCTGCTGGACCCTATCTGGTTTCTTTGTGTTTCTGGACACACAATAAACTTCCCCCAGTCTGACAATTCCACATGTAGCCCAAATAGGCAGTCTGCCATGATGGTGACAATCAGCTACGCAGCCTTGTTTGGATGTGTTAGCCTGCCGCATGCGTCTCCTATGAAAGTCTTTCATCCTGACCTGATTCTATCTTAATGATAGAACGAAGGGCTAATGAGTACTTGGAGACCTGACATTTTAAAAGTTACATTATTCAAAGAGCATTTGTTTTTGAAATGCATGTAAATTGTGTGGGTTTTAAGCTCAATATGTATTTCCATTTCAGCCGATTCAATTGTGTAAACAATCAGTTTATGAAGTATGCCTTTATTTTGCATAACAAGATCTTCTACAGGGAATAGCAACTGTTTCAAGCATTCTCTCTCCCAAACTGTAAATATGGTGGTACCTCATAAGTTTTTTATTGTCCATTCTTTCTTCTCTTCTTTTCCCCTTCCCTCCTCTTCTCTCTCTTCCTTTTCCTGTTTCTTCCCCTCCATTTTGCTTCCCTTTGAGAGATACAAGTACCATTTAGGGAAGTTAACTCAATTTTTAAAGATTTGGTGTTAAGCAGTTGGCTTTGGTCATCGTAAAGATAGAACAGGAAATTTTAAAACTAACGTCTCAGAGAAAGACAGAGGAAAGGGACGGGGTTTTTCAAAAGATATGTCATCCCAATACTCAGTAAACCTTCGAGTTATCTGTGTATTTTAATGTGTTTTGTTACAGTTGAGGAAAAGGAGTACATCTTGTTAGCATGATAAAAAACATATCGGCTTTGTTCTCTGCTGCAAAAAGTATAATTTTGTAAGTAAGATAATTCTTACTGAAAACTAAACCAACGTCTAATGTATTAGTTTACATAAATAGAAAGTAATCAAAATAGCAAAATAGGATATTTATAAAAGGACACTACAGAACAATTGAATATAACCAGTGCTGTGTCAAACATGAAGAAAGGGAAGCTGACGTGTGGACCGAAATGTTGGGTTATATAAGAATATAATGAAACTAAAGGAATTAAAGAGAAAGGAAAATTTGACTACATGAGTTCTAATGCTGGTGATATAAAAAATCAGGAAAGTTAGGTCAAAAAATGTGTTATTTGATGAATAGTCAATATATCCATTACACACTTTATATTTTCTTGTTAGGTATTTAGATATTCTCATTTTGTATTATTAGAAGGTTTCTGCCTGAAAAACAAGAATGACAAATTGGAATTCATAGTGATACCTCATGTTCTCCCAGAAATTTTGGCAATTTGTAATTATGGAAGTTTGCTTTTGCAAAAGGTGCACTAAAAGCATTAACATTAGATATAATAGAATTTTTGATTAAGAATATCTTCTCCTGACCTACCCCACCTTGCACACACATCAGACTAAGGATGTGGAAATATCTTTAAACCTTTTCTAAGCAATGAAAGGCCAGATATGAGAACAGGTAGAATAGAGCTTTGTTATAGTAGTCAGATTTAACTAAATAACAGTAGCAGATTTTGTATACAGGAAACTGAAATTGCAAGGGATAGATAGTGAGAAGAAAACTCTCTTTTGATGTACACTGTACTGGAGTACTGTGGGCCAGGAGAATTGGCTGTATACATTCCTGTCCTTTGGGTTAGTGTATGACATACTATTATCCAAGTCATCTGCAACTTCAGCGAACTAAGGAAAATAGCAGCTAAGAAAACGTTAGTTAACAAAGAACTGAACTACAGATAGTTGAAGGAACTACTTCCAGTTTGCAAGTAATATTTTGATAGTAATCAAAAGAGATTTTGCCATACACTGAAAGCAATGGAGAAGTACAAAGCATTTTAGACAGCTGTAGGATAACAGTAAAGTTAGCATGGTTTTGTTTAATTTTAAGTTAGAATATATGTTTGAAAAATGAATTGCATTTTATTGATGATAAGAACCAAAATCTACCAAAGGTAGATCCTAGTTACACAGGATTGCTGGTAGGATAAAAGACTAATCAGCACAGTGACAGAATTTGTTCATAAAGTAGTCTATATTATTGCCAAATGCATATAGCATATAAATTTAGAGAAGATATCATGATAATATGGGCTCTTTTATCAATGGGAGTACAAATATATTTTCTAAGCCTATAGCCTAAAAATATTGCATACAATTAATAATTTTTCATTTTTCTGGTTTGTGTAAATGAATTATTTGATATGTTGTTCATGCAAGCATGTTTCTTTTCTGAATAAGGTTATCAGAACAGTTTATTAATACAATGATTCATCTCAGTAAATTGCTTTTGTTCCAGGAATGTTTCTCCTAGGATTTTTTTTTTCCCTAAACTGTGTGCTATGCTGTGATTTAGATTAAACACAGGTTGAATGAAGGTTGCTTTTTAAATAAATAAACTAGAAAATGAACTTCTAAAGAAAACCCATTCATTGTTACACCCTAAGTATGCTAAATGAGAACTACTATCTTCTGGATTCGTGCCGATTCAATATATTATAAACTATGTTGTCAATACACAAATTTGCTGTTTTCTAGGGGGTTTGGATTACATTCTTGCTTGCTTTATTTCCATTAATTTATAGCACTGTACATTTTAAAACTATAATTCTCCCATGAATGACTTAATCTTTTCTTATTAGTTTTATTTCAATAAAAATAGGTATCAAAGATAATCCCCTGAATGACTGTAGGGTGCTAATGCTACTTCTGGTTCAATTTGTATTACTGACATCTCAGAATCCTACCCAATACAAATAAAAATTAAATATGGAGGAAAGGAGCTCAACAGAATAATTGTGTTCTAGGTGCTATACACAAAATTTTAAAGCAATTTTTGCCAAGTACATTTTTTATATCAGCTACTGACAGTATTTTATAAGGAAATTATTCATGTTAGTGAACATTATGTTATATTAATTATATCTGATTTACCACAGTATATTTCTTTATTCACAGGGGTTTTTTTATATTTACAGTTAATTAAGCCACTGCAACTTTTATTCCAAAATAATGCAATAATTATCCATTATAGTGCAAAGAATGATGGAAATTCCTGATAGATCCATGTTCTCTGATTTTTAAAATGATTACTTTTGTTTCTGAGCATACATTTCAGGGAATGTCTTCAGGCTTGATCCTGTCTTGATATATATTAATGGAATTTATACCAATGATTTCACTGGCAGTAGGATTCGCTACCATTATGTTTTTTCATATAATGTGCAACTTGAAATATTTTCATTATTAAAGTTCATTTATTTGTGTTAGTTGAATTCTGACATTATAGCCAGATGCTTGAATCAGTATATATTAAATTAATTGTTATTTGGGCAAGGCAGACAGATGGAACTGAGACAGTGTGACTGTTTCTGCATATGAATAAACATTTTGCCTGTTGTGTGGCAAAATCCTTTTTTATTTTTTTCCTGTATTTCTCCCCCTTGGCAATTTCTGACTTCATTTTGTCAACACTTCTGTAGCCAGCTCTGTCAGGCTCAGCTAGAAAAAAAGTTTTTATACTCTTCCTCCTATTGTGCAAACACATCGATTAAATAAAACCATATTGCTCGTCTCAGGCAGACAGTGGTTTTGGGAGAAGTTCCTCAGATTGTGTGACTTCTACAAAAATCTAAGACATTCATACGGAACCTTAATACAATACTACCACAGGTTCCTCAGCTTTCTCCTCGCATGTCCTATTACCACAGGTTCCTCACTGCTCTCTTCCCATGTCTTTTTCTTCTCTCTCTAACAGAACAGGAGTCATCACCATAAAGAGAAACCTGTTTAAGCTGCATAAAAATGCTATTCATTTTTTCCCCTGAAAGAGATTCAGGTATTTTGAGGGGACTCAGTTTTTCCTTGAGAGTAGTGAAAAAATGAGTAAAATTCTGCCAAATCAAAACACACCACTTCTTAGCCTGCACTGTATTCGATGTGCATTCAATCTGCATAATAACAGAGATTCAGACTACAGAGAAATAAAAATATAAAAATGCATGCATCCTAAAATTTTTAATACTTCTTTGACAGAAATTTTGCGCTTCTGCCACTGTCTGAAATACATAAGAATGAAGATGATATTTCAGCAATGAGCTGTCTCAGCTACTTTGTTTCAAAATAAATTTATATCCTACTTTAGTCAGATCTGACATCTTCAAGGGACTGAATTTGGAATGGGAAGAACATTGTTCTATGTGACAGGTAGCTCTCCAAAGAGAACAATAAATTGGTCTGATATTTCTGTTAATTAATCTCATATAAGATCTACTTTGGGATTAATGTAGTGTAACTGTACTATTAGTTCCCATAACCTTCTTTGCTTTGGTGATGGTTTATGTAATATATCATAGCCCTTAGAAGATTTCTGAGGTAGGTTTCCTGTGGTGAAAAGACAATTTCATACACCAGAAATTTCCCCTCTCATTCTACTGTAATAAGGTAATATAAACAATCTACTCCTGGACCAGAAAAGCAGCTGGGGATTTTTGTTTTGTTTTTACTGACTCGGATTTATGGTAGAATTTATTTCACAGCAAATCTTGTGTCAGATGTTATTTTCCTATGGTTCATCTTGATAGCAGTTAAAATTGTGCAGTAAGAAATTAAACTTCTCTAGCTGAAATGCTTACACTCTGTATTTGAAAAAGTATGGAGTTCTGCATTTTTGTCTATCTCATCTAATATAAAAATTTTTGTGATTTTTTTCCTGCATTGTGTTTGTCCTTTAATGTTTTATATTTGCTTAAAAATTAGAAGAATCTGTAGAATAAAAAATAAAGACTTTATCTTTAGTTTTGCTTAAACTTTAGGATTCTTGCCACAGAATAGTTTAAACTGTTTTACTATTTGATAAGGTTTAGTTCCTTTTGGTTGTTGTGTTTCTTTTTAAATTCTGATCTACAAAATTTTAAATAAACAACATTCCTCACATAGCCTGTCAAAACAAGTATTTAAAGTTTTGTTTTAAACTCTCTATATAGTATATTAAACCAAAACCAAATTAACCAGTAACTTCTTGTGTTATGATCTCTTCCAAGGGTACCATGTGATATGCAGCCTCCTTGTCTATCTTCTTATAAGTGGAAAACACCACGGTCTGAGCTGTTGTGCATCATGTTAGTTGAGCCCAGCAATGCCTGCAGAGTCCACAGAGAATCTTCTGTTTATTCTTCTTTGGAGTAGTTCTTAAGTATACTTCTCAGTGTAACCAGTCACCAAGTGAACAATCCCAGCAAAATCAATTAATGTACAAAACTGAATTCTTCAGATAAAGCATGGAGATACTGTGATAAAGAAGACAATATAAAAACAGAAGCAGATCGACAGGACACATAGAAAAAGACTGAAAAATTTCAAATCATATTCTGAAAGGAATAAATTAATTTCAGTTTCAATATATTGGGGACTTGATATATGCCATTGAATAAGCCAATGGCATAATTCGCACATACAGTATGCAGTAGACCAATTTTTTCACATTCACATGTTGAAAGTGAAAGTCCTATATTTCTTTCAGAATATTGCTTGAAATTTTACAGCTAATTACTTCAGTGATCATTGATAACTAATCAAAATATCCATTGTGGCCAGGGCTGTGAGCTATGGACATTTGTAAGAAGAGTTTCATTTGTATACTGAAAGACGAATAAGCTGATTTTATACATAAATGACAGATATGTACCTTAAAAAAAATTAATTAGTTTATCAAGTATATTCTTCCATTATCTACATATTTCAAAACTGTAAAATACTTAGCAAGGAGTGAAAGCTTTCACAACTTTTAGATTACTTTTAAACCCTGCACCACTTTTGTTTCAAACTGTGGGACAGTTCCTTAATCAGTATTCTTATGGAGAATAGTTCTCTTCTTTGGTTTCCAGGAGGATGTAGTTATAATTTTTTTCCTATGTATAAAATATGTTAGCATCATGTCATCTCTGATACCAAGTGATTCCAGTTTTTGAGGACATGTTATGCCATAAGATTTAATTGGGTTAATTCCATAAATGTATTTGTGAGAGTCATTGTATCTAGACACATATTTTTGTGCAGGGGATTCTAAAGTACACACTGATTCCTTAAATACTGCATATATAAGTAATTTTATTCATGTAGATAGGTCCCAGGAGTCACTCAAGTGTTTATAGAAATAGATCCTTAGGTTTTATGTAGTTAACACATTTGCATTTTATTGTGCGGACACATAGTCATGCTTTTATGTTGTTTAAATTTTAAAAACATTTACAGTAACACTAATTTTTAGTATGGCCTGAGGTTTCTTTTCAGAGGAATTATTCAGCCTTGGAAAGTAATCATGGCTGAAAGGCAAGTCAAACACTGCTACTGCTTGGTTTAGGTTTTAAATTTCATCTTACCATGACTGAGTGTTACGTAACATAATCCTTCTCTTCTCCAAATTTTATTCTTATTCTCATGAAGGTACTTTATTTTTTCATTACATGGTTCTACTTTGCAGTTTGATATTTTTAAATCTCATGAAAATGGTAAAGTTAAATGTGCTGGAAGACACACAATTCTACTGTTTTGTTTACAAGAAATCAGTTACCGTGTTTCAATGGCAAATTCATGCAAAGCGCTCATAATAGAGTGTGAAATTTAAAAGTTACTGTTTTTCCAAAGTTCATTAAATCGCTTTAGCTCCACGTGTCATGGGACCTATGTCTGCTGCAGAAACTAAAGAAATAGAAATTCTAATAAATCTGGACTCAAAAGAATAACAAAGAGTACTATCAGAAATAATTATACTTTCATTAAACATATAACTTGAAAAGCAAGCCTAAAGCAACAATTAAAATACTCCTTTATAATGAAAAAAACTAGGCTCCCTAGAGACTCAGAAAGAGACTACTGGCGCTTTCTGAAGACATTACAATTCTTATATCCTTCTGTAAGATGATACAGCCCCTGATTTTCTGGGCAAGACAAATACTGATGTGCTTCAAGTAAAGTCCATCCAATTATGTCCATTCCCTGGTACGAATCTGACATCTGGAGAGCTCATCACAGAGCTTGCAAACAGCAAGCAGTCACTTGCTGTAGAAACAAAAAAGGAATCTTTCTTATAAAGGTGGGGTAATGGTCCAAGAACTCTGTGTGGATCGAAGTTACCAAGTACATACTCAAGATTGATATGAGTAATATACAGTACTATGGTAATATATAATAGTGTATTCCCATAAAGGAAACTGGAATCCAACATCTGTTGCCTGGGTTTTGTTTCTGGTTTTGTTGCTGTACATTACAGCAACAATATTCTTACTGCTGTACAATATTATTTTCAGCAAGGTTTTACTCGTTTTCTGCTTCTGATGGCATCTCCAGGTAAAATCGTAGAGATAGGTTCAGGCTGTGTGAAAGATTGCTGCCAGGGATTCAGTCTTGATTGCTGAAAGCATGTCCTAAGTTCAAAGCTGTTTGACTCCCAAATCACTTTTTTATTTTGCTGTAATTTAATATGCATTCTCATGGCAGGGGGGTTGGAACTAGATGATCTTTAAGGTCCCTTCCAACCCTTACCATTCTATGACTCTATGATTCTATGATTTCCATACACTACCTCTTAAATATATACAAACATACCTAATTCACTTTCAGGTCCTTAGTAGATAACTCAGAACTCTTCCTATGATCATCATAGCTACCTGTCATTTTAGGTCTTGAATACACGGTTGGACTGGGAGAGCATAGCACCAGTAATTCACCACCAATGTGCATGTAGCTTCATCCGGGAGCATAAACCAAGGATGGTTGATACTGCTCTACATGAAGGAAAAACTGCAAATTATGAACTGTATGAAGGTGGCTTGAACGTGCATCAGAAGCCCACTGCCAGCTAGGAGAAAGGAAACTTTGTAATTTTTTACCAGATTCATGTCTCCTGTGCTCATAAGCTGAACATAAAATATCAGTCCCCAACAAGGACCTTAATTGTTGCCTATGGCTTCTGCAACACTGATATTAAATTCCTTCAGAAACATAATTTTCTCCATCAAAGATTTTATGCAGATGAAAAAAAAGGGACTATTAGCACTCAGCAAAAAATCTAAGTTTAGAACCACTGAACTATTAGAAAATGGGACTCTACGGTGGAAGTGAAGCAAACAAATTATGAAGTTGCCGTTTTATTTAATGTATTGCTTTTTCAAATTTTGCTCCCATATTTTTTCTTTCCTTTCCTTTAGCAATGGTCGTTCTCAGCAATTTGGAACCAAATACGACATATGAAATCAAAGTAGCTGCTGTAAATGGAAAAGGGCAAGGAGAGTACAGTAAAATCGAGATCTTTCAAACCTTACCTGTCCGTGAGTAATACTTGTGCTATTAAATGAAAATTTAAATTATTATTCATTTTTTTTATCTCCGGATCAGCTAAAAATTTCAACCAGGATTCACTGTGGATAATATGTTTTATATTTGTACACTACTTCCCAGTGTATAACATCAGCCTTTATGTTGTTTCTTAGAAATCATGTTTTGTTCCTATTATTCCTGCCTCCCCCCAAGTAGTATGAATGAAGTTAAATTGGAGAATTTATCCCATTATCTGTATTTTTGAGATGTATACAGATCTTTGTTTTATATTGAAGAGCACAAACCATGAAAGATATTAGATTAAGGACTTTTTTCTCTTTTACACTCAGGATATTGTAGATATCTGTGAGAAATCAATTGGCTGTTTCCAGAGAAATTTCTTCAGCAAACTATGCTGGCACGAATTTTGCAATTATCAAGCCTCAAACAGAAATCTTAAGCTATGGAAAAATAGTGGGAATAAATTGTTTTAACTCTGATTACATGCAAATTATAAATGCTGCCAAGCCTATTTTATATTTATAGTAACCTTTATAGGCAAGAAATTCGGATTTAAATATTAAGGGCTGAGGAAAAATATTTCCTCAAATTACTTTTAAAAACAAACAATAATAAATTAATTAAACACAAAGGCAGAAGAAAAATAAAGGAATTACCAGATGGCACTGTATAGTACTCGAACAGGTATACCAAAATACGACAGCAATTATTACTATACTAATACCTCATAAATCTGTTGCAACTGAACTGTTTTCTGAGTAGGACGTTACTCAGCATGGTTAAGAATACTGGCCCTAAAGGAATGAACAATAAAAGTCATGCAACTACAAAGAACACAAAATATTTCAATGTTATTATATTATGTTCCTATTGATACATTTCTTCTGTCCAAAACCTGTAACGAGGCAGATTTCAAATTTCTTTTTGATTAAAACATATGCATATTCTAAATGTATTGAACGACAGATGAAATAAAATGCTGTTATTCATATGGAACATTATACCTGATAGATAAGTGACAGAAGCTGATAGAATATATATATGTTTTTATATATATATGTATATGTTATCCGATAGAAAGCTAGGTAAATTTTATGTTGAGAAGTCAATTTATCTTTACTTTGATAAGGGATAAACACAAATATTACAAATATTTCTAAAGCAACTGTATGTCTCTGTGTGAGTGCAAATTTACAGATATTTTGAAGATAAGAGACTTCAGTATGAAAACACATGTTAATTTAGGATCTGATTTAAAAGTTTATAATGGGCATTGTGTATGGAAATTATAATTAGTCTGTGAGTTTCCATTAGCAAAGTGACTTAAGCTGGCTATTAGCCCTTCAGTTGTACATTTAAGATTATTTTTAGCCTTTTTATTACAGAGAAAATTGGTTTTGCTTTGGGAAATCTTATTCTTTACATTTATTCTTAATGTAGACTACTCTAAAAGTATCTAATTTTGCCTTGGCACATTTATCTAAGAGTTAATTTACCTAATATCTATACTACAATTTAAATCTTGCATATGGAACTAAAGGTCATGCTTAGTGTTGAGGATGCTTCCTGTAAGATAGTGTTAGTTTTAAACTTTAGTGTGAGTAGCGGCTTACCAGCCTTGCTGGATTGATCGCTAAAACATTTCTGAAGTAAATTATATCTGAAAGTGTCAAAAGACAGAAAGTTCCAAAGAAACAAATACTTCTTTTATACTTAACATATGTTTGTTTCCTTGTGTGAGATAATTAATCTACATTAGAACATTCTTTGAGCCAAGTATTTAACACACTTTTTAAGGATATTCTGCAGTGCTTGGAAGGATCATGTTGATTTTAAAGATTTTGATTAATAATCTTGTGGACAAGATCCCAGCTGTAATTTAAGACTTACCTTACTGCTGAATTATTATTATCGACTTTCTTATTCTTTCTTTAGGGGAACCAAGCCCCCCTTCTGTTCATGGACAACCAGGAAGCGGCAAGAGTTTTAAACTTAGCATAACTAAACAAGATGATGGAGGTGCCCCCATTCTGGAATATATTGTCAAATACAGAAGTGTAAGTATTTCAGTTAATTAAAATAGGTGGGGTTTGCTTAGTAATACCTGCTTTTAATGTAGAGAAGACTGTTGATATGATCTGACATGTAACAAAATGGTTTGCATACTACAAAAGGAAAAAAAAAGTGGTATATGTTTTCTCTTGTGATTAGGTTGCTAATACTAGATTATTAAAAAAAAAAAAAAAAGAAAAAAAAAAGGAAAGGAAATAAAAGCACGCTGCTCCCCTTAAAGTATGACTTGACAAGGCAAAGTGCCAGGTCCTGCACTTCAATCACAGCAACCCCAAGCAATCCTGCAGGCTTGGGGAAGAGTGGCTGGAAAGCTGCCCGGTTGAAAAGGACCTGGGGATGTCAGTGAACAGCCAGCTGAAGATGAGCCAGCAGTGTGCCCAGGTGGCCAAGCAGGCCAACAGCATCCTGGCTTGTGTCAGGACCAGTGTGGCAGCAGGAACAGGGAGGTGATCCTTCCCCTGTACTCAGCACTGGTGAAGCTGCACCCCGAGTACTAGGTTCAGTTTTGGACCCCTCACTACAAGAAGGACATTGAGTTGCTGGAGCGTGTCCAGAGAAGGGCAACGAGGCTGGTGAGGGGTCTAGAGCACAAATCTTACGAGAAGCAACTGAGGGAACTTGTTTTTTTTAGTCTGGAGAAGAGGAGGCTGAGGGGAGACCTTATCGCGCTTTATAACTACCTGAAAGGAGGTTGTAGTGAGGTGGGTTTTGGTCTCTTTTCCCAAGCAAGAAGTGATAAGATGAAGGGAAATGGCCTCAAGTTGTGCTAGGGGAGGTTTAGATTGGATATTAGGAAAAATTTCTTCACCGAAAGGGTCGTCAAGCTTTGGAGCAGGCTGCCCAGGGAGGTGGTTGACTCACCATCCCTGGAGGTCTTTAAAAAACATGTAGATGTGATGCTTAGGGACGTGTTTTAGTGGTGGATTTAGCGGTGTTAGGTTTATGGTTGGAATTTATGATCTTAGAGGTATTTTCCAACCTAAATGATTCTATGATTCTAACTAAAAGTTCATTCTAACAAGAAAAGTATATTCTCTGTTTTGTTTCATGGTAAATGAGGAACATTTGTATTCAGCTCTGAAAAGTGCAGTAAATTAGCAAGTATTAAAGTTACATAATTAAGGGTTGTTTGAAGAGCAAATTATTAACCTGTTATAAATGCATCTCTTGATAGAGAGCATCCTAGAGATAGAAGGCTATATTCCAGTGCTCCGTATTAATTTTAAATGAGATTAATTATCTGATCACGTTTCATGTTTTGTATCTTCCTAGATTCCAAGGCTCAGCTTAAAAAAGCCTAATGACAAATTGTTAGGACTGTTATGAGTTTCAGCATACATATCAGTTCTTTAACAGCCATTGTGCAAAATTTGTTGCTCTTCTGTCACCTAGAGTCTGATTTGGTGTTCTGTCATCAAATCTGGCAAGTTTAGAAAACAGGCCTTTCTGCAATGTGTAATTTCTTTTTCTACAAAAAATTGTGGGTTTTTTTATTATTAAAGCAGATACAATGTCCCTCCATTCCTGATATACTATGTTTAGAAATGATTGGGTTGAAAAAGTAACTTTAGAGCTGGCAAAAGCAATGAATTTAGTTCGAAAGGGTGCATTTCCTAATAACTTGTGTTCTTTTAGGAAGATTATACTACTTATATCCGACTACGCCTAGTAAAAAGACATTTTACCAGAGTGTAATAGAAAATTTACGTGTCTGTTTCAAGAGTTTAAAAGAGATTGGGAATGTAACATCATATATTTAGGCATGTTAAACAGAAGGTAGTGAGGACTGTATTTAACAGAAATAAGCAATCTTTGAGAAAATAAATGCAGAACCTGTATTAGTGTTCCCAAAAAGGAAAAGCCAGTTCCTCATTTTGTAATAGTTTTTGTCACATTTCCTGCGGTTTCCTATAATGTGACTTTTTAATGATAGTTCTGGGATTATCAAAGTGCTAAACCTGGCATGTAAAATGATTTTCCTGAGCTGAGTATAGCAAAAGAAGACTGGTATCTCCAAATCAATTGAGAAAAAATCGGTAGAGCTTTCAGAATAGCCTGAGGGTATAGCCACCAGTTACTCTGGTATCACTGATACCTAAATCTTAATTGACCTTCTTAAATGAAATTCAGTCCAGTGAATATAGTTGGCATAAAAGTAATTGTAAAGAAGAAGCAGTGTGGTAAAATATGCAGTAGAAGATACAATGCAATTTTGTGAGATTGAGCTTCCTAGTTAGATTTCAATGCCTTTAGGTATTTAGAATTGAGAAGAGAAGAAAATAAGCTGTTTGGATATAATATATGCACGCAGTATATGAAATTTAATCTGTTTCTGCAATTTAAGTAAACTAAATGATTTTGGATCTATCCTGCATATTTTGGAAACTTGATTTTAATCTAGTGTTTTGACTAAGGTACAATATTATAGTACAAAAGATCACTTTTCATGTGTATTGTTGAAAGATAAATGTACAGTTTAAGCAGTAACTGGAAACTTAATAGGTTACTGAAGAAGACAGCTTTTACTTGGACCTCAAATCTATATCTCCTTCAGCTTCCAATTGAAAAAGTGATTTGACTAAATTAAAGCCCTTCCTACAACAAAAAGTCACAATTTTTTTTGGTGTTTTAATCAGAATGAATGGATGCTATTTAAAGTTCTTAATTATCTGTTGACTCCTTCTCTTCTATCTTCCCCATTGGTCGTATTTAATTAACTTTCCTATAAATCTTGCCAGCCTCATTACTAGCATCTGGACCAATGTATTTGCTTGCATGTTTAAAGAGCATATTAGTTAACAAGCTGTACATCAGTGGCTTTTTCTTCTTTATCTTTCATAACAGTTTCTGTTTTCTTAAGAGTCAGTTCCCTTATGTTATATTTTATACAGGTTTTTTTTTTTTCAAACTGGGAGAAGGACAGCCTTTTAAGATGTTATAACAATATTATAGCCTGGTTTAGGGCAATTGGTAAGTTTTATTTTTCTGGAAATCATGTGTTTTATTCTGTCCGATATTGCTTTCCTGATATCAGTTTATTCATATTATGGGCAAGATTTAATAACTATAGTCAGATAATAAGAAGTTTCACATTTTGTTCTGTATTCCAGAGAAGTAGGTACTATGCAATTTTGATGAGTAGCAGCCTCAAGTTCATTCATGCTGTTGCACAAAGAAAGTCAAGACAGTCTTACGAAGATGCACCGATGGAGTCTGAAGCTGATGACATACAATGACTTCAAAGTTACCTTAGGAAAGAATAGGAGGAAACAGAGAAAGAAGAAGGAAAATTGCCCCTCAATAGCCAGCCAGGGAGAGCAGTGATGGGAATTCCCTAGAGAAACATCCTTTCCAGTGCAGAGGGTGACCCCCTAACCACGTTTCTCATAGTAACTGTCATTTTAATGAGGACTGACTCAAGCTCCCCTTTGGTTGTTTCTGCTTCTGGTGCTACTAGTGTTGGTTGGGTCACACATGATGAGCTGCTGGTGTTGCACAATGGATGTAAAGATTTATGCATGCAAATTACTGGGGAAATGTGTACTGAATTTGTAAATGCCTATTATCTGCTATGTTCCTTACCAAGGACTATAGTAATAAACTAAAAGCTAGAGGGGATCGTAAAAGAGATTGTACAGACCAAGGGGAAGATGAGGAGATGAGGAAGGCCAGGAGAAAGGAGCACTTGGGATACAGGGTAGAGACTGCCACAGCAGCTCAGGGCAGGTGGGTGACCAGGCAAAGACCTGCAAGAGGAAGGCAGGCTACAAAGGGGACTTTGGAAGATATTACACAGGTTAAGCTTAGCACCAGAAACAGCATGCAAATAATGTGTGATCACCATACAGGATGACATCCGTGACTCACAGAGTCATAAGCAAAACTTTGTGCTTACTGCTCAGTTTCATTTTGACCGTGATGGATATTCTGTAGCTGCATGTGGCAATTGTGAATTTGTGCTTGGTGCATAATGTTTCCCACTCTTCCCTGCAAATACGTATCAGCTTATTATCTTGAAAAGATTTGTTCACAGTCTTCAGTTATGATTGTGGTACCATATCCTAAATTACTTCAATAACACTTAAAAAGCAAGTATTGAAATAGGCTTCTTGGTGATTGGAAAATGGAATTCTGTTTCTATTCTTTCAGGTCACAGAGTGCCAACAGTAAGCTAGAAAAAAAAAAATAAAAGAGACGGGGTTGGTTTTGTTTTTCCCTGGCATACCAAGTTTCAGTACAAAATTGGAATTAGAATGTTAAATATTTTTGCATCTCCAAGTTCCACTTTACCTGCCAGATCCTTGGACTTTCTGTGTATTTTAACATTATGTATGTTATCAGCCATTTTGTGCTTTGTTCAGTATTTGTCCTGTATTACCCAGACTTACAAAGCACCATCCTAGTGTAATGAATTCTTGTGAAGTCACTGCTTTAAACTGTTAGATTGTCTTCCGTGAGCATTTCTTGAGATTTGTTCCTGCCAGCTTTCAAGATAGTGTGGCATCTTCTGACCTTTTTTTATCACAGGGACCACCATAATAACAAGTCTGTTTGAGCTGAACTTTCAGTGCAACAATTTAGGGACGATGGAGAGTAACAGAAAGGGCTGAAGGGAGTTAATCACTTTTCCTCACTCATAAAGAGTTCCCAGAGGATGTGATCTTGGGTACAGTATGAAATGACCATTAAAGAGAGAGATGTCATTTTCTGGACTAGTAAATAGTTAGGTGCCTAAACAGTGGATTGACTTTACTTCCACTGTTGTCAGATGTGCCCTCAGTTTTGACAAGCAGCCAAGTCATGGTGGACTGGAGTTTCGCATTGCTTTATTTACTCCTTTTTTGTCAGGGTCTATAGCTGCTTAGGTTTCTTACAGCTGTCATATAAATCTAGCTCTTAGACACTTCTGAGATAAATATCGCTGTTGCTTATATTTAAAGCCAATATACATGCAATTAAGAAATAATAATTTTTCTCTTTTTTTAGTGTCATTAGTCTGTGGCATTGTGGCAGATTTGTTTCAACCAAAGACTTATACTGGGAAGAGGCCAGTGTGAATCTTAGGCTTAAGAGTAACGGAAATGGACAGTAAGATCCCCAGAAATTGCCAGTCATTGGTTAGTTTCACAGCATCAGTGACCTGTAAAGGAGTATTTCCACATTATAGGAAACAAAATGAAATGCAAATAAAGGAACAGTTTAATCTCTGAAGCTGCAGATCTGATTGCAGTTTCTGCAAATATGTGTTTGTTGGTGGATATTAATGACACAACTGCTAATAATAAATTATTATCGAAAACATTTATGTTAACTGACCTCTCAAATTAGACTGTAGTTTGTAGTTTCGAAATTTCTTTCATTTGTTGTAGAACACTGGTCATATGTAGGGCTTTCTATAAATTTTAAGCAGTATTAATAATAGAACAGCCTAATGAGGTATGAAGTGTTCCTTTGTAGTTGTGTTTTCTGCTCCTCAAGCTACCAAATAAAGGGTCTTAGCATAAACAGAGAGGGTTGTAGGAAGATTTAACTGCCAGAGTCTTGTTTTGTGTTTTTGTCCTTCTCTTTCCATTTCTACAGTAATAATAAAATAAATCTGGACACGTTACTGAGCTCTACTTAGTAAAAAGTACTTCAAAATGCGTGTGAAATAACAGCTATAATGAAGGATATTGCAATTCTTTTCTTTTTTTCTTTAAGATGCCAAAAGAACGCTTATTGTGGACGACTTCATGTATTTATCTTTAGAAGAATACAGCTTACTTTCCAGATACTTTCCTTAATTTTCTTCCTCCTAGCTTGTGTTTCTCACTGTTGATAAAACGTTTTGTTCTCTTTGAGCTCAGGGCTTGGACTTTGTTTCATTTATCTCAATCCACCCAGCTGACTTCACTTTCTACCAAACTTAGGGTGTCACTTCTCTGGCATAGCATGCAGGTATCCTGTCACATTTCAGCTCTTTCATTATTTTTCACCTGACCAAACTGTGGACCAACAGCCTGTTCACTTATCCTTATGTCTGCAGAAGTGTAGCCCCATACAGAAATCTGTATGGTTACCCTTCTGAATCTTAAAATCATTCTATTCATCACATAGAATTCTGAAGTTTGTTTTCAAAATATAGAATCATAGAATCTTAGAAGCGCTAAGGTTGGAAAAGACCTCTAACATCATCAAGTCCAACCATCAACCCAACACTAACATGCCTAGTAAACCATGTCCTAAAGTGCGACGTCTACACATTTTTGAGAACCTCCAGGGATGGTGACTCCACCACCTCCATGGGCAGCCTGTTCCAATGCTTGAGCATTCTTTCAGTAAAGAAATTTTTCCTAATATCCAATCTAAACCTCCTCTGACACAACTTGAGTCATAGATCTGCTTGAAATGCTGTCTTTTCCACCTGAATGAATCATGCTAGCCTGAATCTTTATTTTCCAATGTCTTTTCTCCTTCTGTGATTGTGAAACTCTTTGGAATTCCCCAGTATATTCATACAGACGTATGTGCACACAACAAGATCATGTATGGATCTTCGGAATTCGCTCATGTTAATATTATTTGGAATCTAGGAGTATTTTTGTTCCTAACTCCTTCCAAAGCATACCAGTTTAAACAGCCATTAAAATATGATGCTATGTAACATTGCTATTTGTAATATTGCTAAGGAGTATTTGCATATACATATTGCCATCGGTATTAATTCATTTTATTTTAGCAGTGCTATACAAAAATACGTTTTTGATATAGTAAGAATGTAAATGGATTCACTCAGTGGAATGTAAATATAGGTGGATTCACTCAGTGGCCTGCCAGATGATTGCAACAGAAATTATCCACGAGGATACTGGAAAATATTCTTCACAAAAAACCACCATTTTCACTGTATGATGACTAAACTATTTTCACTCCAGTGTATTTAGGTTTTTCCATGGTTTGTAATGTGACTACCACTCTGATGTTTTTCATTGGTCTGCTGCTGCACCCAGTAGACACTTTCACCATGCTGCAAATGTTCCTGAAAAGATCTTTTACTGTATTTTAATCATTCCCAGGACTACCATGTGTCAGTACTAATGCCAGTGAAGAAGCAGCAAGAAAGAGTTTAAGAAAAGGTGAAGTCAGTGTGGAAAAGCACGCACACTCAGTGCTCATAGTGAATCAGTTATTGCAGCAGTGCACATAAAGGAGTTTAGTGTGTCACACTATTTTCTGGAGACTGGGGAGAGAAAAAAAATCAAGCATAAGGAGCATGATTGGGCCCTGAAATGTCTAATTTAGGTGCTATTTTCTTTGACATTTGTATCAGTCGAGCAATATGTTTCGGTGAACAGCCAAAGTGTAAGCTGCTGAGAAGCATAGTAGTCTGCAGCAAAAAGTTATACTTCTCAGTGTTTGGAGGGTTTTTTTCCTGGAACATTTGTATCCACTGACTGTATCTGTGTTGCTGTGTGGGTTAGATATCCAGGATTTGGCTTCCAGCCATGGTTTTTGCCACTGTATTGTACTTCAATGTTTAGTAAGAATAGGACAGCATGGATTCTTACTGACTGTTATTGATACTCCTTTGAACAAGATGGCTTTTGTGTTTGACAATATATATTGTTTTATCCCTTTACCTATTAGTTATGCTGTAATTCTCATTTGTATAAGGAATAATTAACTATATTATGCACTAGAAGGAGTGGTTGCAAAGGTAAGTACTTCAAATTTATGAAATGCCAGAACTAAGATTGCAACTGAAGTCCTCATTTGTTCCCTTTGTATAGGTGTCTTAAATAATTATCTGAATTATGAGAACCCTTTTTTCTCTAGAACACCATCTTAATGATTTACATGTATCCTCTCACCAGTGTAGACACAGGACTGCATACTTTCTCTATGGTGTTTATATTGTTACACACAAACTGTTTTGCAAAATGTTACTGTAGTACCACATATTGCTACAGTTAGTGTATGTTTTCATTATATAACTAATGTATAAGCACAGCTTGCATTCACAAACAATTCAGGTTTCTTTTAAAGAACAATGATCAAAATGTAACTGAAACGTCTATGTAAAATAAACCTTTTACAGAATTTATTCTTAGCAGCATTTGTAAATAACTCTCCTGCTGTTCCCCAAGATAAACATTAGTATTTGAGCAAAGTGTAAACTGAAAACTGAGAGGTTAAAAGTGATTGTCTACAAAATCCCTAAATCCACACGGTGGAAATGTGGTTAAGAGTGGTCAAAATCAAAAAAAGTCAAAGTACTCAGAACTCCAAAATTAGATGATTTGAATGTTCATAATCTCTATAAATGAAACTCCATACTTTTTGTGCATCATATAGACACATAGTTTAGACAAATAATACAAGAGATTTTGAGAATTTAAATTAATATTTGCATCTTTACAGAAAGATAAGGAAGACCAGTGGCTAGAGAAAAAAGTGCAGGGTAGTAGAGACCACATCATCTTAGAACATCTTCAATGGACCATGAGTTATGAAGTACAAATTACAGCTGCCAACAGACTGGGTTATTCTGAACCAACATTGTATGAATTCAGCATGCCACCAAAGCCAAACATTATTACAGGTATGTTAATTTTAGAGTGTTTTCTCTCTATGAATTGTTTGCTACTTGTAGTACGGTAATGTGTGTAGCTGAACATAAGCTAACTGAAGTCTTCTTTAACTGACAAAGCATGAGACCCAGTACTCTACTGTCAGCAAAGACTCGATTCAAAACCCTTCAATTGAACCCTATTTCCTACTTTTCTTTTAGTAGTAATGTCATTTGTAAATACAAAACAAACATTGAATCTTCAACCCATATGATGACAGTTAACAAAAAATATAGTGTTTAAGATACACCTGCTATACATTTTTAAGTTGCCTTGTACTGCTTATTTGTCTGTTGTAAGCAACTTAGTGATTAGAATTCTTGATTTCAGTCCAACTCAAAATATCTCTACATGTGCTTCAAGATACTCATGTAATAAAGGTATTTATTTTAGGTCTGATGAGCTTAAGACTTCAAATAGTCGTTTAGATAACATCTTACTGGTTGATCCTAGCAGGTAAACATACAGCCTGCTATTAGGCCTATTTACAAGCTTTGAAATCTATAGAAATGTTGTTCATATTAAGTATGTAAGTAAGAAGGTTTGGATTTTTTTTTAAGGAAAACTGCATGGTATTTAAGGGTGAGCGTATTTCAGTAACTACTTTATCAAGTTCTACTGCTTCCCAATTTAAAGGTATATTTTGGTGCAACAATGAAAACTATTTCATTTAGAATAAACCTAAAATATTATGGTAATTTCCACTATATTATGGGTATTCTTAATTTTTATAAAGCAAATATTGTGAGGAAGAGATTTGAAACTTTTTATCTAAATTATGAGCTGCTATCTTAAATAAAAAATTCCAAATTAGATCAGTGTCATCATTACCATTTTAAAATCAGGTGCTAAATCCTCTAACATAGTATTTTATGTATGCCGTGTATTAAACCACTAGAGTATTAGAATCAAATTAAAATGTTGCCAAATAAATATAATGGCCAATATATTAAAATGTAAACCATGTCAATACCTGTGTTGCAGTCTGAGCATCTAACTAACATTGATCTTACTAAATTGGCAATGAGTTTGAATGAGTCATAGACTACTGTGCCATTGAGAAAGTTTGAAATAACTGACTATTTGTTTTCTGTCTATTGCAAGTTTTCCTTAAATATATTTTCAGGGAAGTTCTCTCAAGATCTCTGCAAAATTTTTTAATATTCCATAGAAATTTGTTGATTTCAGAAGCATTGTTACTTGCATTTATAGAAAGGAAAAGGTATTTTTAATTCATTAATATGTTCAGATCCAGTTCTAGTACAAATACTTGGTTTATGCATTTGAATTACAGTAGTGAGAGTTGATTTCCATCTTGACTGAAATTCAGGGCCTCAATAGGTCCTGTGCTTTTAAACAGACAGTACCTTGTGATTGCCATCATTCAGAAATAAAATTTCACAGAATCACAGAATCACACAGAACGGTAGGGGTTGGAAGGGACCTCTGTTGATCATCTAGTCCAACTTCCCTGCTGAAGCAAGGTCACCTAGAGCAGGCTGCAGAGGACCTTGTCCAGGTGGGTCTTGAATATCTCCAGAGAAGGAGTTTTCTCTGGAGAGATTCTCTCCAGAGAATTTCACTACATGATCGAAGAAGAAAAGGGAAAAAGAAATGTAGGAAAGCTTATTGTCCCAATGAAACAAAAATATCTATCAAGTAGAAAAATAAATAAAACTTTCTTTAGGTAAATAGGAGGGATAAGCCATTTTTCAATTTTGTATATTTGAAACGTGGATCTTACCTGTTTCAGAATATAATCTAACTTAAACCTGTTACAGGTATTTAAAGTATTCCATATTATTACCACAGCTGCTGTAGCTGCTGTAACTGAGAGAAACATGACATGCCTGTGTAAATGATAACGTAGATGATGTCTAGACATTTGAGTAAAAAGCAGCTTAGTTAATTTAGTTTCAGAAGATGAATAGAACATTTTTCTCTGAACATAGTTTTATAGGTATTTAGGGGCTTTTTCCTTTCAGTGCTTTCCCATATTCTCAAAGTAATTGTAAGAAGTCTGTTACACTATTTAACATCAGGTCTTCTTTATATGCACCATTATTGCAATTATGATTGTGGAACTAATTAGTTTCCTTGACAACTGTTTTTGCAAAGCCTGAAGAGAGTGTGAAATTCCCATTACAAGAACACTCTGTAGGCAATTTTTAAAAGTATGTCAAAAGACACTTAGAATCAGTGGAACATTAACGTTCATATTCATTATACAGTATGGGTATCTTGTTTTGGAATGACATAATAATATTATTGAAATATAATATATATATAAAATTGTTGCAAGAGTATGAGCCTACTCTTTTAAAACTTGATAGGTAATGTGTATAAAATGCTAAACTTTGAGCAGAATAATTCTTTCTGATATCATTTCATCAAGTCAGAGGATGCACTAATTATCTGCTTTGAGGAATAGGTATTTGCAGCTAGGTGTCTACAGCTAGGTCCAAAGAAGGACATAGGCAATGTTATAGTTTGGCTGTGGTCGGCAACAAAAGGGCCACGTGGCTGCTCTGCTGCCCCTCCCCCCCCTGGGGTGCAGAGGAGAATAGAAAGAAACAAGCAAAAACTGGTGGGTCGGGATAAGGGCAGTTTAACAGAACAGCCAACAAAGGGAACAGTGACAACAACGACACAGATAAGGAGAATACACAAAATAAAACAGCAGAATGCAGAGAGCAACTCTCACTGACTGCCACCGCTGCGCGCTCCCGAGCCGCAACTGCCTTCTGCTGCCCAGCTCCCCCCAACCAGAACCCAGCATGACGGCACATGGTATGGAATACCCTGCTCTGTTTGGCCAGGTTGGGTCAGCCCGCCCGGCTGTGTCCCCTCCTGGCTTCGGATGAAAAATTAACCTTGTCCTGGCCGAACCCAGGACAGGCAAGAAGAATAAAATTAGGTAGATTTTCAAATGAAATCTGCATCACCTATCCTGTGCTCACTTAGCTGCTTCTGAGGACCAGGCTTTGCTTCCTGATTATTCACGTAATTGTTAGCAAAGTTTCTAAGACTCTTGAAGGTTTTCATCTGTATGGGCCCAGATCTATGGCACTTCAGCTGAACTGAGTGTTTTCATCTTGCTCTAAAAGAAGCTAAAAAACAAGATATCTGTATATCCTATGTATGCAATCTCATAGATGTTATTTATCCCAAGAGAATTTTGGGATCCCCTAAGTATCATGATAGTTAACTACACCTAGCATTCTATTATGGTGAAAATATGTGCAAGCTAATGCAATTAATCAGAGAACTGGAGAAAAAAGGAGGGAAGAATACATTTGTTGTCCTTCAGTGGGCGCTTACCAGGGAAATGCAAGTTGTCACAAGAAATAAAACTTTGGTTCTGATTCCTGCAGAAGGATCTTGCTTATGTTTTCAAGAACCATTGGATATAAGGTAGAAGTAGTAATCTTTTAGGGCATGGACTGGAAGCCAAAACTCTACTTAGCTGAATACACAACTCCTGTGGACACTGTGTCCACAACTTCTGCTTGCTATGTAAGTGTGAGCAAGTACCAGCTCTTGGCTGGCAATCAAATTTTATAATAGCACAATATGATGATCTTCCATTACCAGTCTTAGGTCTAGGAAGGAGCCTGAGGCTGCATATTGCTGTCTGGCGTCAGTGAGGTGCATAAATGAGACAGACATGCCTTTAAATTTTCACATGGTTGGCTTCAGCAGCCTCCAACTCTAGGTCTACTTGATTTTGTAGTTTATGTTCCTAGGCCTAGAACACGTTTCCCATCCAATGAACCACTCAAATTTGTGATTAATTCCTTAGAATTTGTAATCATTTTAATAAAAGTTTCATGGTCTTCTGAAGGCTTAACCAATGGAACTGTGCACTGACTTTGAGAAATACTCAGTAAAACAACTTCTTAAAACTCTTTGCCTGAAACAAATGTATGTAGAAATATATTTATGTATGAGTATATGATTATACATACATTAATGTACAACATAACTACGTATATATAGTTTTGCTTCTCAATTTTTTGAGTTATTTTTTGCCGTTGGCAATTCCGTCTTTGTATTTCACTTTTTACTTAGGCGTATGAGCATGTATTTAAGAATCATGCTTTGAAGAAAGAGTGGCATAGTCTTTAACATAGTAGTATTTATATTCCAGTATCTCACTACAGTTGTTAGTTGGCAGTACCTGCAGGCTAGTGCAACTCTAACATCAGTGTGCTTGCTTCTGCGTGAAGTCTTTATCAGATTTGAAGTACTGATTTGTGATATTTTAGGAAATTTTGTTCTAGCTTCTCTATAGTGTTAAGCTACTTATAGTCCTGTGAGAAAAAAAAAAGGAATTCTCAAAGGAGCCATGTGCCTTAGCTCTTTATCAGTGTTAGGACAGCATAGACTAACCTTTGTAGCCATAATAAACGCAGAAAGTAGGTGTCACCAGGAACAGCCAAACTCCATCAGCTCCCAGAGCCAACACTACAGCTCATCTGTATGGGTCTATTTACTCTTTCTCAGCAGGGCAGAGATAGAAAGACTGTCTTTGTACCATGCAGCTGGTACAAAAGTGTCCAAATCATCTGTCATTCTGAACCATTACTATTGCAACCTGAAAACACATCTACAATTTTATATTAAGTGGATCTTAAAAGACAATGAAATGGAAGGTGTTAAAGGAGGATATTTTCTGCAAGTGTTACATATATTTCCAGAAATTAGCAGCAGAAGATTTATGCAGGTGCCATCTTCCAAAGGCTTTTATCCAGTCAGTGCTGTTTCTCTGGAAGGCCAATAGATATATTGAAAACGGCTGGAAGTTGTGTTTTATGATAAGTTTTTACTTCTTCATTATAACTTAATAACTTGGCACAATAGTGGGAAAATGAGAAAAGCATTTGGAGATAAGAAGCCCTTAGACCTATTTTTCTCACTTTGCAATATTGTTTGTTTTGGGTGTTTTTAACTTCCAGTACTGCACGAAATGTGGGAATATTTTTTTCTTAACATCCCTGGGAAAGTTTTAATCCCTTGTGTGTGCATCTCACTTTTTTTTTAAATGCATGTGTGTCACCAATGCTTGAAATCATATAGTGATAAGCAATCTAATACGTAGTATTTTCTCTCATTGTCACTAGTAGCAAAGATGATACTCTTCACACCAAACATGATTTTTATCAGGAGTTTTTACAAAAATGCAGCTGTAGGATCTGCAGTGTTGTCAAAGTGAATGAATAATAAAAATAGCTCCTATCAATGCAAAAGCATGTGTGTATATATATGCATTTTAATTTGTGTGTGTGCATTTTATGACAAAATAGGGCTCTTGAACTATACAGACAGTGTTTCATTAGAATAGAAGCTAGGATAATGGACTTTTTAATCCAGACACTGAAAATTACTAAGTACAGAAAAATAGAAGTAAATCTCCCTGGTACCCAAAATTTTCTCTCAGGGTGAGTCCTTTTCTTTAAATTTGCTCTCAGTCAAGCAATTCATTGACTTTTTTTGGGTAGAAATAAATTCTGTATGATCCCATCTGTGTAGCTGGGTTAGGTTTTTGTTCCTGTCATGTCTTGCTAACAAACACCAGACTCTCTTGCTGTGGGTGCTCTCCTTGTTTATCACATCCAATCAACCATGACCCATGGGCTGCAAGAGACTCCCTAGGGCACAGCCTTCCTAGCTCAGAAGGGAGGCCTAACCTCACGTTTTCTCCAGAAGGGTTGACTTGACCCTGACCATGCATCAGGTAAGAGAAGCCAAAAAGCAGCCTTCTTCATTCTTGTTCTGTACCCCACCACAAAAGTATATAACATTTGTTGGCTTACCAGAACTATAACTTCCAATATGATTAATTCTTGTGTCCTTTAAAGCATTTTCCTTAGATTTCAAATTATTTCAGAGCTGTTTGAAATTAGATTTTACCTAATTACAACCAAGCCTCAAGGTCAGAGTATCACATAAAAGCATGCTTTGGTAAACAGGATTGGACACAGTATTGACCCCTGTGGTACACCAGTAGTCACTAGCCTCCAACTAGACCTCATGCTATTGATCAGCACCCTCTGGGCCCACCCATTCAGCCAGTTTTCACTTCCACTTCACTATCTGCTTATCCAGCCCATATATCAACAACTTTTCTATGAGGATCTTACGGGAGACAGTGTCGAAAGCCTTACTGAAGTCAAAGCAGACAATACCCATAGCTCTCCCCTCATCTACCAAGCCAGTCATTTAATCACACAAGGTTACCAGCTTGGTCAAGCACGACTTTTTGCCTTTGTGAATCCATGCTGACCGTCTGTGATGAAGTAGTTCTTCAAATGTCTGGAAATAGTTTCCAGGATTAGTTGCTCCATCACCTTCCCAGGGATTGAGGTGAGGCTGACTGGCCTGTAGATCCCCTAGCCCTTCTTCCTGCCCCATCTAAGGACAGAAGTGACATTTACTTCCCCCCATCCTCAGGTGCCTCTCTGAGTCTCCATGATAATTTAAAGATTATTAAGAATAGCCTTGCAATGACAACTCCCTCAGTGCTTGTGGACACATCCCATCAGAGCCCATGGACTTATGTATGTCTAGTTTACTTAAGTATTCCCTGACCCGATCCTTGCTCCAGAATTTCCTCATGTCTCTTGGTCCTTAGGTTTCCAAATGTAATGATATTTCTGTTATTTTCTAGGTTTCTATTTGTCACCGTTTAGAGCAGGGCAGCAATAAACTGAGTGGCAAATGCTCTCTATTAACCCCCACCCTCCCAGCGGAGGAAGGGAAAAGGAGGAAAAGGGAGAGAGACTTTCAAACTGAATATAAAATTGTGTTACTAATAACACAAATAATACTAATAATATTAATAATAATAAGAGAAACAATGTAAAATATACAAAATCGATACTGAGATTCCTGGAGCTGGGTGCCGGGTGCTGGCGTCCCACCAGCAGCTGCCGGGCAGCACCAGGAAGTCCCACGCTGGCCTTGGCAGCAAGCAGGAACTGGACTTCGGAACACACGGGTCAAAATCTGGATCAGGATCTCAGGCAGGACAATGAGCAGGGTCCGCTTCAGAAGCCCACCATGGACAAAGACAGCAAGACCCTCGTGTTCCCCCAGCTTTAAACTAAGTATGACGTGCATGGCATGGAATACCACGCTGGTCAGTATGGGGTCACCTGTTGTGTTCACCCCTCCCCGCAAGTGCGACACCTTCCGACTCCTCACTTGTAGGACCCAAGAGGTCTATCGGTGACCTTGGCTGCTATGGTAATAATTATAAACAGGGGCCTTTTTCTGCCTTCCTTTCCTACCGTTAGCTCAGTAAGACTATAAACATTAGGTGTTACCAGCTCTGGAGCGGACACTGTCTGTAAAATACGCAGCCAGCTTCAGAAACATGCAGTTACTTAGAAGAACTTAGGTGTAAGGCAGATTCACTAAAAGAGAATTGGTTCTGTTTTAACCAAAGCCAGGACACTATTACTGCTCTTCCTCCCATAAAACCAAGCCACTTCCTCACTTCCTTCCTCACTTTCACTTCAGTATCAACAGCAGCATTCTTCAGACCAGATAGGCTTTGTTATATTTGTTGTATGTTTATGTAGCATGTGTAACCCACGTGCTTTTGCAGATATAAATTGTCTGGTTTTTTAACTTAAGTCAACAATTCTGTAGGTAATGAACAAGAGAAAGACTGTAGATGCTCCCTCTTGAGCATTTTCCAGAACTGCTTGTAACCCACATTAGTTATTAGTGATCATATGTAGCTCAGTTGAAGAGGAAGCCCTCTCCATGTACAATGTGTTATTTCACAACAGGACCACATCCTGAGACAGAGTTAACTATGGGGTAATCTCAGCAGTTGGCTTCTGGTATTTATTCTCAGTTCTAGGAAAAGATATATTACATCAGTATAAGTTAAATTAGGAGAATTGTGGGGATCTGTAGTCATCTTCTTCTTTTGTAATCTTTTTCCATAGAGAAAGCTGGAAAGGCTTGCCAGTAGCTACTTGAGCCAGGCCTGAAAGTCATTATCTGTGGCTTTTAAATTGCCTGTTTTAATCTCCAGAAAAAGACTGTAGAATTACATTATGTACCGATTCTTCAGGAAGAACATATTGGCCTGATTTTCAGCCTATGGCTTGTGACCACACTGCTTGTCCCTGTGTGTGTGTATGTATACCCGCACAGACATCCATCAGTCTGTGTCTTATGGTAACTTTTGAATGCAGTTGACAATTTCACTAAATTTGCCAGAGAACACAGGCTTCAAATCCTGTGAACTTTTTTAAAATAAGTATCTAAGGATAGAAGTAAAATACTTTGTAGTTCAATAAGGAAAACACTGTATTACAAATTTACACACTTTTAACAATCGGAGTCTTTGGGAAAGAATGGTTATAACTTCCTGACCCTTGAGCTTTGCACCAGCATAGACAGCAACAATAAATCTAAACCAAGAAAGAAAAAGAAAAGCACAGAAGGAGTTTGTAGATATTTCCAAAGGCAAAATTTCCATTCCAAGGATCAGAAATTTTAAGACCATAATGGGTACCTCTTTTGTACAACTTTGTGCATTACAAGATTCCTCAGTCTATCTCTACAGCTTTGACTAGTCAGGTTTTTAGTTAAATCTAAAACAAAGAATGAAATGCAATAGTCAAAAAGGAAAGCCTTGAGCATATTAGTCTCATTGCAGCTGTAATCGTATTCCCAAGGCAGGGAAGAGCTGTGGCATTACCCTTGTGAAGTTACATGCATCATTTTCTCATAGGCTGGAGGATATTATTCCAAAATCAGAACTTGAAAATGAAGACTTTTCTCTGACTTTTGTTCAGCTCATAATTCTGAGCTAAATATGTAAAGCAAAATTTTCAGCATGTATTGCTGTACTGGAAGAAGATTTTTTATTATTATTATTTTCTGAAGTTCTGGAGAGGGAGGAGAAAAAACACTATATGTATCTTTGAGTTCTCCTGTTTTGAGAATAGCAGTTGGTAGGGATCACACCAATCAGATAAATTAATATCCAAAACTTCAGAAAGATCATAGCCCCCACAAAACTTATTTGCTTTTCTTTTGCAAACTAGTACTAGAATTTGCTGAGTAAGAGCCATTTCTCATCAAATCCTGGAGATGAAGATTGTTGCAAGCAATAGAACATGTTATTGCTGTAGGCTAAAAACACAGCTGTATTTGCTCCGTTCCCTGAAAACAATAGCGGTTTTTACATGAAAAGGGATAGAAATCACATAGTAAAATTGATAGAATGTATTTGATATGAATCAGAAAGACAAAAAGTCTTACATTATTAGTACCATCAGAGATGTTCACAGGCAAAAAAAAAAAAGGGGTTTTTTTTAATATAATGAAGTTGCTTACAGTACAGCTATCACAGAAATTAGCTACCACTGAATACTAGAAAAGTAGTAGAATACCAGAAACAAATAGTGAAAGAACTAGTCAGTATCCACAAAACTTCTGCTTCAAGAGCAATTGATTTTTTTTTTACCATGTGAATTTAAGTTTTCTTATCTTTTTGAATGCTATGAGAAAAAAAGAAAATCATCATAGATGTTGAATGTTCAAGTGCTAGGCCACTCTTTGCAAGTTTGATACTCTTATTCACCTAGAATATTTGTTATAAGTAATTGCCAGCATTGTGTTGCTTTATAATAAAAAAGTAAGTGGCAATTATCACTGTATCACTGAGAACACCACCGCAGAAATATGTGTGAGAATGAGGTAAAGTCCATAATAGCTCTTAGTTTATTTATATTGCTGTCTTTTCTACTTGATGGTTGCCTACACTCAGATGTATATTTGTGCAAGAACAGGGATATTCGTGTTATGAGAGGAATTATGCATTTGTTAAACATTATGCATCCATGTCCTGAAGGCAAGTTTCCCACCAGAACATATTCACAAAACAACAGCTCAGTGATTTAAGCTAAATTTGAGGTGTGTTATAAAAAAAACGCTAGAAGATACAAATCCTAAAAACTAAAAAGTCCTTTGATTTTGGGTAGTGCTTAAATTCTGCATGTCTTTATCATATATTTGTGGAAAGAGATTATGATTTTTCCACTTTTCTCTTTGGACTGTGAGCTCTCTACAGTAAGAAACATACCCCAGTATATTTGTGTTAAGATGTCACAAATTGTCCTCTACATTGATTTTAACCTTAGATAAATTCTTTTAAAACTTAAATAATTACAATAAGGGATTGATATAATACAGTTTAAATTAAAAATGGGAGGCGTACACTTTTCATCTACTTCTATTACAATTTCTTAAAATTCACTTTCTAAAGTAAGCAAATTAAGACATAACGAAGCTTATTGTTCATACTACACAAGATTTTCTACATTTCAATGTCTTTTGAAGTCTCTTTCAAAAAAGAGGTCTAACACTGATATTAGTCACTATCCATATAATTACTGTGACAATGTAGCTGAAAAAAAACATTAATATCCAGTCAAGGAGATTAAGATGTTTAAACATACACTATAATGCATAAACTTGACTGTATTCTCTGCCAAAAGGTGACCTTTCAGCATAAATATTAATAGAAAATATATATGCAAAATTCATGTATTGAACTGGACTGCATCCAGACATATTGTGTGGCCTTAAATATCTAAGAAGTCGCATGTTTTGAAAAGCAATTTTGTTTTGTTCCCACCCTAGTATTAAAGTCAATATCTAGTTACCCAGATGCCTGTGCTAATTGCATTGGTCATTCATATTTTAAGTGGACTTATGTCCATATTATTGATGCCAGTTTTGACAGTGGTTCATTCTGGACTCCTACAGTAATTCAGGAACAAGGTGAACTTCTTGGCAAAAAGAAACAGCTAAACAGGTTTCTTTCTTCTTCATTCCCATGTGTGGTTGGAACCTTTTTTTTGTGTAATTATTGTCTTTTTTCACAATTTTTTCTTTCAGCCTGTGGGCTGGTGTTTGCTGTTGCTTCAAATATTCACTATTTTGGATAGGTGTTCCATTGTATTTTCCTGAGTTCCAAGTACCTCCATCATGAAAGATACATGAAAGATTGTGTTTAGGCTGGTCTTGGATGAATATTTTTAAATCTCAAGGGGAAACGAGAGTTGGGCACATGCTTCAGGTTAAGTGCTTAAATACGTGGTTTTAAAGTTAGATCAAAGAGGTTATCACTTTGGGTATGTGGAGCACCATATATTTCTGCTATTAAGGTACATCTTTTCTATGGTTTGAGTCCTTAATTATCTAGATTTGTCCAGAGCACTTCAATGGTTACAAATTCATCCACACTTTAATCATAATTTAGTGGTTCTGTTAATGTCGTTCAAGTGATTGTCTTTGGCACAATATAAATATTAAATTAATTATGTTTTCTCTTTTTTCTTTCCCACTGTCACTGTTTTCCTTTTGATACTTTATTTTTCATGTTTTTTCAACTTTTTCATTTTTTACTCAAATTTACTTCTTTCTCACACTCTTGATTTTCTGCAACAATTCTTATCCACGCAGACAGATGCTGTGAAGCTACTAGACGTGAAAATGGAGGCCGGTCCCTGCAGCTGAATGCTGCTGGTTTCTCTTTCATTGTAGTCATAAGTTTCTGGTGCATGTTTTGGTGCTGTTGATAAGGCAAGCAATATGTTTTCTTTCTTTCCCTCTTAATTTTGTATGTACAGGAAAAAGATTGTACTTTTTTACAGCTCTTCTGAAGTTTCAATTCCTAGCTGAGATCCTAAATAAATAATAAATAAATAAATAGTGTAATTACTTCTGCCTGTGCATGCAAATTTCTTCATCCAGCTTTTTGGAAACCTCGGACGTTCTTTAACAAATTCAACAGGTGATGCTTGCCTCTTCTGTCCGACAGAAGTTGGAGAATGTGACTTACTGAATTTGATCAATGTGATTTGATTTCATTTTGTCAACTATATTTTGGTTATAAGAAATCTATGCGTACACCTTACCATTGTGAGTCACATGGCTTTCCAGGTGCACCATCAATTGGTCTTTCATGAGAGCATTTTGATTCTGTATTAATCTTTTTCAACAGAATTGTGCTTATACTAGCTCCCTACATGATGTACTTAAAACTTTATGCTTGATATAGACATATTTTGTACTTTCTAGTGGATTTTAACAAACATTTCTTCCCTAAGTTATAATCTATGAATTACTTTAATTCATAGTTATTTAATTTTACATACTATTTCTGTGCCTCTCTGCAGCCATGCCTCAGCACATAAAATAGGTCCCGGCCCAGCAAACTCACTTCTTGTGACTGTAATGGTGTCACATTCCATTTCATGGCATTTGTTGGACTTGAAGATCCAGGGGGCTCAATTTTGACCTTTAGTAAACAATGGAAAAAGTAGGTTTCCCTATTTTAAATGTTAAAAGAATGGCTTACAAGCTCTGAAACTAGAACATTGTATACAAAACCTCAGAAAAAAGTTCATTTAGTAAGAGTCTGCATAGACATTTTAATGCATATATTTAATTTTAGAATTTGTGTAGTTTGACTAAGTTTATAGTTCATTCCTCTGTTGCATACAGAATAACCCAAGAAAGCAATGCGCTTTAGAGCTAAGGCAGAATTTCCTTTGAATTGTTACTAAACATAGCAAAGATAATAAATTTGCAGTATATATTGATGTTTCCCTCTTATAGTTCATTTCTTTTGGGTTTGATACCATTGTCTTATAACTTTGAAATTATTTGGTCAAATTTAAGTTTTTATGTATCTTCACTGGTTTGAAGGATATACTTCTTTCTTAGAAATAGTGATTATGGTCAGATTTACCAGTTTCAGTTTATTCTTTGAAGTCTTTACTTTAAAACATCATTAATAAAACCTGTTCTAATTTAAAATAAGTAACAATCATTTTAGAAAACTGACATGTCACAAGTAAGATGTCTTGCATGTGTGCAAATCTGAAGACTTAATTTATTGACAGAAATAATTTTTTAACATCTTCACATATTTAGTATAATGAAGTAGCTGGAATTCGAGCAAATGCCATTCTAAAAATGTAAGCTTTATTGTGATCTGTAGAAAATCTCTTACTGAGTTAAGTGGGGCCACTATTTCATCTGCAACCCTTGCCACTGTGTTCTATCACTTTAACCTAATGCCATGCCACTAATTTGAGCTGAATTACAGTGACATGTGCCTGGCATGGTGAAAAACAGAAGTTCTATTCTAATCTTTTGAGAGTCAGAACTTTGAGTTCCTGATCAGAGTCAGTTGGGTGGAAGCCTGTTTTTTCATGTGCAAACAATGTGAATATATGCATTGACTTTGTTATTTCGTTTTCTAAGTGTTATTCTTATAAAAAAATGTTTATTTGTTTAATGTTTATTGAACGTACAGACAGTAATTACTGAAGGATAGGGATCTTAACATTAAGCTATCTTTCTTTAATGAAACTTTTATCTCTAACTGTCATATAGAGGATTTGGAACTGCTAGCTACACATAACAGTAATCAAAAACTTTGAGGTGTGAGAACACATTTTCAATTGAGTATAACTCTGACAAGTGCTATTGCTTATGCTGAATTTTTTTTAGGGGAAGAATCACCTTGGGCAGGAACTTTTTCAAGAGGCTTTATTTTTTTCTGACCATTCCTAAAATCCAGATAGTGAAAATGTTTTTTGCTGTCACTATTATCACTTTTTTCCCTGTGGTAACAAAACAAAAAAACTGCAAGTACATCTCTACTTATGATCAGAGAACTGACATTTGGCAAATGTGTAGTAAGTAGACACTGCTTGTATTCCCAAGCGGAAAAAAACCTGCCAAAGTCTGGCCTCATTAGCAGCCTCTGGAAATCTCAGTTCACAACTGGTCAACAGTGAATTATTTGATACCCACGGAGCGTTCTTCAGCACAGGAACACCATGATCTGCTCCCAGCAGCTCTTTCCCAGTTTGTAGGTGCACAGTGGTCACAAACACTGGGGCTCCTCGCTGGACCAGGGGAGCAGCACGTTCTTTCGAGAGGTTGTTGTCTGCAGCCACATCCCTGCCGAATTCTGATCCCATTGTAAGATAGGGACTGGACACATACAAGGAAATAGAATTTTCTCTTGTGGACAAAATGCAGATAGAGTGCTGTTCTGAATAATAATCACAACTAGTGAGCACCTGCCACTGGGTTAAAAGCTCTTGAGTAAAACTTAAAATAGAGTCTCATTAAGGTTGCACAGTCAGTCTGATTCTGGTATGTCCTTATTTTGCAGCATTTTCCGAATTTCCTAATTTAAACCTTAAAGCTGTTCTAGTAAGCATTTTATTACATATTCTACCTGTCATATACTTGTCTGTGTTCTTACTTTTATAATAAAGCAAGGCAGGAGATTACTACAGGTATGTATAAAAGTAGGAAAATGAAAATTTCTAAATCATTTTCCTACTCTAGTTAAACATTTGCAGTACTCTTTACCAGCTGTAAATTTATTATCTTAGCAAGTAATTCTAACATTGCAGATATGTGTAAAGAAGTTAGGAATTAGGGCACAGAGAGTGATCGACTGTGAACTGTCCAAACATATTGTGAAAGAGCTAATAAAAACCCTTGAGTAATTTTAGAAGCTAAATATACATCATAAATGACAAGTTGCCTTTTATCCTCAGTGTCACAATGCCAGTGGGATAAAGAGACAAATTTGGATCACGTTTCTGATAGTAACTTCAGCTGGAAACAAGTCAGAAACTACAGAAGGCTCCCCTATTAAATGAGAGAAATTTTAGGTCTTCTCCGATTTATATTCTTCTGCTTTATGCATTTTGAGGTTATCACATACTTTGAATATGATATGATCCTTTTCTTTTGTCCCTACCCTTCCCATCAAAGTCCAAAGAGGACGAATTAAGTCAGTATTATAGGGTAGTGTCCCAAAACCTCTGTAATGAGAAAGAAAAAGAGGAAAAGAATAACGTCCTTGGGTTGTCATGTATCTCCTGAGATGAATAACTAATACAGATTTGTATATATTTATCTTTATGAATCTTTCATAATTGTATCTTTAAAACAACGTGAACAAGATTATTTTACAATATTTTGTACAATCTGTGGGAAGATACAGAAGATTTTAAAAGCTTGTCTTTCTTACAGACAAGAATGAGGAAAAAGTGAAAAGAGACATTTTCAAATTAAATTGTAATTGGTAGGTATAGACTGAACAGCTTTAAAATTGTAGTTTAAACTGTATTAAAATGATAAACGTCTTCACAAATTGAATTTAATTTTCTGCTGTCATTGATACTTAGAAGTTAGATAAGTAAATTTTTTCCTTTAAATGTAGTAATTGTAAAAGGGATTTTAGGTCTTATGATTGACAGTGTAAAATGTTACCGTTTTTTCAACATTGTCACATATTTTGAAATGTTATTATTCAACTGTCTGTAAGACTGAAGTCCTAATTTATTCTACAATGAACCAAAACTGATGGCACAGAAACTTGAAAAGGATAATGATTATTTTGTGAGATAGCAGTATATCTCTAAGGAACAGTATTTTTTAAGTGTTTTGATTTACAATCTTTAGAGTTTAAGGCTGGCTTCTTTCCTAATCAGATTTTACTTGTCTTTCTTGTTTCCAGAGCTTTGACAAGTTTGTAACATTTAAAAATTATTTATAAATCAAAGTATTTACATAATACAACCTCAAATGTGATTCTTAATTTATTACAATAGGATTATTAGAATATAAATTGCTGTCTAGCTAAATAGGAAAAATATTGCCCAGAAAAAGACACATATACTGCATACGTTGGAAACAAGATATATGCGTCTGTGTGGTTTTATGAGGTATACAAAACACACTATTACCAAGCAATAAAATAACATTCAGTTTAATTTTGTGATGGAAGTATAAGGCCAAGCACTGATGTAAAAAATATAATGTGCATATGAAAAATAGATATTTAAAAGATAAACCAATATGGTGGTTTAATTAAATAAGTAACTGTATAACCAATACTCTGATTCGTGGGCCTTACCATGTATTGTCTTTCCAGCATGCAAACCTCATTCACTGAATTTAAAAGCTCCACTCACATATGTATACAAATATAATAACTAATTTAGCCTAACAAAACAATTTTATTTTTTTTAAGAGGTAGTGGAGACTCATATACAATTTGTGATTGTGCTAATACTCTCCAATCTTCTACCCATTGTCCAGTATTTTATGATTTCAAATTGCTGGTGTTTTTTCAGGATTTTTAGGAGAAAAGGAAAAAAAACTCTTAAGAAGTAGTTTGAACAATATAAACACAGATGTAGCTTCTGAGGTCTATAATGACGTCACTGAAATCTTTGATACGTCTAGAGCTCATTTAAGCTTGTCACATTGTACTTCATCCATCCCATTTCTGCAGGAATATAAGGAATCTTCAGTTTTCCTTTGGTAGACACTTATCAGGCTTAATGTAGAAGTGATGGAAACCACAGGAAAAATCCTATTCCTTGTAATGCCAATGACAACATCCTAATAAAGCCAGTGGCATCAAATATTAAATGTTGCCTGTTTAGAAACAGTAGCTATATGGAAGCTGTATGCTTGATAGCTATGTTTTACAAGAACTAGCTCAAGCAACTGAGATAGGAATATCCATTTTTATTCAATTTTACATGGTCTAAAGTCCTGAGAAACTGTAGTAGTAATTCTTGCCACCGAAGTCCCATTACATTTAATGATATTCTTATTAATAGTTCTGAATATTTATTTTAAATTTAACATTTTTAGATGCAATTTTTCTTGAATATGTCATTTTAATGTATTTTTAATTATAATGTATGTTAAATGAGCCGTAATACAGGCAAATTATATCTTACTGAGTGTATATTTCCAACAAAACTACATTTGAGAATACATATACTAAAAATTACTTCTATGAAAAATATTGCAAGCATTGCAGTTTCTGTAAGTTTCTGTTTTCAAAAACAGTATGAAAGGCAAGAAAAAAATCTGGATTTAAAGTAGTTTATTTTAATTTATGAAAAATGGCATATTTTTTTTCATCTCCTTCATGTTTCACTACATTTTGCTCCACTGATTTCTTTCATGCATGCAGTGCTTATTGTCATCTCTCTGCTTTCTCCCTGAAGAATGAGTGCATAGTGTAAATGTAATGTCCTTCAGCATCTTTCCAGTGTCAAGAAATTTATATAACTTTGTGCCTTTCATCTGTTGTTCAAAGTTCATTTCAGTTTTTGCAACTTTGTCTTCATTTTTGTAATAAAGAAAACTGACATAAAGAATTTCTATCTGTATTTTCTTTAATGCTGATAAACGCTGTTTATCTTGTAGTATCTACATTATGTATTTTGTAACTGATTAGATTTGGTTATGTTGTGTTAATATTTTTGCTGCAATGGTAAACCTCAGTGTTTTATCCAATAATGAAGATAAAGCAAACAAACAAACAAAAAAACCCCAAACAAAAATCATTAAAATTGGAATTTCCCAATTTTTAGTTTGGTTCATATTAGTGACTGCCATGCTACTCCACTAATGGAGCAAATATGTGAAATGGCTGTATAAATACACAGCCTGAGCACTTGATCTGTGCTGGTTTAATCTGCCTGCTGGAAACAGCTGTATCCCAAAAGGCAGGTGCTTTATACTGGGAGAAACTATATGGGTACGTGGCACTTTCACACCAAGTACAACTCTGCTGACACTTGCAGTTGTACAAGTGTAATGATTTCAAGTAAAAGCATGCACCATATACTGGCAGCACTCATAATATTAAATTTCTTTTTGTAGTTGATGCTAAAAAATAATTATACATTTAAAATATCATCCCAAGTAACACTTAAAACTATTGTGTTTGCATTTACCTATGTCTTTAAGAGCTAAAAGAAAGTGCTGTCAAGCCTGCAGTATTTTATCAGTTCAAATATAATCCCCACACAGTTGGACTTTTTTTCAGGTCTCCTGACTACAGTACTCTGGTTACAGCTGTCATCCAGTATAAAGATGCAAAAATCTCTCAGGTCTCTGTGGTATGTGCGCAGTGTGTTTTTTAATTCTCCCAAATAACGCAATTAAAACAATTTAACCTTTTATGTAATAACAGTACTGAAACTACACATAAGTGTATGTTTTCAATACCCATGTCAATCTTAATTAATCTGTACAGGTTCTTAGAAATTCCTCCAAGAGACATGTTCAGTAAATCTACTGTCAGTTTGAATGGAGGATGCTGGGACACAGAAACTTACTAATTTCCCCAAGGCCTTCTAAAACCTGCGTGCAGAGCCGATGCCGTTGTTGCACAGGCTCTCCTCCCTCGAAGAGGGCTCTCTCTGCTCTCCCCCATTAGCTGTTCCTTGTTGAAAGGAAAAAGCATTGCTTTCCAACACATGTAAATTGTTGGGGTTTTTCCCCCACTTTCTACCCCCATAATCCCAGGAAATGCATATTAATGAGCTGTGTGAAGTGTGAAGCAACTTGTCCTGGAAGTGTGTTTCCTCTCTTGGCCGTATGTGGCTGCTACTCACACAGAAGGAATGAGGACTTCTGCCCAGTATTCTCAGGGGCTTCACATAGAAGTAGGCAATGATAAAAATACTCTTTACTATGGTAACTGAGTAAATACATGAAAGAAGAGGATTAAGCTACCTGATAACTCTTTAGGGACGTTAGATGTCCTTCTGCGGTTGCTTGGAGATATAGTTTGATGATGCCAGGAATAGTTTTTAAAACTTTGCTTAAAAAATTATAAGCCACAACTCCAAAGAATATTTTCACAACCCAGGACACTTTTTCTAGTTAACAAGGCCTTCTTTCCTTTCGCTTCTGATCTCTCAGCAGATACGGACAAGACATCATTGACACTCAAATTGCCATTTACAATACAACATTTGTTTTATTTAGGTATTTTGTTTACATCTTGTTTAAGACACCTTCATATGAAAAATGTTGTAAAGGGCCTTTAGAGTAAATGAGAACTCAAGTCCTACTTACTCAGTACCCAGAAAGAACCATAATAAAAGAAACTTTCCAGTAAAATTTAGAGGGAAAAATGTAATTTCAGAAAATTTGGTGGCAAAAGGATCTCTCTTGTAATAGAGGAGAGCTTCCTCACTCAGATAAGTATCAGAAAAGCACAAAATTTCTGATAGGTACCATTTTAGACATGCTCATTTCAGTAGCTCACTTCTCTTATAATTGATAATCCTGGTGGCACCACTGACTCCCTTGGTTGTGAATGCCCATACCTCCTGTGCGTCATTGTCATGGTATACAGCCTCTTCTTTATGGCTCCTCTGCTGTCAGTGGTACTATTGAAACTCCACCATAATCAGGATCAGATTTCATTAGAGTTGGTAGACAATGAAGTTAATATCATTTCTGGGTAGAGGAAAGGTAGAGGAAACCTTCTCTTTAGTTAGTTATATCAGGACCAATAATACTGTGCCTGTATTTTTCAAAGCTGTGTGTCAGGCACATCTGTCAGAACACATTACTTAGTCGTGCAGTACAGAGTACATATCCTTGTGTGCTTGTACACTGCCCCTCAGCAGTATTGCCCCTAGCAGAAATTTATAGGGAAAGTCACTGAGGAAGAAAGAGCATTAAAATTAATGTCGATTATAGCCTTATTAACATCTTTTTGTGTTAAGGAATGGGATATTAAAGAATATTACTTACTGTCATCGTCCCTTTTGCATCATACGTTTCCCAAGTAAATGTTTGCAGAGAATAATAATTTTTTTTTAAAAGTTGATGATGCAACTGTATTGATTTTTTTATTTCATTTGAAGATAGAGAGGTAGCTGCTGGGCACTTACCTGGCTCAAAAGCCAAGTTTTATTGTTTTAAATTGCTAAAAGCAGCTCATGCAGCTCTGGCTGTGGCAGCCAAATTATTGGAGATTGTTTGGTTAAGGGGGAGGGATCACTGTATTTTTGGTTCTTCTTGCCTCCCATGACTTTTATCTCAGTAAGGCACAGGAGTGAGTAGTAATGGGAGGCTCTTGTAGAAAGCTATGAAATGTTTCCTCTTCCAATTAATATAGTCTTCCAGTGTCATACCATTCTCACTAAAAAAGCTGCGTACATGCTACCCATGGAGTTCATTCTGGGTACCTGTAACTTGTGAGGTTTGCTGAGTGCCACACAGTCCTTGCATCCTGATCACCCACACCCAAGGATTTGGAGCACACCACAGCTCCATTTAAAGCCCTCTTGTGCATTTCCTGATGGAAAATGAAAGAGGAGGGTGTTTAACAGGCAGCAAGCAAAGTTATGCATGCCCCACAATTTAGATACATCTGTTTTTAATACAACAAAATGCAAAGCATTAAAAAATAATGAAATATAAATATCACACACAACTGTTTTTAAAAGAGGAATGACTTTTTTAGTTGCTGTCAACTGAGAAATTATTTCCACTTGTTATATACAAATTTGAATGTACTTATATCCCCCAAAAAAGAGGCATTCCAAAGTATCTGGAAACAATTGAGTAATTGCAATTATTGAAATGAAGAACTAGCCTTTGGATATTTGCAATACCCTGCCTCCAGCACACACCTGATAGTATTTGTCTACATTTTTTTATCTGGGATGGAGCTGTATTATAGATGCACATTACCTGGCTAGAATTCTGTAACATTTCTGGTAAATCCTTTTGTTGTTGCTGCTGTGCAGCAAATGCTATTGCATTTTCTTGTGATGTGCTTGTTGTTTGGATGTGTGTTCTTTTTTCTTCCCCTCTGCAGATCTTTAGTTTCACAGTGCTTGTTCTGGCAATAGTCTGGCCTTCCACACTTACATTAACCTTGTAAAGCTGTTCAACTTTTTGGTACTATATTATGATTGTTTGGATGCTTGTCAATGGATATTAATTTTTAAGATCTATGTTTTCTGTCTTTTTTGAGGCTTTGAATAAGTGTATATATCTTGGAAGCCTTTGATTCTAAGAAAAGTTCCAGATCAGATATAAAATCAAAGGCAACATTCATAGGCAGAAATAACTGTCATGCTTGGACAGCCTTTGTAAGAGTCAATACTACAGGGCCGTTTGAAAATATTATAAACAAGAGTATGCTTTTTTCCTGCCACTATTCAGTGAAATATTTTCAAATTCATTCTCTAGCTCATGATTTTCAACTACTTCAGCTCAAGAGCAGTTTCAGACTTTAGCTTCAGACTGACCTGAAAGAAAGGACAAACTTCTGCAAAATATCCCTGCACACTCATTCCCACCCAGTCAAATGTAGCTGCCAGGTGTTACCCTAAGAGCGTAAGAAGTGTTTAATATGATTTGGTTTTTTTCCTTAAAAATATAAATGACAGTAAAAGGCTAAGGGCTATGCAGAATCATCTCTTTCCTTTAATCCATGTCTGCTAAGGAAAAGGGTTATGGAAGAAAGGCAAAAAAGGTACTGACTTGTTTTTTTTCACCAAAACTTAGAATCACTGAATGGTTGAACTTGGAAGGGGCCTCTGGAGGTCTTCTTGTCTACCCCCCCCATCCCCCCTCCCGCTCAAGCAGAGTACTTGTTGTAACACTTGCAATTATTATTTTATTGTACCAGCAACTGAATGTATACAATGTGGTTCTGTAAGAGTACAGAGAATTTCTGTCACACTGAAGGACATACATTCATGTAAGATCAGTCTGAATATGTGAATGTTGCATATTAAGTTCCTGTCTCTTTTTGCAGAAGCAATAGCTGTAGTTTTCCATGTACAAAGTGTACATGTACACTCTGTGTGCATAGGGAGATGGTGGCTTTCTTTTTAGACCTCCTTCCCTTAGAGTATCTGATACAGACTTCTTAAAGGAATTCACTCTGAATTTACGTTTGAGTCCAGAAAATTTATCTATCCAATTATTTCTGTTCACTGGGAAATTCTGTTTAACTTGCCAAAGTTTTTCATTGCTCTTTCCCATTATTCAAATAATGATTTGTGCAAAAATGTTCAATTATTTTATTAGAAGTTAGAAATACAACTTGCTGAATGAGAACTTGAAAATTGCCAATACTTTCCATTGCATATATAGAAACCCACTTCAACTTTTTTATTGGATTTCTGAAAGTTTTTTAATCTTATTTCCATAAGTATTCATTGACAAGCACTTATTTGAAGAAGTGGATGAATGAAGTGACTTTCTTTAAAGCTGGTGATTTCCTTCATTATCATGACAATGTGTATTATATTATTTATGCCATGTTCTATATAATAAAAAGCATATTTTTTAAATTTAGCATATTTTTGACAAATCATAATTAGAACTCATTCTGAACTGTGGAAATTACACTTTTTTTTCTTCAAGCAGTGTTTTAAAAGTCTCCACTATGATTAAATTACTAAGACAGGTATACAATAAACCTTTTCACAAAGTTGTTAAGAACTGATTCTGTCACATTAACATCGAACTTTTCTGATTTAAAATAAGTGTGTTTTCAACTAGAAAAGGAAAGTATTTAATGTATAAATACTTCATTGTTGTAGATCACAAAGTGGAACTAGTATTTTTAGTCCACAATGGAACACTGTAAAAAAACCCAAAAACGTTTAAAATCATTATAGCTTATAATGTGGGTTTGGTTTTTTTTACTGTTGAAGAATTGTCACAGTAAAGCTAACGCAAATTTAATTTAGGGCAAAACTTTTTTATAACAAACATTTGTTTTTCAAAGTTGGTTGAATAGCTATGTATAGTATGATGTTAACATTTCATCCAGTCACAAAATTAGTACTTCTGTTGATGTCATAAGATATTAAGAGAAAATTTCACATTATTGTGATACCATAGCTATATTAAGATATGATTTTTGAAAGCAGTCAGGACAAGCCTCAGTCCACTTTAATAGTAATTGGCAGTAGTTTTACAACTGACTTTTGCAGGAGCAGAGTGACCAGTATAATGTCCCAGTAATTTAAGTGAGAACAGAATTTAACCAAAGATGAATGTTTAGAAAATATATTTTATCTGTTTCATTAATATTAAAAATATACCACAATACAGAAACTTTTAAAACACAAAGCAGTCCAATTTCTGCCTATCTTCAGAAGAAGAAAGGGCATGAAGAGCCTAAGAGAGGTGAGAAGCTGATGACAGCCATGCTCCAGGCACAGCCGCAGGATGTGGCCACATCCTGTCGCTCTTTGGGGTGTGGGAGGTAAAGGAGATAAATGTAGAAGTAATATTTAGAAAAGTATTGGCAGTTATAGGAAATCAGACTTGCAAATGTCGTGAAACAGAAACCTGTGTGAACAAATGGGTTGCAGGGAAAAACAGGATGCCCCATCCCTAGAAACATTCAAGGTCAGGTTGGATAGGGCTTTGAGCGACCTGATCTAGGTCAAGATGTCCCTGCTCACTGCGGGGTGTTTGGACTAGATGACCTTTAAAGGTCCCTTCCAACCCAAACTATTCTATAATTCTGTTACTTAAGCAGGGCAGTAACAAGGATGAGGAATTCTGAATGAAAAGGAAATTGTCAATTACAAGGAGACAGAAAAATATGTAACAGTCAAATTCTTAGGTCTCAGATGTCTCACCAAGAAGATTAAAAATGAAAAACAAAGTCTTCCTCACAACTATGACAAATGAATATGAATATCATTGTACAAAGGAGCAATATTGTTACTGTAAACACTTCCTTCACTTGCCAGTGAAGGCTTTTCTGTCATTGAATCAGTCAGGGTTGGAAGCTTGCCACATCACAATGTTCCAGTGACACTGGAAATGCTGTTTACATTGGTGAAAAATGTATCTTCCTGTGGCAAAAACTTCTTAACACTGCATTAAAAAAAGAAAAAAAAATCCCAAAAAGACAGCAGCCAAAAAACAACCTCTAATCCCTTTAAAAATGTGGATTAAAAGACCCTAATTTTTCACCCTTACAGTTCTATTCGGTGGTTAAGAAAGTATGGAGAGGAAAACTTTGCTGTATAAGGTCTCTAGAGCTGGATTCTATAGAATTTACTGATATTATATCTGTTGAAACATACAAACTTTTCAATAAGCTGAAATAAAATATGTATTTATATCTTCCTGACAATTCAGGTTGGTAAACACAAATAACTGAAGTTTAGAAAGAAAGTCATCAAATAGATGGGTGAATGTATGGATAAAGAAGTTGTATCAGAAATTATACTTACCATAAAGAAAGAAACTGAATTCATATGAAATGTCAACTTCCAACATTGCTGACAGGGCAATACATAAATGATCTATTATTTCATTGCTGTGCCATTATTTTTGTTATTTATATAGTGTTTTTTAAGTCTTTCTGAAGAAAGGAAAGTAACTTTGAAGTAACATCTGTCTGTTGGTCTGTCTACCCATCCACGGAAATATATACATTGAATTCTGGCTGATTGCATAATAACATTCTGAAGAACAGTTCTATAATAAAACAGCACATATAATAGACAGTGAAACCAATTGCATAAGACATAAAAAGTTCTGCTTCTTTAAAAAAAAAAACTTTTAAGAGTTTTATCACATAGACTAAGAAAGCACATATTTCTATTAGCGCGTATAGATTTAGAAGTCCTCAAGAAAATAATTTCCAAATTATATTTGAAAGGATAAGTAAATATCTTCTTAAAAATTAGTTAAGCAGAAATATGAAAGCTTAAATGATATTCTTAATCTGAAAACAGTCCACAATGTATCAGGGGGGTAGAAGAGAAAGAAGAGGAAGATGATAGTAGTAGGCTCATGAAAACATTTATATTATATTACATATATGAGGTTTTGTTGTCTATTACAACAGTATTCATGTAATCGCCTGTCAGAAAAATCTTGCTTTTGTTTGGAATAGCTACGAATGTAAAGGTACCACTGCACTGCAGAATCATGCATCACTCCAAAGCGTGGTAACACGAAGTAAGCAATGCTGATAACGTGCAGCACCAAGGTGCAGAAAACCCAGTTGCACTCCCCTGTGGAGTTTGCTCAGGACATACCATCACACCAGGCAATTGTCACTAGCCAATTTCTGAGCTAGACTTTTTGAACCATTACTAAGGTGGCACTTTTTTTTTGCCTAGTTTATAGACCACACACAAGTCCTTTCCTTTATAGCGGTCGTCAGAGTTCACAAACCCAATAGTGGTTGTTCTGAGAATCACACTATTCAAAACAGTCTGTAGCATTATTGTCTGTTATGGAAGTGTCAACTGAATCAAAACATTAAAATATTTTTTCTGAGATTTGTAATGAAAGAAGCTAAGCATCAGCTTTCATAATGTGAATACAGAAAGCAAGATCAGGTATGGAATATGTTTACTTTGAAGTGTATGAATGTATTTTCAAGGTATAAAACTACACAAAATGAGGTCCTAACCCTATAATATTTTAATAATATGCAGTTTTCCTCATACTAATTTATTTAAGACTAAGTGTGTGCAACTATTTGAAGATTAAATAGCTTGAATTAGCTTGTTTGAAGACACATTCATTTTACTTTAATTCAAAAAATGACCTTTACAAGAAAAAAATACTGGTTTAGCACTCTCTTAAACCTTTCAGAAATTCTGCTTAGCATCACGGCTAAGTAATTATATTTGAAATGTGGAAAATGAATCACAGAATCACAGAATCACAGAATAGTAGGGGTTGGAAGGGACCTCTGTGGGTCATCTAGTCCAACCCCCCTGCCGAAGCAGGGTCACCTACAGTAGGCTGCACAGGATCTTGT
>Ga0065711_1027276_pt1 | contig 51516 bp, 29 predicted proteins | sample Hoacrofraction12_FD_59098 | JGI IMG/M metagenome (GOLD analysis project Ga0065711, IMG submission 59098) | Hoatzin crop microbial communities from Cojedes, Venezuela - Epithelial fraction 12 v2 (version 2) | ecosystem: Host-associated > Birds > Digestive system > Esophagus > Crop | place... | reverse complement strand
TCAAAAAAAAAAAAAAAAAAACACCTCATAAAGTTTGGTCATTACTTCGAAATGTTATGGCAAAAGCGTATCTGCTCGCCAAACTCTATGAGAGATTTTAAGCGTGTCAAAAATTATAATCTAATCGAAAGAAAACACAAGGCATTTAGCCAAAATAATACATTGAGACACTTATCCCTGAATATCTCTCTCCTGTGAGATATTTCCCCACCCCGCGGGGAAAATTCTTTATTTTAAATGAGTCTTTAGAAAGGAGTAGTGGGTGGATGGTATATTCTGTATCTCCAGAAGGAATAACAGCTTTCCATTTATTTTCATGTGCACTGGATCAGGATCAAGGTAGATAAAAACAAGCAAACCATTTAAAAAACACCAACCCCAAACGTACACAAAAGCATGGATTATTTACACTGTGTCACATGTGGGCGAATGCTCCCTAAGCTTGAAACAAATGGCAATGTCTAGGAAAGTAAAATATTTGCCACTCTATCACAAACCAATGAGGTCTACTTTTTCTGCTAATAAATCATGTTGCTGTAGATGCAGCTTGGCAGCTAGACTACACGGAACGGTTTTCTGAGAGGTTTCATAAACAGAAAAATGAGACCAAGAGACATATGAGAGCTTGATACAACCAGGTGTGATAAAGAGACAAAATAGTCCCCCTCCCCCTTTCCACCCCAAAAAAATTCCACCACCTCCTATTTTTTATTTTGTACCAAATAACCAAATTTAAATTATTTATCTAATAAGGTGTTTAGCTGTTTCTTGATTGATCTGGAAGTTTATTTGTCTACATTGACCCCAAATGATCTTAGCAGATCTAGTAGCCCAGCCTTTTACTGGAAAAGCATTGGCAGGGCTGAGCACAGTACTGCTTAAAAGGCCAGCTCATCTTGAAACACCACCACTGTAAGCAATTAATTAAACAAACAATTACTAATTAAAGCAGTATCAAGAGTTTTTTCAGCAACATCATAAATACAATAACTATTTTATGATAATTCACTTTGAAAGTCACGTTCAGACCAGGGAAACTTTTCTCATGGAGAGTTTAGGCCGGCCATCTAAAATTGATTTAAAATAAGAACAGTAGGTTTGAAACTGGAGGATTTTTAGGATGGATTTCTAAAGTACAGACAGGAGTTATTTATCTCCCATTGATACTCTAATTACTTTCTAACCTGTTAAAAAAAATCTGCTGCAGAGCTGGGCTGATTTGATGCTAAACTGTCTACAGCTAAAGGAAACCAAAGTATCTCATTAATATTGTATAGAGTTTCTAAAGCACAGATATTTCAAATATGCATTAGGTTGATGTTGACAAAAATGATGGGCTAACACAGACATCTCAGTCAGGCTCAGTGTAAACGGATGCTAGAAAAGCTTCCCTGCCTTGAACCTGAGAACGGTGTGCCAGGAAAAAAAATGTTCCTGGTCTTCAGTAAGCAACCCCGTAGTGCATACCTATTGCATGTTCAATTGAAATTAGAAAATGAAACTGGCACAGATTAGTAGGATTACCTTTATATATATAAAATAATATAATTTTTATAATATGTAATTATTATATAATTTATCTATATAATGCATAAGTAAATATATCTATATTACAGCACTTTATCAACTTATCCAAGTGCAGATATTTCATATCTAGAAAGAATGTTTATAGATGTTTAGACATGATAGTTAAACACAGTTAAAGCTGGACACTAGGAGTTCAGATCCCAGTGCTATGACACTGTATCTTGAGAAGTTTTTCGCGAGAGCTAGCGCGGTGAGAAAACACTGGAGGAGGACAGTATCTTGTGCCTATGATCTCAGCTTGATTAGTCTGGCTCACTGCCCATCCACCCACCTGGTATCTATGACTAGTCCTTCGCTTTTCTGTATCTTCTTGACACTACCTATAAACATGCCTCTTATAATAAAAGAGGTGGTGGTGAGGCTACCATTTTATGAACAGTGTAACTGTTAAAGGAGACAGGTGAAACTCTTAGAAATTTATTGATCAAAGTATTAAAGCCTGAGCTAGGGAAACATTCAGATCCAAATTCTTGCAAAATGTGCATCTGGGATTTTGACATGAGCATCAATGCAATGTATCACCCAGCCTAAATGTATTATGGAATAGTCTATGGCACTGAAGTGGCTCAGTTAAAACAGATCACAGTAAGGGTTGTGCATATCTTTCTACACCATCACAGTTTAACTTGCTGGCCTCTCAATGGAATTGTCTGTGCGCGTGTGTGTTTCTGCTTAGTGGGGGAAAAATAACTATTTGCACAAGTAAATCAAATTTCAGAACGCAGATTAAGCTTCAGTATAAATGTATTGAAGTTAAATTAGATAGCCAGTAAATTAGGTTGCCAAGAGCAGATATTAAACAGCAACCGATAGGAGAGAGCAGTGCAAGAACTTTTTGGAAAGAAGGCATTTGGCTGAAAGGTGATTAATGTCTAAAAGTCTACATGCAGCTTGGCAATTTCTCCTACTACAGTTGCAAGCTTTGGAGTTAGAATGACAGCTCTTGGCTAATGAGGTCTCCTAGTTAGGAAGCAGGTTAACCTTTCAAAAAAGTTTCTTGCTGATGTCACCATCTATCTCCAACATATTTGCACTGACAGAGATCATGATCACAGTGTGATCAAGGCAACAAAGGCCACAGGTTGGGTAACTATTAACAGGCATCATCTCAAAATCCAGAGAATATTAAGCAAAAAACAAATTAATAAATAAAAAATCTGGCTTGTATTTTCTTCTGCTCAGGTAACGCCAGGACCAAGTGCAAATCTAAAGATACCAATCAATTACCACATTGTCCTTTTTCTTCCCAAGTTTCTGTTCTTCCTCATTTCCAAAATTCTTCCGTAGTTGCTATTCTTTGCTTGGTTCCAGTTTTTCACATAAGGTGTATTCTTAGGCAATTTTTCATGCCCTTCCACAACCAGAACTCATTCACAAGGTCAAAGTCTGGTCTAGTGAGCATTCATTTATAGGATTTAAGCTAGAAATTTCAGGGCACAGCTACAAGTGGCAGCTTAGCTTAGTGAATTACTAATATCGTCACCACTTTTCTGTGTGTCTAGAGAGAAGGAACAGAGTTGGGTGTGCAAAGATGTCATGGCCTAGGAAAGCGGTACCTCCTGAAGGGGTCTAGTAGTCTGCACAGACTGTCACTCACACAGGGATCACCTAGACAGGCTGATACTGCACATCCCCAGCACAGAGCAGTACCTACATGGCACAGGATAGCCCAAAGTGGCTTGCTTTAGCTTAAGAAAAGCTATCAGAATATAAAGCCATATTTTAAGGAGAAGGAACACAGGACTCTGCTCACAATAAATTCAAAGTCATCTTTGGACAACGGTTTAGGCTAACAACACATTATCAACGCATGCACAGCACAACTTCATGTATTTTCCAAGCAGCTTCTGGGTATTCAAATACTGTAACAGTGACACAGATAATTTCTCTGCAGGTTGTCTTCAGAAACCTTCAGAATACCTTAACAATTCAAAGGACAACTAACACCATGATCTGTGCTTAAAAAAGTCAGTACTGTGCCTTGATGGCTACATCTTATCTCCTCAGTTTTCCCCCCTTTCTCCAGTGCCAAGCTCATATTTTATTAATTCTCAATCTTCTTTTTGCTCTCTTTCACACATACAGCTCTCATACTTATAGAAAGCTTTACTCCTACATTTGTCAAGTTAATTTATGTATTTTACCATAACAGAACGATAGTGGTTGATGTGCATGTTTTTTGTTTTCTAGTACACTGGAGAGCCTTAATTGAGAATATGCTAATTTTGAAATGAAATGTTATTTTTAGAGCTGCAAATGCATTTAGACCAGCCACTTTATTACAACAAATTACAGGAGTTCTCAGAGACAGGTTCTGCTAGCAAGTAAGGTAGGCTTACTTCATCTCTGTTGGTTTAATCTGAAACACAGGCTTTTCAATGTTGTCTGGTGTCATCTTCCCTTAGTCCTGCACAGCTGGCAAAGTAGTGAATATCATAATAGAATCACAGAATAGTTCGGGCTGAAGAGGTTGAACAGGACCTCTGGAGGTTTATAGTCAACCTGTCTTGCTCAAACTGCATCCGCTAGAGCAAGCTGCCCAGGGCCTTCTCTACTTGGGTTTTTAGAACCTCCATGGATAGAGTCTCCACAGTCTCACTGGGCAAGATCACCTTCTAACCCCTCACACCCCACTTTTTTTTTTTAAAAAAGTTTGCAAACTTCATAGGAAAAACCCCCAATATTTTAGCAGAAGTTCCAAGTTTCCATTAAACTAGGATCTTTGATAAGAAGAGTTTGTGCAGGCTTTACAATAGGAGGATGTTCTAGTTCTATAATAGCTATATTAATAGCTAGTGAGGCAGATGAATCTATGTATTTGAAGAAAAATTCACCTCACCCACAGTGCTCTATCATACTTTGCATCCCTCTTTTCCTTACATTCTTAATTTGGTAAGAAATTTATATGCTTAATTTGGAAAGACAACCACACTTCTTTAAACTCCTGGTGTGCAATGAGAAAAAGAAACCTGTTTTGCCAGGCTGTAAACAAACACCTGAAAACTAATGAAGGCACAACCCTGAAACAACAAGACACTAGTTGTGTGTCCACCAGCAAGTTTTTTTCCACATTTTTCCAAAGCCAGGAATTTGCAACAGATCCAAACGTCTGTGACATGGCATTGGTGGAACCCACAGCACAAGGCTGCATGAGATGAAAGCAGTAGGAGTGAAGCTTTTCCTCTCTGGGCAATTAGAAATTGAGGAGGACCAGATCTGATGTGCTCTTTTTCATTCTCTCCTCTGATACAGGAAAATTCCTCCATTTCAGTAGGGAAATAAGAGTTACACACTGAAAACATCATTTCAAACCAATATTCAGCAACAGTGAAACACTGATCTTTGTATTTTAGAAGCAAGCAAGCAATCAACTAACTCTAATCCGTTTCACATCAATGGTAGATATTACAAATGGCTGTTAGAGAACACCCAGAGCATCCCCAACACTGCAGTTTTCTTTTGCTGTTTCCTGGACTGCATGATCCACTTCAGCTAAATCCTGGTGGATATCTCTATTTCCCCTCAAATAAAGGCAAACAGCTATCAGCTAGGAAAAAGAGTATTTAAACAATTCATCTAGGGCTTTTCCACATCTCTTGCCTTGTTACCCAGAAAGGAGCCTCAGGAGGCAGAGTGTCTTTAAATTTGTCATAGCACATAAAAATTTCATCCTAAATTAATGAACTAGTTAGTTCTTCATCTTATTCTGCAAGAGTTTCTTTGAATACTGCCTCCAGGCTTCTTTTTCCCCTCAACATAGCTTCTGGCTTTTCTTTCTCTGAGGTTTTAAGTGTTATTCTTGGCCTTTTTTTCAGTCCTTCTCCTCATGAGCTGTGTAGACTCAATCCACCAGTGAGAATTTGGGCTTGACTAGTTGTCCTGTCTACACTATGTTCCTGTGAGCTCAATTCAGGATTCAACACTACATCATATGTAGCAAAGAGGAAACTGTTTTTATGTCCATTCAGATACAACAAAATGTGAATGTGGCTTATCGGTTTTCATGGTACTGTAACATATTCACCATTTACACCATGCAGCTTTTTCCTTCGTGATAAAGAATCCTAAGGAGGTGAAACGTTGAAGTGATTAGTCTGCTAGTTCTACCCATAGATTTATCACTTCATTTAGTCTAATGAACGTCAAAAGATAAAGCAGAAATGCCATGATATTGTCAATACTTCTTGACTGGAGCGAGTAAAAGAACTAGTAATGTCATTTTAAGGCTGTACACTGGAAAAGGTAGGGATCAAAACATGCACTTCAGTTTATTTTTTCTGCAAAGAATTTGATCTCAGGTTCTAAGCCCTGACATCAGCAATCTACTCACAAGAAGCAGTTTCAGGTCAAAGTGTAAAAAAAGAAAAGAATAAGAGAAACATTGATGCTAAAAACAAAGCCAGAAATATAAATACCTTCAGAGCAAGACAATCTGAAGAAAAAAATCAGTATAGACAATGTAAACTTCAAGACGTTCTGCCCAAGAAAAACTTATTTTTATTACCCAACCATATTGTAACTTTCAGCGAGTCCAGTGCTGAGACTGAATCTGCTGTGGTTGCACAGCAGTTTCTGTATGAGAGAAGTAAGGCAACCATAGAATTCCTTGGTAAGATTTTGGTGACAGAGCTATTCTTGTGGACCCTACTCTCTTGCAGTGATTTCACACAACACAGCCCAGTGCAGAACAAGTTCCAATTCCAACTTTTAATTCAAATTTCATACAGCCTATCCTGACTTATTTTTCCTTCAGTTTCTGACCGACAAATCTTCTGGCAATTTATCTCCTCTTGCTTTCAACAAAGAAGCTGCTGACTTACATCAACAGAGTTCTGCCGTGATTCATAACTCTATCTCCAAAGTTTCTTTCTAATTAAGATCCTAAATTCTCAGAAGCTACTGAAATTAAAGAGCTGGTAATTTGTTTATGTTCACTTCCCCACTGTACTCATTATTTCCATTGAAGGCTGAGAGAACCAGCAGGTTGCTTCAGCACTAGGGCCAGCCTGGTTTTCCTGTTGGTTAAAGCAGGGTGCATACAAATCATGATGTGAAAGGAAGGTTTTCAGTCATTTACATGGAAGCAACAGACATGGACAATATTAATTTGGCTATGTGCAGCCTGTAAGTGAAGAGCAACAGAGCAAAAATATGTTCCTTGCTTAAACCACACTAGCCATTTTCTCCCTACTCGACTCTACTTCCCCTTTCTTCTTATTTGTAGATTTGTGCAGGCACCAATTTAGAACAGCTGATAGGACGTATGAACTTTTCAACAATAGCTGAGATTTCAGTAGAAGGTGGCCGAGGTGGAAATTAGTTTCACTAAACCTGTACTTTAAGTAATAGGGAATAGAGAGAGGAGAAGGAAAGAAGCGAAGCATTCCTGGAACTAACAGGAGATTACCATTATGACTGAGAAACTCAACAGGCAACAAGTTTATTAGACACACCTTTACTACCAAATGGATATGTTTTCCTGATCCCCATTCTAATTTATCATGAGCAAAAAGCAGCTGCGCCATTAAGCGTAGAGAAAAAGCCAATGAGATGCAAATATGCAAGAAACTAATTACTAGGCAGGCATAAGAGCTTCTATTTTGGGTCTGTTGAACAGGGGATTAATTTCTTGTAATGGAAGTGAAAGTTGCCAGATCAGGCTCCTGTATAGCCCACTGCCTTCAGATTCTCACTGAACCATCCTGCATGTCTGCACCGAGCACTCTGTCAGAGGCTTTCATCCACACGTGGCACAGTCCCCAGCACAGTCTCCTGTGAAGTCTCGTTTAAAAAAAAAAAGCACATTTCTTGATGGCTGACATTGGGTAGTCCCTCGATACATAGTTTGAACTAGAGATTAAGAGGAAAGAAAGAAAACAAACACCTCTAAAGTGTATATTTTGCTGGATTAAAGACAATCAATGTGCATTCAACTCCTGTTTTTAATCTCTTCAGTTGTAACCATTTGATGTTAAATTGATGCACATCAGTATATCTAAGAAGGCGAACAAAAGAATTGTATACCTTCTTTTTCAAAGACTTGGACCTTCACCAAAGAAATAGCTTAATTTCAGAGGAATTTCGTTGTAATTTTGCTGTCACTAAATTGCTGATGCAGTAATACACTCCAACACACTAAATTTACAAAGTTTTCTTAACCACACTTACTACTAGATGTATGAACTGTACTAGTCTTAATTGTCTCTCAAGTACTCTGGTTATTTAAGGGTATGCATAATCTTTTTACTGTCCTATCTTCTACGAAGTCTACTAATTTGTAGAAATTAGCTTACTGAGTAAAAGAAGAAACACTGAAAACATTTCATTAGAATCCTGGAGTTTTAGGAAAGTGCAAAATATCATCATGGCGATGTTGAACCATTTCACCTGGAATCACTGCAATTAAGATTTTTCCCATTTTGCGTGAAATCTTTTGGATTTGTGGATTTCTCTGTTCTTTCCCCAAGCCACGTGAGATCACTGCTTACCCTTTAAGCAAGTATGGGTCAGGCTGCTGGAGCTGCGTGTCACCACATCCCTTGGGCATTTCCCTACCTTTCTGGCTGGATGCAGTCCTGCAGCATCTTTCAAGCTTGTGTTAATATAAACACAGGACAGGGAATAGTGATTACGGCTTCTATGTACCCCAAATTATTCTGTATTTAAAAGGTAGAAATTTGAGGCACAGAAGATTCGCCATGACATTGCAAACTTATAACAAAAAGATAAAACTCACTGTGCCACGTGTTCACTCAGTGGTGTGAACTGCTAGATTTTCTAGGCAAGACTTGCAAAAAAACATGGTGGCCAAGTCTCAGCCTGAAATACTGTCCTGTAGTCTTAACTGGATCACCCTCCTTTCTGTCTGTTACTTTACAATGTGTTATTCACCGTACGGAGACACCTCTGACCCAAGCGTTGCAGCAGTCACAGAATACAAAGCCTCAGCTCTGCCAGGAAAAGTGGATTTCGGTTCTACTGCACTGCAGTCTCTGCATATGCAAAAGGGTGGCTCAAGAGAGCACAAAGCAGCTCCTGCAACATGGAATTATCATGCCCCATTCAGAATAATAGCAGACCAGCTGTAGAAATGACAACTAAAATTTCTTCTTGAATTCAGAAGCACACCTAACCATATGCTTTTCTCACACACACAAGCTGATGTAGCTTAATCAACCCATTTCTGTGCTATGCCAAATTAAAATCTCTATGTAGAGTAGTATAGCTCAAAAATTTTCATGAGACAATTACAAACAACTTAATAGACTATCAGTCTTAAACATGAAAACCCAAAGTAAGTGATAAGAGACACTAGCTAAAACATACTCCTAGCTTATGAAACCATCTGGGTGTCGTAATATCTTGGAATGCATTATTTTCTTGACTATTTTGAAGAATCTCTACTTACAGTACATTTTTAGACAAAGTACATAGCATGGAGCATTTAAAAGCAATATTCTACTTAAAATCATTAGAAATAGCATCAGATGCTCAAAAAAAGATAAATCTTTCACCCTTTTAGCATACACACTCACTTGAGAAGCAGGGTGGTGTAGTATGCAATCTCTGTAATTTGCCATCATTTTCCATAGATTTTTTTTTGCCTGATGTACATCTGTTTTTCTCTGATATTTAATCTTGTTTTGCATTACTTCCTCTTCTTTCCTATATATGTTATATTCAGATAAATTACCATCCTCATGATCTCAATGTCTGAGAAATTGTCTTCCTCTCACCACTTAAATTAAAATCCTGATTTGGAAAACTAACCCAAAACTTCGAAAGCAGAGATTAAACCAAGCTTAGCCCAGATATTTGCTTGGTTTATTTATTTTGTTTTGGTTTCAGGTTTTGGCCCAATTCTTTACCAAGTAACTGGTGAGACAAGGTAGTATATAAACAAAATTATTCAGGGCACTAGTAGAGAATAACGGGCTGGACTGTATTAGAGTTTTAAACCATCTAGAGGAATAAGAAGGTAGTAAAGCTTGTGCTCTGCACAGACATATTCAATTCCATATATCAGGTGAACTCTTCAACTCCGTATATGGATGATGGGCTGTACTGTTCTACAGAACAACAAGTATCTGGAGCAAGATAGAAGATAAATTTCTGCTTTAAGAATTCAAATTGAAAACACAGGGAAAAAACAATTTGTGTTGCTCAGGTATGATTCATCTGTCATCTGTAATCATTCAGGGAGAAGACTTGACTGTCACAGTGGGCAGTTAAACAAGACCACGTCGTCCACACAAAGTGGCAGCAAGAACAAAGCAAGACCTTCACCTATAAAAATGGAATTTGAACTAACACCAGGTATTAACACTGATACTAGTCTTTCTTGCTAGTAAGAAGTCAGTACTCTGCCTCCGCCCTGATTACTGTATATAATTTGCTGAACTTATTTCAAAAATGAGGTCAGCACAATATGTAAACAAAGGAAAGAACGAGGGAAGATTTCTAGCGAAGGGAAAAATCAAATGAATAGGCCTATTTAGGCTGGAAGCAGTGGGCAGGGAGGGGAAACTTTCAGAACCATTTGCTGCTTTAAATGCAAAGTCAGCCAGACATCATTGCTTCCTCCTCTCAGAATACAAAAAAAGAAACTGTATAAAATTTAAAAATTACTAATAACTAATATTTAGCCAAAGTATGTCATAAGACAAGGCTTTCTTGAGAAGAAAAAAAAAGTAGGCAGACTTATGAATACCAAGATAAAAAATTCTGAATTATGTGAAACACCACTCTTTACAGCTAAGAAAATTACTTCCCTATTTTATGTAGCAGAATTTAAACTTTTAAACACTTTCCTCTGAAGCATGTTTTACTGACTACTGTCTTGGGATACCACTAGGACCAGATATTCCCACTAGTTACCCTGATATGCCCATTTCTAGTCTTCTGTACCAGACACACAGCCTTTATCTCCTGTGAGTACTGATTTGATGGCAACACTGACCACTGTTAAAGGTGCATCGCTCTGTAAAACTCACAAAAGTGGAACTGCTAGGAATACATGTCCAAGATGAAAACAACTTTGAGGAGTCCCTGCCATGAGCCTTTTCCCAATGAGCAGTGACTCAGGTTTTTCCAATACCTTAATGATTTTCTTTCCACATCACAACTGCAATGAGTAGCCCAAATTTTTTTTTTTTGATCATTTGGTGTTTTTTTTTAACCACTTCCTTTTTCAGTTTCTTATGACAGTTAACATTTTCACACACAAAAAGAGATTAGAGGCCCAAAGAAATCAAACATACATTCAAATAAATATTGCAAATATAATGAATAATAACAACAACAGTGATAAGTCATCCTTAAAAACTTGGAAGAAAAAAATGTTTGAGGTTTTTTTATTCATAAAACAGAGAAAATATTTTATTCCATGATGCTAAAAGCTATAGCTGTACAAAAGAGAGAGTGAATATTTTATTAGCAGAGGCCTCACAAATGAGACTGAACAAACACATTCTTATTAGAGAAAGTATAATCAGGCAGCAAAGCCACACCACGGAGGAGTGAACTGTTTGCAGGGAATCTAACTGGCCTTTTCCTATAAGAGGTCCTATAATTCCATTCCACAGAAATTCATTTGTTAACATTTTATTATCATCCACAGCCAAAGTATCAACTTCCTTGTAGAACAGTGAATACCAGAACATCTATCTAGCTTGTAGCATGCTCTGTTTAGAGATAGTTAGGGGCTGGGGGTCCGGGGGGATGTTGCATGTATTTGACACACAAACCACTACCTGTTGTGGAAAGCTGTGCTGGGAAGGACAAGTGGGGCACTCAATGCAGTCTCCTTTGCTGCTGCATCCAAACCACAGAAGCAGCATTTACACCAGAAGGGTCAACAGAGTGGTCACTCGGATCATTGGCCCAAAAACACTCTCATGTTTCATATCATAGAACCTTTCAGTTCTAGTAGAAAGTGAAAGTTGAAAAATAGTTGATTAATAAAATATCACATGCAGAAACCCAAAGACATCAAAGCCAGCTTCTTAAGGGCTTGCCGTAACAGGAAATGTATTAGTCCATATCTCCACTGACCCCAGAAAGTGAATCCTGTTCCTCTGTCTCTTGCCCTCTATTGCAAAGCAAGGCAAAAAAATCATTAATTTGGTCTAAGACAGATTTGCTTCCTGGCACTAGATCTTCAGTTTGTGGTGGGTAGGGAGTTATGTAATAATAATAAACATAATAATAATACCCTGTAAATTACCTTCCCTCTTCAGCAAACCAAAAACTGGACTGGGAAAGTCTCAGAACTTTATCATTGTGCTGTATTGAATTTTACTGTATTGAGGATGTGAAAAGTGAACACTGCAGAGATCCTTCGTTTTTTTTCACCAAAACATACTGTTTTGCCATTACTGCTCACCAATGTGTTTTATGTCCTTAGAGACAATAATCTTTTGCATTACTTAGCGTAATCAAGGCCCTTTTCTTACTTCTGTAGTAAATAATACACATTTTTCAGTTTGATATTTTTCCTGGATATGACTTGACATGACTGACTTTTGCGAAAGTTAAATATGTCAAGGGTAAGCACTGAAATGCATACCAAAAATCTTCAAGACTTTAACAAAGCCGCAGCAAGCTACTATGTCTGTGTAATAGAGAGGGCATGAAGTGCAGGTCATACAAGCACTAGGAAAGCTAAATTAACACTTTGAACACAAGCATTTAACTAAGAATGTCCTTAGTTAAGGACACCAAATATAATAATACACCAAAAATGGAAAAACGATTGAGATGGAAAAATTTCTATGCAGGGGCTCTTATTCTCCCAAGATCAATTCCGATGTCTCTATTGATACCTGTCTTACCAGTTTTACTTTGCCTGAACTGAAGAATACAAATAGATTTCCTATCACCAAAGCTGACTGACCTCATTTCCACAAAGGCATAGAGAATCTCTTGTCCTTTGTGTTTTGACAGCAGAAATATTAAGCTAAAATACACCATCTTCAGAAAAGGAGTCATGGATATGGGCAACTAAGAGTGCCCAAAATGAAAACTGCTTACAACTGGACACTGTGTTATGCAGTGGTTTACACCATGCAGTACTGGACAGTCAGGCACCCAGTGAAGTCTTCCAGGCAGCTTGGCTCCAAGTGATTATCGAAGCATGCTGGAGACCTGGAGTCAAAGAAACTGGAATATGCTTAGAGGAAGGACAGAGCAGTTAAGTGCCTGACCAGATACATGAAAGCACTCAGAGATACAAGGACATAGCAAAAAACCCCACCCATGAGAACAAAGGGATTGCATTTCAAGTTACAAATCTGTCCTAGGAAAAACCAAACCAGGGGAATTTCAGTGATTACACGCACACACTCTCTGACGCATTCAACAAATGTGATCAATACACCTTCTGTTGCATTAAAAGAAACCAACAAACAAATGCCTGTTCTCAAGGAGTACATGAATTATGATTGCCAGAGCCTCTACTGAGGACCAGAGTCTGAGGAACCCAATTCCTTCTGTAAGCATAGGGTGGTCAAGGAAGCAAATGCCTCAGCAGCATTATCAACTTAAAAAGCAGTTCTAGGGACTACAGGGGATTTGTTTAATGCCAAAGGAATGTTGACTCCTTAGATGTTACAGAGGAACATGTTATAAAGGATACAGAGGTTATTTGTAGACCTAGGAGAAGGGCCAAATATATTTTATACAAGTCCTCAGATGAACAGAAATATTGAGGAAACTGTTAAGGCTGTCACGTATGACAAAAATACAGGCCAAGTCAAGAAAAAAGGGCCAATTCAGTAACACAGGAGAAACTGACCCCAGAAGGGAAAAAAAATTGCACAAGACCTTTTTGCAGAGCGTGCAAGCAAACCTATTCACTGTGTTCAGCTATCATTAACCATAGATAGTATGATTTAAGAAGTCACTGGATTTATTACTTACCCATTCTCACTAGACATGATATAGCTAATGGGCCTCTGTTTGTCCAGCATGTGTTTAAGCAGCTATCAGCCATGTATGGGATTATTTACATGAATTTAGTATGATTACCCAGTGAAGCACAGATGGTTACCTGCTGACAATCTCATTTATCAGAAAACAGAAGATAAAGTGTTACCAGTAACTGCGACCTCAGACCTCATAGCTTTACGAAGAGATAGGAAAAACATTCAATCTTTATATTTTTGGGAGGGTCTGCTAACTGTTTCCTGGCAATGAATTTTTACAATCAGAAGCAAGCAGCAGTATCATGGGAGACTGTACCAGTCAAATGAATACTTCTAGGGGAAAAGGCAACACCTTTCAGAACTTTTAAGAGAAGGGAGCTAAGAAGCAAGGACCTGGCTGCTGGGCTTCGGGGCCATATGAACTCTCCAAGGCAAAATACAACCAGAACACAAAGACTCTCATTTAACAGCCAAGCTGCAGAAAACTACGAGGAATAACTATGCAGAAAGCCTCAGAAAACTGCTGAGTAGCAGGTTGTTCTTATACTTTTATAATACTTGAACACATGACTATTGCTTTAGAAATAATTATTTATGTATCTTAATTATGCATTATTATTTTTATTACTAATACTTCTCACAGATGATGGAAAGGGAAACAGCACCTTTTGGGTAGTCTCACCAAACCATTTGGAAATGGCTGTTGTGCTGTGCAGAATCTGTAGCTGCACAAAAACAATGAGCTTAATGTAGATACTGAACAAAGCTGACCTCTGCCAGGGGATTTGGCTCAGAATGGCTACTAAACACGACAAAATACGAATTTTAGGTTGTTCACCTGTGAAACTATGCTTTTTATTTTTCCTTAATTTCCTAGATTGTATACAGCTCCGCTGGAAAGGAAGTGAACTTTCAAAATATTTGCAACACCAGTGGTTTAACATGGGCGTCAGACTATCATGGGAAGAAGCACTCACACAACTCAACTGCTTCTCCTGCTGGTTCCAAACTTTATAGTCTGAACGTTTAGGAATAAAAAGGAAACACTCACTGACAACATGAGAAGTTAAAAATACCCACCAGAAGGAAGAACAGGAGATGCAATAGTCACTTTGAACCAGCAGCTTTCTGCCTTGTCTAAATTTAAAGAGCCACCCACAAGAAGGCGAAGTGAGAAAGAGGACTTACAAAACCAGAAGAAATCCCATGACACTAAGCCTCACCTAGCCCCATTAAGTATGGGAACAATAACAGCAAAGCAATCACAACACAATCCTTTCCTGGGACTGCTTCTGTGTCCTGGATAGGAGAGCTTTGGATTTGCATTCTTATGATTATGTAGGTGGAACACATCCAAAGCCACAGTAAACTTCAGACTGATTTTGCAAACAAATATATAAAGGTCAAGGCTGAAGTTTCAGCCACTGCCCCTGGCCGCACGTGGATCACAGGCTCTAGAGACAAGAGATGAAGCCGGCACAGTGCTGTGACACAGCCTCGCATATTGGCACGAGTTGGCAGCGTTTCCAAAATAAAGAAGCAGGCAGGAGTCCCATTGCCAGAACTATAAGGGAACAGTTTCAAAAGCGACTTCAGAAGGTAATTGTGTCATGCAGACTCCAAAGTCACTTGGAAAATGTTACTTCACATCTGTTTGTTCCTCAGGGGGTCTGACAGCACCTCTTCCCAGTGCCAGCACTATCCTTGGTTTCAGAGACAGAAAAAACATTTGCGGTGCCAGATTTCTGCAGCCTATTTCCCTACATAAAGGGGTACAAGGCTTGCTCAGGCGCTCTCTGCAAATGCCAGGGCTGTGTTGAGACTGCTATAATTTCCTCCTAGCTCATGTACCAAGCCGTTCATGCCACAACAGCAACATCTCGAAAGAGAAAAGAGATGGTGCTCATCCACATCTCACTCCACTGTGGATACAGGCATTGGTGAAGTCAGACACTTGAACCAGGGACCTGAGAATTCCTCCCAAGTCTGTCTGTAAAAACACTATGTGGCCAGAAAGAGATGGGCACACCCTTCTGCTCTGTGCTAGGCCAGCTTGGTGGTCTGCCTGTCAGAGGGAGGGCTGTATCTTTACTCCGATCCCCCTTGCCATGGCCATTGGAAACAATTGGGTTTGCTCATGGAAGTAGGTAGAAAGGAGACAGGGGATGGAAGAGAGTCTCATGTCTATGTCCATTGCCACAGGTTGGCTGTCTCAACAGGGAATCTGTCTTGACCACCTTGTAGAAGTAACACAGCTACAAAGCACGCTCACAACTGGTTGCACACTTTAGCCATTCATAGCATTGTGTGTGCTTTTACCACAGCTGTTGTGGTGTTAAACAAAATAGCAGCAGCTATCCCAGAGTCACAAGATCCTCACTTGTATGAGGATTACCATCCTTTGGCCAGTGTAGCCAGGGAGGAACCCAAGGGAAATATATTAATTGCCAGAGCTTTGGCTAAGGAACTTCTCCTCAGTTCTATATCAGCTTGGGGAGGAGAACAACCTGGGACACACTGTCACAGCACAAGAAGAAAAGTCTTGGGACTAGCTACCTTTACAGGCCGCTGGACAGCCTTTTCATTCAGGATTTCAATGGACTTGTTGCCCAGGCACAACCAACCAAAGTTTCACTACCACTCTTTTCAGACTTGCAACAGCCGTATGGTCTTGTTCACTCCACACCTTATAAAACAAAAATGCAGGCTTAATTTCTCTTCTAAAAATCAAGACAAGCATTAGAGCTTTTAAACATATTCGAACATTAAGGACTGTTATCACTGTCGAGAGAATTTTGCAATACAGTTCTCATCCTTACGCAAAAGAGTTTGGCAGATATTCCTGCGAAAAGGAACTCTATATTGACTCACCTGATTTTTGGTATCAGGATCACTTAGTTGTTGAGGCATCTTACCCACATATATATCAATATAAAACAGGAATAAACGACAGGGTGTTTTTCTGAGGTAAGTCAAAATAGGGCAAGAATACGAATTTTCTCTTCTTCCATTCCAGAACATTCTCATTTCTACAATTGTATTACTGTCATCATTTTAGTTGCTATAAATTCATCACTGTAGTTTCTCAGTCATTGTAGTTACTTGGAATTGAAATAACCAAGACCATGAAAGAAAAGGGAAGTGGCAAAGTAATTGTTTAGCATGGGACTCATGTAAAAGATTGCCAGCTAATTAACAGTAGGAAATATGGAAGGAAACTATTGCCTAGGAACTCAAAATGCATGTGTAATAACCCACTATATATGCTGTAACCCCACAGATACCATGAAGACACTTTACAGTACAAATAGTTGACTCAATTTACTTTCTTGCCCTTCTGTTTTATAAAGGTTTTTGTGAAGGAGATTTTTAATTACATAATATTGTTTTCCAACAACTTTCAATTACTCATTCATAAGTATATTATACCACAACACAGCAGCTGTAGAAAAAGCTTTCAGTTCACCCTTCAGACACACAGCATGTATTATTTCCATGTTGTGCATAGCAGTCGGGCAATACTACTGGCGAACGCAGGCAGTACAGGCCGCAGCACGAGGAGTTGAGGCGGTCTGTGGTTTGCATGCCACAAACGAATAAAGAGGAAAACTAGAAGATTCCTCTCCCTCCTTAAGGGCTCACAAACTGAAGGAATGTATCACTCGGGCACAGCTAATACATCACGAGACTTCACAGCTGGAGAAACTCACCAACAAGAAACCTGCCACTAGGTTTGCACCTATCCATATCTAGAGTGAAATCTGAAAGCAAATTTTTGAGATTTTCAAAAATTATGATGCATTTCACATGGTGTGCCTAGGTTTTACAGGAGCTACAAAGTTATTTCCTCAACAACTATGCGTAGTACTATTAACACTGTCCTCAAAAATCTCACAGGATCACTGGTGGTGTTAAACAGACGTGGTCTCCAGCAGGCAAAAAGCCCTGCTAAGTATCACAGTGTTGTCTCAGACAATTCCAAGGGCATTTCAAAGCACCATTACTATCAGGGAGTGAACAGGATATCAAACACAAACCACTAAAACTATTAAGGGCACCTCCCCAGAGGGAGAAAGAAATGAAGCTTTAAGCCGTCTTCATTATGCATTAAAATCAGAGGGTTTTTAGCTGGAGAAAAGATTAAAGCAGTAACAAGAACCTGACTTACTATTTAGTGATTTCCAAAGCCTGTGCCAGCCATGCTAATAACCAAAAGACAAGAGCCTCGAACGCTGCCATCGCAGATCTTAAAAATTCAGGCAGTCTGTAACTACAAGGTATAGAGAAGTTTTTTCCCCAGTCACCGCCAGTATAGTCCGATTCCCAATATGAACAGTACAGCTGCTGAAGTAATTTTGTGATTTAAATGTTAACCAATAGAATTGCACGGTTTTTCTTTTACTCTTATTTTTTGTTCTACATCATTGTTCATGGTATAGGAGGAGTTGGTGGGTCTGTGTGCAGGGGGAAAACTGAGCAATTTGACTATGAAGAGATTAATGTTCTATTTAATGACTAAATAAAAAAGCTCGTTAGTATGTGATGAAATGCTTTCAGGGAATTTTTGTAACAAATACCCTCTGATCTTTCCAGCCATTATAAGCCTCAGTTTGTCTGTATAGTTCCCATTGAAGCCACTAAGGTCCAGGAACAGCGCCCAGGACTCAGTCAAGAAAATAGTTTTACGTAGTATAAAGTATTTGTACTTAATTTGTGCTTCCACATTCCTTCCAGTGTTCCGGCTAGAGCAAAACAGACAAGCAAACAAGTTAATTTCAATGAACAGCTAAAGTGAGGAGATTACTCTTTGTTAGACAAGCGTGGCATTTACTTTGCTATCTGTTTATGGCAGCACCTATGGCCTGATACCTGCAACCTAGAGCTCGGAGGTCTAGGTTGACTAGGAGAGAAAGAATGTCAAGGTACTTCTGAATTTCTCATTTCATTTACACAGCAGAAAACTTGAAAATAATGACTGAGTTCAATGCCACACAGCTTAAAATCAGCCACCCTTTTAACAGACAAATACCAGCTTTCAGCTCTTTCCCTATGATGCGATTTGTAAAATGAAAACATGCAGTTTTTACACGCACAAGAAATGGGATGTGGCAGAGGCTGTTCCTGTCTTTCAGAGATGAAATTTCCCAGACATATGTTTTCACATCTCTTCCTCCTGTGATCCGGATGTATTTTTCAAGGAATACGTGTTTGGGTCAAGTTCTAAAAACGCTCAATCTGAAACACCACCATAGCCATTTTTAGTGATGTTCTCCCTAACTAAAAAAGTCAGCTCCTAGGCTGTATCACCACAGTGACAATATGGCTGTAGTAAAAAGGATGTAGTTTAACAACAGAAGAAGAGAGGCTATACATTTCTTCTTCTCTTTTTTTATTCTGCAAAAAACCAATGAACATATCTTGCATTTGTAATTTCTTGTTCGTACTTAGTTAAGTTTCATGGGACAAATGTTTTATATTTATTGTGCTCCCAAAATGTTCTTAAATTTTCAAATACTTTAAACACATATTTGTCGTAACTCTTTAGCCCTGCTCAACACGTCTGCACTCATATACGTATTTTGGCACTGGCTGGTGCACATCACAAAATTGAACATAAGAGATGTGTTACAACACTGTTGAAGATCTGTTTTCTACCAGACACTAAAATTCACAGGCAGTGATTATCCTGACTTCCGAATAGTCTTACTAATATTTTAACTTGTTATCATACTCCAGATTTGTACTACTTTAAAAAAAATTCACTCTTAATTTGCTTGAAAATTACAACAGACCTGACAAGCTATTAGCAAAGGTTCTTTTAATCAAGTGAGCCTATTTTGACAGCTTTTTAAAAAAACTATAAAAAGCAACACATTGCGTGATGGTTCAGTGGGAGTGCTATTTCCAGAAACCTGCCACTCATTTTGTTTACATGTGAGAGTCATACCTGCAGCTCATGTAGAGAGGCTTACAATTAATGCGCATTGACAAATTTCCATTCTGCTTGCTCACAGTGGGTTGACATATTAAAAAAGTGATGGCAGCATTAAATGTCTTGAATCAAAGACAGAACTTACAGCAACAAAGGAGAAAATGAACATATAAAATGGGAAGGTAAGCACATACTAAACGCAGACACAATTGTTAACCTAAAGTCTTCCTTTTGCAGTAACCTAAACCAGAGCTCCATCAGTAGGATGCATTCCCCGGTTCACTCTTACTCCATAAGCTCTCCCAATTTTGCTTTCAATTCTCCATTTACAGAATCCCTGTGTGATTTACTGCTTCCCATGGCTTGCTTGCCTCCAACAGCTTGTGACCCTCAGACAGTTAGGGTCACTCTCAGCCACCCAAGGGAAATCACTTTTGAACATAACGATTTCGTTAGTCCTTAAGTTGCTCCACACTGCAGGGGTATTTCTGGTGGTTGCTACCTGGCTGAGGCAGCACCGGGCAAACCTTCCTTTGCTGACACCCCTCAGTTCTGTTTCCTCCAAGATGCTCACCTGGGAGCTTCCAGGGGAAGCCGGTCCCCACTCCACAAGCCCCATGCACAATCCTCTGCCTACTCAGCGTGAGTCTTGTGCCCACAGCTTTTTCTCTTGCATGTGGGGGATGTAGTAAACATCAAGTCTGCTATCAATGTCAGGCAAGGCAACTTTCCTGTGGCTTTTGCATGCATCTGAATGCCACTGCTGATAGCCGAATTCCTTCTGTGCCATAGATGAGGCTATCATGGTGCTAAGTGAAGGACCTCAGCATGACTAACCGTAATCTTCAACAACAATAGACACATTTTCACAACATCAGGATGTGATACATTTCATTTTGGGCTGCACCCTGTTTGCAGCAGGATACTGTACTAGGCAGGTATATAATATCTTGGTCAGCAAATCCTGGCTCCTCCAGGCTCTTATTGTCCCAGGCAACAGCAGAAATGTATCCTTCCTTAGTGATGGAGACCTCTTATGTGGGCTCCACCATTATTGCAAACCTCAAACTCCAAAGTCCCAGTTTTGGGGGTCCAAAGCCCCATCAAATAACTCGTGGTGGCAGTTTCCTAGAAAGCATGCTTTCTAGTCAATAGCCACAGTTCCTCCTGCATGTGCAATACCAAAGACTGTACTGCTGGACTGAAAGATAAACCAAACTCCAAGAAGACTCATTTCCCCAGTGCAGTCTGATGTCGGATATCATTTTCTTTGCTCAAAATTGTAACCATCATCAGCGCAGTGTCTTCCCACAGCACCAGAGAGACCCTCTGAGCACATGCAGAAGAGCCTTAGCTGCTGCCTGTGTGATCAACAATGTCATCTCACAGCAAGCAAAGACCACACATCACACTGTGCACAAGGCAAGTCTAGCCTCAGTGTATGTTCAGGGCAGAGCTGATCTGTCCAAAAATGGTAAGTCCACTTTGCCATACATGATACTGAAGATAAATTCTCAGATAGCTTCACTCACCCCCACAGCCAAGTCAGTTAATGAAACTCGGTATACAGTAGAACACTTGTGTTGCTAATCACTTTGACACTCTAGAGAGCAATGACCAACTGAAGAAGTTCCTGATGTCTTGCTCTTACCGAGTTCCTTGGTGGCTTCAGATCAACATATTCCTTTTTTTACTGTTTCTGATGTATACTTTCAACTTTCTGGGGTTTTGTTTGTTTATTTTCCCCTTGAGAATAATTCCCTTGTACCTAAGTTCTTCCCTGCGGATTGCTCCTGTCTCCAAGACAGCAGAGAACTCCAAAAGGAACACTGTTACGTAAACACTCACCATTTATTCAAATCCTAGCTCTTCCTCAGCCATGTGTCAGTGACAATGCCTATGTCTGTATCTTGCACCTGCTTCTTCTTCTGAAAGGAAACATTCTACAGCCCCACAATTCTGTCTCACACTTCCTAAATATTTCATGTTTGATACACTTCCCCCCAACAAAAGAAAGCAAGAGGGAAAGAAAAAAAAGGTATTGTGTCAATAGAGAAAGTCAAGTGCCTGTCAAATAGAAAATATCCTTCCCGGGTCCCACATGAAGCAATGAAGGTGGGTCAAATGTGCAGTTCGTGGAGGAGGGGAAAAAATGCAAATCTTGGATGCCTTTGCTCTTCTAACCAAATCCTAACAACTCTCCAGTTTATTATCACTGGGCACAAATACTTTCTTCATCGCCAAACAAGATTCCCACACAAATCAGTTATAGGTTTTTTTGGCTAGTATTACTCCCAGGTATCAGGCCACCTGAAACAAAGTACAGAATTTACAGCACAGTTGTGTTCAGTTTCCATAGGCAACACCCAAGGAGACTTCAAGACTTTCAGGAATGGGGACATCATCCTAGAAGTGGAATGGCTTAGCAGCTTTGCCCCAGATGTGCCCATGCCTCGTCCCCGGGATCAGCCAGATGAGACATGTTGATGCACACGCCCTCTGACACGGGCTGCTCCAAACAAGTGACAAGGCAGAGGACAACAGCAACATTGTCTGGTGCTCTGCTTTGCATACGACGTCTCAGTGGCTGCACTCAGAAGACACCTGGTCTAAGCAGTTGTGCAGGAGGTGTAAGAGGAAAGTGCAGATTGCAGCCTAACTGCCAGAGATACACCCTCCTAGTGGCACAACTTTAACTACTTTCCTTTAGAAAAGTATGAGTTTTGGCACCTTGAAACTAAGAGGGCATCCTCAGGATTTACCTTGAAGGTTTAAGCAGGATTTGTAGAAGCACAAACCAAAGCACCTGATGGTGGTTACAAGGATTTCAGTCCTTCTGCATCACAGGAGGAAGTGGAACTGGTCTTATGGGGAATTTAGTGCAGATGTGCAGTTAGCCTTTAAAAAGCTTGATACAAGGCTAGTAACTTCAGAGCATCCTTCCTGCTTTTGACAGAAGGAGTCCTCAAAAAAAAAATCAACAGGACATTTCTATCTCATAAGAAAATATATTAGATGAATGATTTAACAGAATCAAGTACCTTCTATCTTCTGTTCTTTTTGACTGAGTGGAGATGCACAAATTCAGGTGATCTGGATCTTACAGAGAGAAACTTTGCCAGAAAGGTAATGGTTTTTTTAATTACCATTATCGAGAAAAGGCTTAGAGAATATATGTCAGCCTCAATTTCTAAAGATGGATTAGGAGATTTACAGTCATCCAAAAGACTTTTTCCACTGCCACAGATCACACAATGCATTTATCAAGGCTAATTAATTTTGCAGTATTGTTTTGGCTATTTGTGTTTACTAGAACAATAGCAATAACATGACCATTAGTGTCCAAAAGAACTCTACTGCACATTTATTTTCTGAATAATAAAGGCTAGATCACTTATTAGTTATTACTGTAATGGAAGTTTCATGCATTTCTTACCCCCTTCTTTTAAAAAAACAAAACAAAACAAACCCAAAGTCTAGGGAGCTGTGTACCCGCTCTAAACACCTCTAAGTGCAAACCTTTGTAAACTTTACTGGAAGCTTCATGTACAGAGTAAAGTGAGATCTGAATCCTAATTAATTATTTGTAAGACAATCCCTCTTACAACTCTATCTTGTCTTTGTGAAGGCTCACAACAGTATCTTCTGTAAAGGTGCCCAAATGTGCTGTCACCGTTTAAAGCAGGGCGGCAATAAACTGAGTGACAGATGTTCTCTGTTAACCCCCACCCTGCCACCAGAGGAAGGGAAATGGAGGAAAAGGGAGAGAGACTTACAGATTGAATATAACAAGTTTTAATAATGACACTAATAATATGAATAATAAGAGAAATAATGCAAAATATACAAAATCGATACCGAGTTTCCCAACCATGGACAAAGAGAGCGAGACCCTCGTGATCCCTCAGCTTTAAACTGAGTACAAGGTGCATGGCATGGCACACCGCGTTGGTCAGCATCGGGTCACGTGTCCTGTCCGCCCCTCCCTGCGACCCTTTACAGCCCCTCACTTGTGGGACCCAAGAGATCTGTCGGTGACTTTTTCTGCATTCCTTTCCTACCATTAGCTCAGTAAGACTAGAAACATTAGGTATTATCAGCTTTGGAGCAGACAGTGTCTGTAAACCACACAGCGAGCTTCAGAAAAATGCAGTTACTTAGACGTTAGCTGTAAGGAAGATCCACTAAAAGAAAAGAGGTTCTGTTTTAACCAAAACCAGGACACACGCCCTTTGATATTTTCTATGAAGCTTCAGCTTTTTCAAAATAGTTTTGTTACATATGTTGGTTCCCAGAAGAGACTAAGTGGCTAGTGTTGCCTCCTTCACAAACCCAGACAATGAACATCCTTGCATCTGTAAAAGAGTCTCTCTACCAGGCTTCCTTCCATAATTAGCCAGCATAATTCACGGAGCAAGCAAGCAAAAAAAAAAAACAAACAAATTTAACACCTTACACTTTCTGTTCTTAATACATTTTGAAATTAAACTGAAGGGGATAAAGCTATCTTCACCTGGCATCACTGTCTGAGACTCAAACCTTTCTCTTCAACAGCTACGTTTTCAGCCCTGTCCCACTTCTGGCATACGGCTCAGTATAAGATTTCTTGCTGTAAATCACAGTCAGGGACAATTTTCAACAACACTGTACCTTTACAGTTAACAAAGCAGGGCCAGCTCGTCCTCCAGGGTCTTACAAGCTGTAAAAATTCTCCTGCAGAGGTCAGCTCAACCTTTCATGTTTGCAAAGAGGTAATTTGGTTTCTATGCTCTTTATTCTTTCCACTGAGGATCCAGTGTATGGCAGGGAGTTTTCAGAAAAAAAAGCATATTAACTTTTGCTGCCACTCTTCAAATTGGCTTGCCTTATTGCTGAAAGTTGCAGTGGGCTCTGGCTACGTGAACTGTGTGATGGCTCACTTCCCGGAGGTGCACTTTTTGCCTCTTGACAACCAGAAGAGAACTGCAAGACTGGAGGATGACAAGAACCATCCACACATCACTGAGCAACAGCCCTCTATAAAAGAAAGGACTTGGGGAAAGGATGAGGATCTTGTTTTTTATCCCTTTGAGAGCACCAATTTCTCTATATTATAAACAAGCAAACAGAGTGAAGTGGAGGTATAGTTAAGGGAAGGCAAATAGGAAGGAGAAAAACAAATAAAACACAAAAAAAATCGTGTTAGCACATGATAAAATTGGACAGAGTTTATATAGAAATTTACAGAAGATACCCCTATGTGTCTTCCAAAAAGCTTTCAAGATGAATGCCTTTTTTCTTCACAACAAACCTAATACTCAGGTTGAAAACATTAGTGATTGTTCAAATGAAATTTTTGAGTTTGTTTTGTCTTTTCTTAAACAAACAAACCAACCCTGAAAATTGGATGGTTTCTACATGAAAACTTTTGATACCTATTCTGGAAAACCAGAAATTGAGTGGTGGGATATTTCAAAATCCTCAGGACATTGCATTTCAGAACATTTTCTTGAAATCATTTAGGGATCTATTTAGGGTTTTGTCCAAAAATGGGTTCAAATCTGGAATCTGGACAAAAAGATATCTGGGCTCCTTTTCAGCCCATGTGCCAAGCTCTTACGGAGGCTTGCTGGTAGGCTCCTGGTCCTGGTCTGATAGTGGGTCAGGGTGAGACAAGGGCAAGATCCTGAACCCGGACAGGGAGTATTGCTTTCAGATCCACCAGTTCAGATATTCTGTACAATCTCAGAGGTAACTGGCTTGGTTATTTCTTAGATAAATAGTATAAAGGGTTCAAGGTGACAACTAGATACATGTGCATAAGTACATACAATAATTTCTTTTACTATAAGTCTTCTGGCACAAGACAGATACCCTACACTATTTCCATGCTATCAGGAATACTAGGTCTGAGTCCTGATTATGTTTTTGGGCCCTTCCATTAATAATAATAAAATGTAAGAGGAAATAAATAATAAATATTGAATGTTTTGTGCAGAATCACAGCTGAAGATTGTACATATATGGGATCTTATCCCAGCTAGGAAAACAGATGTTGTTTTAAGGTTATATTTTTATGACTTTAGAAAGAATATATTTTTACCATTAAAAATGGCAAACTAATAGACTTTGTTGCTATGGGACATTCTCTCATAATGTTTCTTCACTATTTTCATTCAGTCTGCAGCTCATACATTTAACAGTAATTTGGCAAAAAGGTTTCTGAGCTCATATTATTGAGAAATAATTTATCTTTAGCACCTAAGTAACTTGAGTAATTGAAATTTGTCACTTCGATACCTGCTTAGACATAACAGCTGTCCTTAATATTTGTAATTATGGCAAATTTCAAACTGGGACTGAAAACTATTTCTCTGCTAGGTAGCAGCTTTTCTTTATCCTTTATTAGTCCCCTTTCTATTCCCTTTCAATAAGCATTAGTTCAAGACAGCTTTAGTGACTTTTGTAGCACAGGAAATAGACATCACACTTACATGCGTGAATATTTGTGGAAGCAGCAGCATATTTTCTACATCAAGGTGTCTTTGCACAGACAACACGGGGGTGCCCAAATCTTCTCACAGTAACCAGAACTGAAAAAACTAACTACATCTTTTGGATGTAGGACAACAAAAGGAATACGCAACACTTTTACGTCAAGAGAAAGTTTAAACTGAAACTAGGCACTGATCCAGTTCATTTTGCTTTAGTCTTTTATATGATTAGTATTTTGGGGGTTGACAGAATGCTTCCGGCAAGGTCTGCATGCCCTAGAAAATCAAAACATGAAGAAGATGTAAGGTTTTCTAACCCCTTTTTACCAGTGGATCTCCTCGAGTGATTACGTGCTCCAGAATCTTCTTTTCACCTGCTAAAGAGATATATTCATTTTAAAAATTAATAGAAGCACCTCATGAGTTCTTTGTCCTTCTGCTCAAAGTCTATATGATGAAGAAGTTCAGACATTTCTGCAGTTGACACTGACAATTAATTTAAGTGACTGATAATTAGACTCTAAAAAAATTAAATAAGTGGGAGCAGGCAATGAGTCTGTGGAAACTTCGCTACTTACAGCCCTTCTTTATCAGAACAAGGAACATTCCATTATGAGATTTGTCTTTGCATTAATTGTTCTCATCCTTGTAACAGTGGCAAGATGGGTGGAAACTTCAGTTGTCTACAGCAAACAGTAGTCATAGAATGGTTTGGAATGAAGGGCTCCTTACAGATCATCCAGTTCCAACCCCCCTGCCATGGGCAGGGACACCTTCCACTGCACCAGGTTGCTCAAAGCCCCGTCCAGCCTGGGCTTGAACACTGCCAGGGAGGGGGCATCCACAGCTCCTCTGGGCAGCCTGGGCCAGGGCCTCACCACCCTCATCGTAAAGAATTTTTTTCTTACGCCTAATCTAAATCTACCCTCTTTTAGTTTAAAGCCATCACACCCCTTGTCTTATCCCTATGTGCCCTTGTAACAAGTCCCTCTCCAGTGCTCTTGCAGGCCCCCTTTAAGTACTGTAAGGCTGCAATTAGGTGGTCCCAGCACCTTCTCTTCTCCAGGCAGATCAAGCCCAACTCTCTCAGCCTTTCCTTACAGGAGAGGTGTTCCAGCCCTCTGTTCATTTTAGTGGCCCTTCTCTGGACCCGCTCCAACAAGTTCATGCCTTTCCTGTCCTGAGGGCTCCGGAGCTGGATGTGGGACTTACAGTGGGGTCTCACCAGAGCAGAGTAGAGGGGCAGAATCACCTCCCTTGACCTGCTGACCATGCTGTTTCTGATTCAGTCAAGGCGAAACTCCCAGAACCTCCTGTCCAGTGAGGGCATCAGCTAATGTATGCCATAATTTTGTGCAGACAGCCCTGGAGTCTCTTGCTGCTGAATTATTTATTAGCAAGACTAGTTGTTTGTCAAGGCAGATAATGGGAAAAATGTTCTCTGGGAAAAGAAAGATAATAGTCATGCTTTTAGTCTAAAAGAGAATCTCACTTCATATATTCAGCGATATTTTTACTCTTTGAAGTTGAAAAACATTTAATAGCTGGTCTTAATACTTTAAAAGCACTTAAAAGACTGAAAGACCTCAAAAGATGTATTTAATCTGAGGAATATTCCATTTTGGTAAAGAATTCTGAAATTACGTCCTTTTGTAAACCTAAGCATAGCTTTTTACTGAAGAACTAATGATTTTTGAAGAAAAAGTGTAATATCTTCATGCCAAAATTTTCAGCTTTTGTTATTGATATCAATAAAAAGGAAAATAAGGAAGTGGGGCAGTTCAGTGAACTTGGTGGCCTCAAAATATAAGGAAAAGAAACTCCAGTAAGAAATGCTGCTGTTCACGGCCAGGCACCTCTGAAGCAACATTCTTTCCGCAGCAATTCCCTCGACATGGTCTCGACACTTGCCCCAAAGGGACAGTGAAATCCAGTGTCACTTTAGATACGCGCCTTTCACTGTACCACGGAGGCCATACTGATATTACTGAGGGAAGGCTGCCAAACTGCAAACCCTGTCTAGGCAGAAATTCATGTGTCTATTGATCAACAGCTGTGGTAACATCCAGTTTATGAATGTAATTTATCATTTGTTCTCCAGTGGCCTGATCTGGTTTTGGATCAAGCCAATGGAAAAACTCCTGCCAACTTCATTGGCAGCTAAATCAGGTCATAGATGGAGAGATACAGAATTTCCAACAAATTTCAGAAGCATGGGGAAACAAGTAGGCAAAGACAAGGCTATTTCTGACTGTCAGTTAAAAGAATCAGAAATACCCTCAAAAGTTACCTGTTTAATCAAAACATATTTAGTCAAAACTAAACTTCAAGCACGAGTACCATATATATAATATGACTTGGATAGCACATCAGGGATAACTATTAGCTACATAAACTTTTAATTATGGCAAATATAGGTATAGGCTAGAGCTGGACCTGCACCAAACAACAGAATTGGCAAGAGTATTTTTGGTTTCCTTCTGTCTGCCTATATCACTAAAACACAATTACAACAATGTCCAAAGCAGAAATGATCAATAACTTTCAGCTGGGCTCAGACACAACACACAAATGGAGCTCTAATGTTATAATGCAGATTTTAAAGAAAACAATGTCTCCAATGAAAAAATGAGGCGGGTGGCAGGGAGCAAATGTCAGCATCCTACATCTACTCTATGGCTACCTCTCAGGCACAGGCAAATTTATCAGTTGCCTGAGGCAGGAGACTGGCAGAAGACAACAAGAGATAGCGGGAAACATTAGGTGGTGGTTCCTGCTATGGGAGACAAGAGACCTTGCTAGGGATAAGGATCTCTGGCCCTCCTATGGGGCTCCCTCTAGATAGCCCTTCTGCTTCCCCTACTCCTACCCCATGCTGCTGAGAGGCTGGAGCTCCCTCTAATGTGTTCTTTACCCAGAGGATAATAAGGGCCATTTTCAACTGGAAAAAATTCTGAATACATGCTGATCTTTAGCCTGAACTGCAGCCTTTGAAAATACACTCGTACAATATCTAGGGTGTAATAACTGGAGACAGTGTAGCCGTTTAAAAAGGCTATAACAGAACAACCAATTTAGTTATTAATCTACTCTTGGAAATAGCGAAGTACCTTCATAGCTTATGTTTTCCAGATGACTGCTCTAATCAGACCTTGTAAGTCAGAAAGAGCTCGATTTTTCCTTGTGATCTTTATATCCTTCATTAAGCTGACAATCATCATGAATTAATGAACCCTTAATCTGTTCATTCCACGAGAAAACATATTTCAAATGAAAGATGTTTTGTTTTCTCTAGAGTCTCTAATTCATCCATATTAGGCCTTGAGAGATAGGGTAGCTGCACAGAAATCTCTCTTCTCCCACTCACACAAATCCTTCTCTAGGCTAACAGCCACTTGCTGTGCCACACAAAGTCAAGTTCAGCAAGGTCCTCGGTATACACTTCCAGCATATGAAATGTCTCATTAAAGTCAGTACTTCACCATAATCTCAGAGACTGAGAGAACCCCCACTCGGCTTTTGCCTCATCACCCAAAAAATGTAACATCCCTATTTACTACCTTTTGACTGCACTAACAAAATCTGCAACTATTTGAAAGCAGAAGCCATTTGGACCTGGAAGCATCTACATGTGTGCCTAATATCTGAAACTGAGACTTTGACAATCATAAAAGTATCATGATCACAGATGTTCCTTCAACTCTCCTTTGCCCAAAACAAGAACATCAATGGTATTGCAACTCACATGACTTTCAAACAGAGAACTCTTGAAAAAAAAACTTATGTAGCCTACTAGAGTGTGCTCAATGGAACTGCAAAATCCAGGGCATTGTTTTTTTAAGCTTTTAGGGAATAGCACTGTAGAATAAACATGCAGACTATTTGCAGAAGAGCACAGTGAATACCAGTGCATACGTCAAATTCTTCCCTTCCAACAGCTCAACACCATTTCTGTTCAGATGATGGCATCAGCGTGCTCTCGCCTTTAAAATAAACCCAAGGAATTTAAGAAGTAAAAAGTGGATTAAGAGATAAATAGTTTCCAATTATGTTTTCTGTTTTGCCAATAGAGCCAGCTTTTCTTCTTAGACAAAAATCTAAGGCATAGTTAAGGAACAGGTGGATTGAGTGTGTTTCCCTCAGACATATAGCCTACCATGCATATGTTGGGTGAATATTCCATAATGTTCAGCTTGTGCAGGCTGCTTTCATTAACCTAGTGTTCCACTTCATTATCTGCCTCAAAATAGCAATGTGATGTAATTGTCAGATTTTGTGAAAGACAGACACAGAGCAATTCTTCTAATTGAGCCAGCTATTTTTCTTGCACTTACCTTTGAGACGTGTTGGCTGCCTCTAAGCCCAGACTGTACGAACATTTTTATGAATCATTTTTACATGGAAACAACCTCAGCATTTCAAGTGGCTCTTCTATAGGTTTTAGAGGAGTTGACATTCCAGTCACTAGCAACCCTGCATGCAAAACATCTTTGAATCACTGAATATGTGATTATACCTTTCTAGAGGCCTGCCTCTAATGGGAAATCAGTGTTCCATTTACAGCAGAAGGGCTGAAATGGTTTAAAATTGAAAGAGCTATCATGGTTTGCCCCATGATAATACAAATAAAACACAAGACCTATTTTCCAGCACCTTCCTGATCTACAGTGGTAACATACACAAAAATTACCCATTGGTCAACTGACAAGGGAAGGTGCCTTCCCAAGATCTTCTGAAGATATATGTGCAAAATAAAAGTAATTTTCAGCAAGAACCAGATTGTAATAAGCTCGTGGGCAAGCAAACAAGCAAACGCATGGGTGGGTGGTTTGCAGGGAAGGAGGAGGTAGGGAGCAAGTATTGAAACCCTGCCACTTGACCTTTGCTTTGTATGGCCTGCATAAGGACCTTTCATCATTCTACTTCCAGCACATATAAGGAGGAAGAAAGAGGAAGGAGAAAAGAAAGAAAGAGACTTATATCTGCATATCACTCTTAAATATTACGGTATGTAAGAGCTTTCATATGAAGGAACAAGTACCATCTCTACACCACTTTTTAAATCTTGAAATAAAAACTATGCAGAAAGATCTTTTTTCAGAACAGAAGCACTTACACTTTCAAGGGCATCCACTGACCATTTTAATTTACTTGGCAACCATACCTTGTGAGCAAGCTGGTAACACAGCTAGAGAGATAGTCTTGGGCTAGCAGGTTCCACCACAGGAAGAGTCTAACATGCAGCCGGTGAGAAAGAGAATACATGGGGCTAATGCATCTACTTCCTCCCATTTCATTCTTTCCATCAAGGCCAGCACCAGCTGTGCTGCATTGCTTCTTTTGTCAGACCTTAATTTGTTATTTCTGTATTCTCATTTATGTACACACACAACCCTCCCATTTCAACTTTTTCTTGCTGCAGAGAGGTTGGACTACTTGGCCTTTAAAGGTCTGTTCCTACCCAAATTATTCTATGAAACAGATGACAATAAACTCTCACACAAATTCTTTATTTCTGTTATTTAGATAGCCAAATTAATTAAGTAGAAATATGAGTTATAAAAAAACCCAAACCAACCCCAAACTATGTATGAAGGTAAACAGACTCCTTCCATTCCCTGTATGTTTCAATTTTACTTCCTTTATCTATGCCTGAAGTTAGAGTTGCACTATCAGCTGTTTACTCCACACTCAGAGATCATTTTCCCTTTTAGCTAACTAGCCTCATTCAGAGCTCCTACCTTTTTTCTCTATCAGACTGAAATTCCCTGACTACTATCACTAGAAACCTTCCAGTGTACCTGGTTTTTAAAACGAGAATATATCACCACTTCCCCCCCACACACACTGTTTTTGCAGGAGTTGGGTAGGGTAGTGGGGGATCATTAGCTACAGATGGGTTTCAACAAGGGGATGATAAAGGGAGAATGTCTCCAGCCTGGGGAGAAATACAGATTTGATGTATTAGCTATTACAGCTGAAGTCTAGGTCCAAAACACATAAATTGCATTTGCTTGTGCAGGGGAATACTTATCAGACTACCAGTGATCGGATGACAGGTCTTGTAGGTGAGGTGCTGTTAACAAGCATGTGAATGCCCACAGCGCCTGGTGAAACTGGGTTTTACTTGAAGTAAACCCTTCACCAGCACAATCTACTGTTAAATGTAACAACTCTTTTAATAGTTTGTATTTTCTTGGGAAGGAAATAAATGCATGTTTTCTAGTAAGGAACTTTTACCTTGAACAGCCTCAGGGATTTCTGAGAGATTATATTTCTGATGGCTTATGTTAGATCTACTTCTCATGTAGCAATGGATTGAACTTGGGTAAAATCTATCAGGCTTATTCTGCACTATCTTACACCAGCTCCATGCTGACACAGCACAGCAATTTCACACCCAGCACAGAAACTGAGAATTAGGTCCTCTCCATTAAATTCAGCTGAAGGTTCTGATTTTTACTGTTACACAGGCTTGTAACTCTGGTGATCCCATTTAGGTGAAAAGCTTTTCTCTCCAAAAACAATTTAATCTATGTTCTCATACCCTGAAATGTACATAACGGTTGTTACCTAGTGCAGATTCTCCCTCAATTTTATACGGCTAGTTACCTCTCTAGTTATAAGAACCTATCTTTCTTCTATTTCCCTCAATCACTCAGCGTGCTTTTGTTTTTCTAGCTTTATGTGTGGCTTAAAGGCTGTAACACTGCTAGAAACATGAAGAAAGTACTCAAACATTATTCCCCAAATTAAATTTGATGGAATTAAATATTAAAGCAGCACAGTGAACATATGCCCAAGACTCACCTAAACCATTGTGTAGACCAGCACTACAGCCACAGAATGTGTTTTTCATCTAACTTTCATCATGGAAGATGCAGTTGAGTTACAAATGTAGCATTTCAAATCTCAAAAGCAAAAAGTCAACAGGAGAAATCAAGATGTGGAAAAATAGTTATTTAACACAAAAGTCACTTCAGGAAAATAGTAGAGAGAAAATTCTGAGAAAGCCAACAATTAATGTCATTTTATAGAAACATCCTTACTGGGTTCATGGAAAGACTAGGTTACTTTTGATGAAAATTAGCTATATCTCTCACGTTGCATTTTATTCTTGCAAATATCTGTTCTAGTTTAATGAAAAAGAGAGAAACATCAGAATAATAATTGAATGTCATCAACTCTCTTCTCCCCCCTTAACTATTGAAGCAAAGTTTTTATGTCATGGAGATGTTTCACAGAGTATAGTGCAGCCCATTAAAGTAATGATCAACATGAGAAAAAGACTTGAATAGAGACATAAAGAATAGTAATCTTGACTTACACTGAAGAACTAAATCTTTGGAATAGTCTAATTATTACTTTTTGGTCTCCTCTTGCTGTTACGTGTCACTAGGCTATGACAAACACAAAAAACAGATGTGACATTTGCCAATTCATGGGTTTGTTTGGAACAAGCAAACCCAGGAGATATGTGAAACTATGCAGATGATGAAAACTTTAAACAAAGTGAGTTATTTCAGTTGATTCTGTTTCCAGGAAATTCAAATAAAGAAATCTTTTTCCAGGAAATGGAAATAAAGAAAATAGTCCAGCTTTGTTTTAAGCTATATGCATTTCTCCTCCCAGCCTTCAGAGAGTAATGCATGAGTTTCATTGGTCTCTGAACTAACCCAAAACCCACACACCATAAAGAAATAAAATACCAGGTTAATTATGTAGCCCAGAGACAATTAGTTTTCAAAGACCCTTGGCTTCTCAATAAAATATCAATCTTTTTCTCCAGATGGTGTTGCCTCCCTTCAGTTGCTCCATTGTTTCCTTTGTTATGCAAGTGGTTTCTTGATTAAAATTTGTAAACTGCCCTTGCCCTAAACATTCTCCAAATTCAAATAATATTTGCAGTTGTTAAATGTAAAAAAATCCCAAACACAAAAAAACACTCCCAGACAAAATCACTCAGTAAAAATATTAAATGGAGCATGGAAACATGCATTTTGTCTCTATGTTCTCCCAGAAGACAGATGTAGAAGAGTTTATGAGTAATATGCCAAAGGCCAGATGCTTACCTGGAGCGATATGGTTTCACTGTCCCCTCTAACTATCTCTCTACACCTGCCTGTTCTCTGTTGTTAGCATAACAGATAATTAAGCTATCTTTATTTTCCAATTTTTATATGTATAATACAGTTTTAATCCTCAGGTATTCCTGAAACAAGCTATTTTCAAAGGAAATAATAGAATTTGCATTGTCCCTCTGGTAACAGAAGAATATTTTCACTGTGTAACTCAGGGTAGTTCTAATTAAAGTGTATTGGTACATCAGTAAAAGGTGAACTTTAGAAGATTTAGAGTTTTAAATATTGAAAAGAACATCCTTGAAATGCAGAGGGTTCTCCAACACATTTCAAATTTTCCTCATCTAAAATGCTGCATTGACATCCTCTCAATAGCAAGTTTCTCAAGGAGTCTTTGAGAATGTTGTGGTTCTGCTCAGGGATCAAGTCTCCAGAGGATGGCTCTTACAATATCATGTCAGTACTGCCTCTAGTCTTGGCTGCACCATACCGAGAACCACAGCCATGTAGATAGCAGCAGCAGAGGAAAAAAGCTCATTTTAGACATTTTAAAACTTGAGAAGATATGCAGCTGGATACTGGGAAGAAGTACACAATATTTCTGTTTATCCACTTCAAACCCATCTATTCTTCTCTATGTACCTATTTTCACATTCTATTCTGATATGAAGCAACCATGTCACTATAACTTGTCTCTAAAACTGAGAGCTCTAGGAAAACTTATGAAAAAATGATGTAAATATTTGCTTCAAGACACACTTCAGATGCATCTCACGAGATCTGCATTTGTAAAAGTGGATGAATGAATATTCTTTACTGAGGTTCTCTACTTGAAGTTAAAGGAATGGTAATAATTTCCTTTATGTTAGTCACTGGGCATAAAATAGAAATATGAAACTCTCTCAAGGTTTTATTATTACTCTACCTATCAAGGAATTATAGCTTTTTAAGAAGACTTAATAAATTTACTTCTCTTTTCTTGTCTATATGATATATATATATTGCTGCAAGACTGTTAGAAATAGAGCTTGGCAGGAAGGTAAAATATTTTACTTTTCAAATCACAGGCTTATGTTATTTTTTTAAAATGCAGCTCCCGTAGTTTGAGGAACATTTCAGGGTAAAATTTTGAGTCCTTAAAATCAGTGGTAAAAGCCCGACTGACTTCTTTCAGTCAGAAGCTCTCTTTTCTCTTCAAGACCTCTGTTAAACACTGTATCTTCAATGTCTTGGAAGTGGCCCCAAATTCGCCAATTTAAAACCACTTGTTCAGCCGAGTAAAGTTTTCTCACATCCCGGGATTCATCCATGCAGCATGCATACAGGCCAGAGCCAGGACTTTGATTTTCAAAGGTGACTACAGACTCAATTTTGACTTTCCAGCAAGGAAGAACAAATCTTCTGTCTGTATTCAGAAGTGGAGAAACAGAATCAAAAGTTCTAAAATGGTTTCAAACTTTCAAAGTCTTAGTCTGATTCTTTTCCAGTGTTTGAAACTTGCGGAAAACACAACCGGACATTTTACGGACACTTCATTTTCAAACATTTAGTATCGCAACTATAGCGATGCATCATGCCGTATGTTGACATATCAGCCACGAACAGTGAGAAGACTAGAGGTCACCGCAGCCCAGTGAACCTCAAGGGCGTGACGCGTGCTGTGTGTGCTGCAGTATAGCTGGGATCTTGTGTCTGAAGCCTGCTTCTTGGATTCTACTTCAGTTCAGGAAAAGAGATGCAGACATTTATGTATTTTGTGCCTGTTCAGCCCTAGTTCTAGAACTATAGCTCATAGTCTACCATCCTTTTCAGAAATTACCTTTTCTGGTGCTCCCAGTTTTTCAGGGTGCCACTATCATGTTAATCTTTTCCCAGAAAGTACATACAAATATTTCAAGATGTGATTTATTTTGACAGTCAATGTGTAACCACAGCATGTGCTGGCTCAAGTATATTTTGAGGTGTTCTGAGGGGCCTGAACTGGCTTCTTCAGTACATGTTTTGAAGGTTTGATTTGCTTCATACTAGCTGGTCTGGATACCAGTGACAGTCTGACAAGGGAAGCACAGAACTCCTGTCAAAAGGCAAAGTTAATCAGACTGCACCGAGCTCCAACCATGACACAGATACTGAAAACTGAGATAGTTTGAAGAAAGCTTGGAGGAGTATACACTACTGCTATCATTGCAGTCAGTTTATACCTTTAGCTCTACTCCTTCCAGATGCTAGAAGAAGTTTCACTTCTAAACCCAGGTTTCAGGCTCACTCCCAGCTTTTGTCTTGTGTTAGAGTAAGTGATGCGGTTTACACATTTTTGTCCTTCCCACGCATCTCTAAGCCATTTAAGTCATCGTATACCAGACAGGATGAAAGACTGTGACGCTTGAAAATGCAGTTCTTGCAACAGTTAGCCCTTTAAACAGATGGAACACTAAAAGCTTAAAAGCTTGCTAGGCCTGATTGCAGTCTGTGCCTTCAGTTTGCACAAAGGCTCTAATAAAAGACACGAGAACACAGTAGGAAAATGAATCCTCAGAGGTCCTGACATGTTTGTTTCCAGGCAAATTTTCAAAAGCTCCTATGTGGGGATGTAGGATGGAAGATATGGTCTGAAATGTCTAACATTACTGGTTACAATAAGAAATCACAGGAACTAGGAACAGCACACTGTGAAAGTCCAACCAGCATGGAAAGGATTAGCCATTTAAATGAAACAAACTCAACCAGAAGCATATTATTCCAAACTAAAAGTTCTGGCAGGATACACACTTGACAAAAATCTATCCAGTGAACCTTTATTTGCATTTTCAAAGGAAGCACATCATCCAGTCTCAACAAATGAATTTATTTTCCTGTTTCTATGACAACTGTTTGCCTTTCTGAGCTACCAAATGAAATGAATGGTGAAAAATGACTTTGTATGGTAAACTGATTCCCAGTTCTTTATCCCCATCATACAGCACTATTTCACTCAAAAGTGCTTAGTGGTTTAAGCTGTATCATGTTTCAAAATAGATTTTTGTACTGTTTTCATATAGAACATTAATTCTAGCCTGTGAACATCAGAGGCCTTAGTAAAAAGTTTTTTACGTGTTTTAGATTTGTGTCTGTAACACAGTCTTAGTTTTGATCACATTATAAGACAAAAGTAGTCTCTAGTCTTTGCAGAGAGTCATCAACAAATGACAGGTTTTTTTAAAAGGTACTCTGATGTTCTTGGTGGGGCCATGTATTGTCCTCCTCTGATCAAACATTAAAATAAACTGATTATTCCATATAGGATTGTACAAATGGAATTTTGCTGTGGCTATCATGGTCTAAAGACACAGGAGAAACAAGTATTACAGACAGACAATGCTGGGGTTTTTTTAACTTAGAAAAGCTGGAATGTATACAAACACTTCCTCATGTCTGAAACAGAGTCTGTAGATTCAAAAATTAAACTGGGTTACAGAAATAAATTTTTTCTCTAAAGTGGATGTGATTTCTATTTGTGCTTTCTGTGGGATCCTATTTAAGTTACTTTGAGCTTTAAGCTTCTTTTCCATTTGTATTTACCAGCTGTAGCTCCCACTGCATTAGAGGACAGAGAAGCTGTCACATCACTTAACACAGAAATGCCCTCATGGTGGCTGTCCTTCTCTTTCTGCAGTTGTTCTTGAAGTGCTTCATGTTCCTATTATTTTCTACAGGTCCAGCTTAACAGTTGGACTAAACTTCCCTGTCTTGTTTCCGTGTCCCACTCTTCTGGTGAAAGGCCAAGTACATTTCTGGAGGTCTTGACAGGAACACTAAATGAAAGAAAAAATTCTGCCAAGAAGCTTTAATAGAAAACTGCCACAGGAAGAATCTGAGGGATCTGAATCACAGATTCTGCATTTTTCTCTTAACAAAGTAGCCAATTTGCAAGTTTTCTGGTATGGGACATTTGAGGGAAGATGAATGACGTAGCAAGCTGTTATGAAGAACAGCTCATGCTGGAGAGGGGAACCCTTCTTACTCACTTCCCAATTGATAAACTGACACCTCACAATGCTATTTTACAGACATTTTTCAATGCCGAGTCAAATGTAAATAGGGAAGAATACTTACATCAGAAGTGAGTATGTCACTGAGGTTAGCTCACACTTTTTCATATGTGCCATAGGATCGTTAGTCAGGAGGTAAGAAGCTCTGCCTTGAATAGGTAGAAGATATTGGAGTTTCAGGTCCAACTCTTCAATCAAGCAGAATGAACTCAAATGTAAATTTCCAGTATCCCAGGTCACTGCTCTGACTATTGACTTTCATACCGGAATTATCATCTGGTCTGAAGAAACTTTCTCTTCCCCTCATAAAACAAATGTGAAAGTGAAAGAATACTCCTACCTACAAGAGGGTTAAACTTCAAGAAACTATCTTTTTCCAAAGACAAAAAGTCATACCTAACCTCAGTGAACCAGTCTATCTGGATTCTACAGGCTTTCCTCTGTTACAATAAATACCAGAGTACTTAGAATACGATGTGTAGTTGCAATAACAGGTTGACATATATGATTTCTTACAGACATAAAAATCCAGATCCATAATTTATGACCTAACAGGGAGGAAAAACGCATGTGTGTGTGTATGTGCGTGTAAAGACTATCTTTCCTTGCAATGCCACATAATAGAGGACTGCACTACTCTGCGTACCAAAATGTTATCACTACAGTTTATCTAGAATCTGTGTCTTCTTACTGATATCTCACTACTAAAGTTTTAAATCTGGTACATATCTCAGGCTTACAAACAGTAATAATGGTGAGGAGCTTGTGATGAACATTACCTGGCTCACTAAACACAAATGAAGTATTTTTTTCACCGCTGTTGCTATGGGTAACTCCTCTCTGTTGTTTCACAAACACTGTTAGGATGTAGCCATTGGGATGCTGCCCTGAATAACAGTGCCTCAAACACTCACATCGGCAGTGATTGCTGAATTAAGCCAGGCAATAGCCAATAATACCATTAAACACAAAAAGCTTAAAACCTAATGAAAAATAAGCTTCAAATCTCGGCAGGGGAAAACACATTTCATGAATAACGAGACATTGCAGAGCGGATTGAAAACGCACTGTAACCGCCCCATCTGCCGGTGCGGGCTAACACTGCACGCAGCCGCTGTGGAAATTTCTAGTTCCTGCGGAAACAAGCGGTTTGGCTTGTGTTTGGCTCATGTAATATCTGGCTTCATGCATGGTTCACGAATAGCCCTGGCCAGGTCAGCCCTGGATCACCGGGAGAGAGTGCAGAGAGCAAAATCTTGCTGACTGCCCAGTTTGTTCCCAAACTATATGGCAGTAACAGCTACTGCTTATTAGCAAGTGATTCTGTCTGTATGTGTAAACAACTGTGGCATCTCCACCTTGTAAGAGATATGGCATTTGGTGAGCATGACGCAAGTAAATACCAGCAGCTGATCAGCTCCAGCCTACTGATACGCCAGCCAAGCCATTCATGATCTATTGGAGATGTATCGTGACTACAGTTACTACTGCTAACAGCACTCCAACTACAATACTATTAGAACTATTACAGCACTTGTTAATAGCAATTGCTAAATAAGTTTATATGGCATATTGTTGTATGATAATTGTTATCAAGTATAGAGAGCTGAGGGAAAAGCATTTAAAACTTATCCACATACCACCTCAGGGGGGAACCATGTTGTTTGAGTGTTTGTGATTTTGTTGTCACATAAAGTGATATGCAACAACTCATAGTAAGACCAGGCTCAAATTCCTCCTCTGCTTAATTCTCACCGAAATTCCCTAGCACAAAACCAGCTTTCATTTAGTATGCTTTCCACGATGGAAGACCCACAAAAGTAGTTCATGTGCTGCCGATTATAAGCACAGAAGAGCTAGAAGCCAGTTCTTCAAGTCTATGTTATCAATGTTTTCCTATTACTTTGTAAAGACACAGTAGTATGGCACAAGTAGCATGAAAGTATAGCATCATAGCCTTAAAAATTGAAGTTCTCATGCTAAAGAATTTAATTTTGTTCAAAATAAGAACAAAAACAAAGCTCTTGGGTTTTTGGCTTCTCCCGCATCGAATTTTCCATAAAATTCAATTCTCTAAAATTGAATGGTGGAGAATGCTCTCTTTGGAACATTAAGACCGTGCCACTGTTTCATTCTATTCTATCTCAAGACACCAGTATCTGGTGACCTTATTCTGCTCTACAGCTATCACTAAATAGAATAATTTGAGCTAAGCATCAAGGTACTGCTTTTCAGTTCAAGTAGAAAATATAAAAAGGTTTTAAGTAGCAACTGATATTCATTACAATAAAAATACAGTATAGAATACTGAAAAATAAGAGACCTGATGGTATTCAACATATGAAAATAAAATTTGCACCTATTTGGTTAAGACTGACTTTTCTGACAACAAAAATCTTGATTGAAATCTCAGAATGCCTCTCTTCAGACCTCCAGGAAAACCAGGACATAGTAATTTTTTTTTTTTTTTCTGATTTTCCTTATTCTACTGTGCAACACCTTTCATACATCAAAAAGAAGTCCTTTCAGCAATGTAGCCTAACATGCAAATTTACTGCCTTTCATGTAGCACTCCTTGTTAGTGAGCTATATATGTGTCTTCAGTCTATCATCTTGGGCAATTACGTTAGAGGAGACAAAAGCATATACCCTGTTAAGTTTAAAGGAAATTCCTACCATTGAGAAACTTTAGCAAGTATCTAAGTACTTCTGCACTTCAAATTAGTGAACTGCAGCTCCTGGAGTACTTACAAGACTCCTACAATTATGACCATATTGACAGGACCACCTGAATGAAAAGGCTGTGATGAATCAAGTCTAATATTTCATGACTTTTTTTCCCCCCACTTTGGGTTTGTCCTTTCCTCTGATGGAGCTGCAATTAACAGAGATGGGTGAATGTACCTTGGACACCAGCTTCCCAGGCATCACCTCACCCACCACCTAGCTGCTCGGTCCCACACCATCCACACCTGGGCCTTTGGACACATCTTAGCCAGTACCACCATCCCTGCTTTTCCCACCCCTGTAACGACATGACGGCTCACCTAGGCTTCTCCCAGTTCACTCATGTTTTGTGAGTATAGCATGTGATGATGTAGATTTTTCCTTTATGATCAGCAGCCCAAAATGTCCCAGCTTTGTAAATATGACTGAGCCACTGTTCACTGGAGAACCCCCAAAGTTTCTAAAGCACCCTTGGAGAGCAGCTGTCCAGGACATACGATCAGCCACTTCCCTGCAGAATATATCAGGCCTACTGTGTACACCCTAAACAGTTGGTCATTCTCCAGCATCCAAGTGTCATGAAATGTTGCCTACATTTGCCATTTGAGCACGGTATCAACAGTACAATGTGCCCGAAAACCACTGGATTGGCTGTGGCCCAGGTACGATACAGTGTGTTGTATATATTTCTCACTGGAAAATCCCAATCAAGATCATTGCTGCTTTACTAATGGTGTGCCCAGCGACAGGACAAGGGGCAACGGGCACAAACTGAAGCATACTAAGTTCCATCTGAACATGAGGAAGAATTTCTTCCCTCTGAGGGTGATGGAGCCCTGGCACAGGCTGCCCAGGGAGGTTGTGGAGTCTCCCCTTCTGGAGATATTCAAGACCCGCCTAGACACGGTCCTGTGCAGCCTGCTGTAGGTGACCCTGCTTTGGCAGGGGGGGTGGACTAGATGATCCCCAGAGGTCCCTTCCAACCCCTAATATTCTGTGTGATTCTGTGAAAAGCAGGAATATGCGAAGATTAGAGTCATCTGATGACTCTTTCCATTCTCTTGGACCAAATACAGGCAAGAAGATAGGTCCTTTTACAGCTTCCACCTGCAGCACTTCTTGATAAACTAGCAAAGTATTCCTATCAGACTAAACATCCGTGCTTCCTCCATTGCTGCTAGGAACTGAGGGCGGGTCATAGGCCTCCATGCAGACTTTGCTACATGGATCATCTCCAAGAGAGCAGGGAGCCAGGGCAGGTAACTCTGACTCATCTGTTACAAATGACTTCAGGTCCCCCTTGCCCTTTGAGAAAGAAAAATCTTCTCTCCATCAGGAGGTGTCCTGCCTTCCTAGATATCTATAGGCTTACGGGTCTAAAACATGAACTTCTGAAGTTGGTCAGGGAGTACTGCTGATTTCAATGGACTTTGGAGCAGGACCATTGGAGGGCTGAAGAAACCTAAGCCAGAAAAGTAAGGAGGAGATGTGCAGGCGAGCAGTGGCCTTTTTTGGTCTTCCTGATGAACAAAGGATGGACAAGACGTATTAAAGTTTTAACTTAACTTTAGTTATTCTCTGAATTTTTGCTTCATTTTCTTTCTTCTCTCATGGTATATTTTTGTTATTGTATATTCCCTTGATCCCCCAAGTGCAACAAAACAATGTGGGCAACAACAACAAAAACAAAGAGGAAAAAAAGAAATTCCACACAGAGTACATTTATATGGAGACAGAAGTTGTACTTCTGCATGAAGTTGATCTGTGAGGAAAAATTCTGCTGCATTATAAGAGTGAGAAAATTCATTTTAAGATGTCCCCTTCCCACTCTACAGATTTACATTCTCTAGCTACACGTGCAGAAAAGTTTAGAAGAAATGCCTAAATTTGAAGACAGCTGGCTAAAGCTTCCAGAGATGAACATGTTACAAATGAGACCTATTTACATACGAAAAAAGCAATACTGACAAACATTTACCACCCTGCACCAAATGCAAACTCTGAGTTCAGCACAACTTAAATCCATTAGAAATTCTGATTTGAGAGATACGCCAAGGAATTACAGCTTGATCCAAATCATACTGAAATTGATAGCAAATCCTATGTTCACTGCAATGGGCTTTCAACTCGGTCCTGTTGGAATTTCACTCTAGAGAAGGGATTTTTCTCTCCATGGTCCACTGCAGCTGTCTGTAGCTGCAGCAGTGCAACACTTCAGACTTTCCATCTTACAGAAATCTACACCAATCTCCAATTTAAATTTATCTTGTTCCCAGTTCCCACCCTGTATCCTAGATCACATTCAATACACCACAAACGTCTTCCAGGACTTGTAAGCTTAGCAAAGCTGAACTCAACATTGTGAAAAATTCATTCTGGGTTCCAGAAAACCATTCTCTAAATTAAACAGTTCATTCTGTGTCCCCCTACATAAGGCAGTGTATCAGTTTTTTAATAGTGAATACCTGTTATATCATTGACTGCATACACACTGCCTCCTCTGAGATAATTCTAGACTTCTCAAGTTTATTGGCAACCTTCATCCCCCTCTACAGTGACTAGCTTCACGTCAGTTCAGGCTGTTCCACTCGGGCTACCTCCAAATTTTCCCCTTCTCTCAGAACCTACTTCCTACTGTGCTTCTGCAATAAATCCTCCCACCCAGCCTTCCTCCCTGAGCTCCCACTGTAGTTTCTCTGCAAGTAGTCTGTTCTGGTTTAACCGCAGCTGGCAGCTAAGCACAGCCACTTGGTCACTCCCATCCTGGTGGGATGAGGGAGAGAATCAGAAGGGTACAAGTGAGAAAACTCGTGGGCCGAGATAAAAACAGTTTAATAGGTAAAGGAAAAGCCATGCACGCAAGCAAAGCAAAAGAAGGAATTCATTCACTGGTTCACATTGGCAGACAGATGTTCATTCACCTCCAGGAAAGCAGGGCTCCATTACACATAATGGTTTTTTGGGAAGACAATCGCCATCACTCCAAACATCTCCCCCCCTTCCTTCTTCTTTCCCACAGCTTTGTATGCTGAGCATGATGTCCTATGGTATGGAATATCCCCTTAGGCCTATTTGGGTCAGCCGTCCCAGCTGTGTCCCCTTCCATCTTCCCATGCACCTGGCAGCATGAGAAGCTGAAAAGTCCTTGACTGCTTAGCAATGACTAAAATATCAGTGTATTATCAACATTCTTCTCAAATCAAATCCAAAACACAGCACTATACCAGCTGCTGGAAAGAAAAGTAACTCTATCCCAGCCAAAACCAGGATGTAGTCAGATGAGTTTATTCACATCTTAGTGGCCTTCCCCTTGATTTGTGTACATTAACAAAGAGCTTGCAGCAGCAGATTAGCACTAACCCATCTGAGCTCCTCTTCACCACTTCCAGCAACTGCTGCCATGTTGCGCAAGGGAAGTGGCAAAGCTTGTGAGTTGTGCTACCTACAAGAGGAAACTGGAAGTTTTTGAGCAAATTTGATTTGGAGGTTAGCCTGTGGACAGAGAAGTATTTTCATTTCTGGACAGTTGTATGGTTCTGAGATTTGATCTTCACGAGAAAAAAACATGAGCCATCCTATTTCTAAGTGAATGAGATCTACTCATGTAAAAAGGCCTCCCCGTAGATGTGCAGCTCCCCCAAAGATGGTGCTTCAAGGCTCAGTCCTGTCAAAAGCAGGGAAGGCCAAGGGCAATACCCCATCATGGACAACAGATCATAATCTTCCTTTCTCTCTGGACTGCTAAAGCTTACTTGATTACATAATGTGCTTGACTAACAATTTTGGGTTTAGGAGGTTCACCTGTAGTGAAGGAGATATAGATTGTTCTCTGCTTTGACCAATTCAGGCAGAATCTCTCCTATGTGAATTGTTCAAGAATTTCTGGGCCCTAACTCTTTCACATTTTGTTTAAATAAGAATGACCAGCCACATTATTTTTGTCTCTTTAACTGCGTGGTTAACACTGAACAGGAATAAAGCAAGTCATCCTTAAGGAGAGAGATTACACTTGCTTCACTTCTGATAAGCAAAACCTCATATTCGTGCAGTCATTCACAAAATATACCTATGAAATAAAATTGTTCACCCAAGCTGCTACCAATAGTGAATGAACAATAAAGAGCACACTGGTAAAGTATTGAATATGGGACTGTGTGAAGTGGTCATTATCTGTCCTGGGATAAAGCTGACGGAGCTACCTAGAGAGTAACTCTCAGAGACACAGCCTAAGCACCCCATTTTGCAGTACTTCCTCAACTTTAGCTGTGACTTTATCATCTGACACCTAGCAGTAATCTGTAGCCCCGGTAATTAAGCCTGCCTGAAAGCAAATGTGTTTTTTCTTTTCCTGGTTCTGCTGCATGCATCATATGTTACAGCCCACTTTAACAAGTCCATTCAGCTGCATTTAGTCTTTTGAGATGTCTGACTGATTTTTATTCTAGCTACTAGACATTGCTCAAGATCGTACATTATGGGCAGCACCTCACCATCATCTAAGACACTGCTGTAGTGGTGGCTATTTTGTAATGTAAAAGCCCAGATATCTGCTGCTATGTGATAAGTACTAAAAATGGTACATAGCAATCCAAGCTACTGTAGCATTATAGCCAAAAGAGGATTACAAATGGGACGACTGCTCTTAGGAAAGGCTATATACAGGCGCACATATGCACTCCAGTGATTCTTATCATGGGAGGGGAGAATGGCCTTTTCACTTTTCAGAAAAATTTCTCTCCAGGGTGTACTACTGCTGCCTTGCTGCCAGATACTGCTTCCTGGCAATGAACAGAGACCGTATGCTCATAGGCCATGATGTTTGATTAACAACTTTAATATAGAGCCACCTGAGGAAGAAGCTGTGTCATTAATATGGGCAAAAAGGAATCAATAGCTGTAGCATTGTCTCTCCACATGGTTTTGTGGGAAAGCGAGGGAAGGAAGTGAAGTAAAATAGAAAGGAATTAGAGCAGGAGAATAACAACCATAGCTGTCTTAAGATAGCTCCCCAGACAGGAGGCAATTGACAGCTCTTTCTTGGATGGGGCTCTTTCCTTTCCTCATGCAATAGCTTCCATCAGGTTTTCCATCACTGAAGTAGACTGAATCTCCTCTGCAAAGAGGAAGACGACATCCACAGGCAGGCATAGGAAGATCTGAATGGAAACATTTGTAGTCTCGCAACTTGAACATCAGACAATTCCATAAATGCAATTCTGCTCATGGGAGACAGAGAATATCATGATAGTCTTGGAGGTGTTGGGGCTGATGTACAGCCCTGCTGCTAGCTCATGACCTGATCTTTCTTGTAGCTTCATAACTCAGCTTTAACAACTCAACAAGCTGAAGAAGTAAATAGGAGAAAGAGAATTTTCAGCATCTTTACGTAGCAGGCTCTTTATATAAGGAATGTGCAAGTATGAACGTAGAAGTTTGATTTAGTAACTGACTTTGACCAATACAGACCAGAAGGCATAATTTTACTAACACGTGTTCATCTAGCTTCTTATCAAGCCAAATGGGAGACAGACAAAAGCAAGTACCAAAGACCAAAATGGATCAGCAAAACTACAGAAAAGCTATGCTTATTTTGCTCCTGTATTCTCACATTCACTATGGAATACAGCTTACACAGATGCTTGGATCCATGTAGCACACCTGAGTCTCTGCAATGTCTTATCTTCTGCAAGATACAAGAAGCTTGTGTGAGGTTTACAGCCCGAGACATGACAGATTCCCAAAGGCCAAGTTTTCTAAGATTTATTTATTTGTTGCTATAAATACTACAAGTCTTCAATTTAAACTCAGACCTTGCACCTGAACAAGCTGTGCTTTTTACCTTCAAATTGCTTATCATTTCAGAAAGAAATGATCAGGGAAGAAGAGGAAAGGCCACAGAATTGTTGTTTAATTCTCAGCTTTTTGCCCTCAAAGTTCCATTCCACAGAGAAAACATGGATAACAAATGCAACAACAACCTGAGCATTTCATGTTTCCCAAATAGAAAAATTACATATACAATCATTAATGGGCACATGAAAGACTGAGGAGCCTCTTAAAAAGCCTAATAACAATCGAAAACGTAATCAATGTCAAAGAGTTGAACCAAGAAAGAAAAACTCTTCATAACAGCATAACCCAGATACTGTAACAGAAATGAGCCTGGAACAGAACTCAAGGTTTGCATTTTCACCCTCCTGGCTTGGATGGGAATTTTGAAACAGGTAGCTCTAAGACAACCAAGATTTAGGACCAAACCTCACGAGAATAACAATCAATTTTTCTCCTCCGTGAACAGTGCCTGAGGATTTGCTCATTGAGAAGTTCATGTAACGCCTTTCCTCCACATTCATGTCCCAATTGTACCCAGTTTTAGAGACTGGAAAAGAAAAACATCTTATGGCACAATACAATCGTGGCAATATGATCTTCTTGGAAACACATGCAATAAAATCATCACAGATCACAAAACAAATGTCAGCTGGTTAGCGTGACATGGGGGCATTTAAGAAGTAGCTTCCACTGCCAAACTCTTATTATTGCTTTCCAAATAAAAAATAAGTGAAGAAAAAATAGACAAAGAATCACAAGGCCTGTAGTCTGGTCATGGGAGCAGGATGAGTTTAAGGGCAGAGTTGTAGCACTGACCTGAATTCAGGAGGAAATAAAGCAACGGAAGCAGGGCAGCATTAAAAGCTCTTGGTGCTGCTTTTCAAAGCAGAATCACTCGATGCCAGGAAGCAGAATTTAGGCATGGAAGCTGGCTGGAAGCCTTGACAAGGTACTCATGGGTCTCATTAATGGAAGGTGGTCAGGCATTGGGTGCACTATAATTTGGACAATTATAACATATCCTTTGTTTTGAAGATAAACATGCTACAGACAGGTCTTTTCAACTAGGCAGTCACAAATATGAGCAAGGAAAATATTCTAGGAGGATGACATCAGGGCAAACTCCAAAATGCAAGGACCTGATCTGCCCACTGTATCATGCCCTAAGATTGTGCTAAACATCCTTTGTGCAGTATCTCTATGGCTGTGCAACCCCCATTAAACAGTACAAAAGAGAACAGTTTTATTGTTTTTATAGATGCCTATCTGCAGGAAAAAAGTGTGAAACCAGCCTGAGCTGCAGGATCTGAATTTTAGGAAAGCAAACTTCCAGCTGTTAAAGGAGTTAGTCAATAGGATCCCATGGGAAATAGCCCTCAGGTACGGGGAAGCAGAACAGAGCCAGCAGATCTTTAAGGATGCTTTCCACAGAGCAAGCGAGCTCTTGATCCCCAGATGTAAGAAATCAGACAAGAAAGGCAAGAAATTGGCATGGCTGAGTTGAGACCTGCTAGTCAAAGCAAAGGGCAAGAAGGAAATGCACAGCCAGTGGAAGCAGGGACAGGTATCCTGGGAATAGTATAGGGATGCTGCCTGGTTGTGTAGGGATGGGGTCAGGAAGGCCGAGGCACAGGTGGAGCTGAAGTTGGTAAGGAATTCAAAGAATAATAAGAAAGACATCAACAGGTATGTCAGCCAGAAAAGGAAGGTCAAAGAAAGCCTACCCTCCCCAATGAGCAAGACTGGAAACAGGTAACAACATGCAAGGAGAAGGCTGAGGTACTCAACAACTTTTTTGCCTCAGTCTTCAATTGCAGCCTCTCTTCCCACACCTATGGAGTGGATGGAAAGCAAGATGGTGACTGGGGAGGCAAAGTCCCTCCCACCATAAGAGATCAGGTTCGTGACCACCTGAGGAACCTAAATGTACACAAGACCTGATGAGACGCATCCCAGAGTCCTGAGGAAATTGGCTGATGTAGTTGCCAAGCCACTCTCCATGACATTTGAAAGTCATGGCAGTCAGGTAAAGTCCCTTGTGACAGGGAAAAGGGGGAACATTTCACCTATTTTCAAAAAGGGTAGAAAGGAGGATCCTGGGAACTACTGACCTGTCAGCCTCCCCTCTGTGCCTGGACTGATCACGTAACAGATCCTCCCAGAAGCTATGCTAAGCCATGTGGGGGACAGGAAAGTGATTTGACACAGCCAACATGTCTTCATCAAGGGCTAGTCCTACCTGGAGATCAGCAATGAGTGGCATCCCTCAGGGTCCATACTGAGACCACTGCTCTTTAATCTCTTCACCAGTGACACAGACAGTGGGATTGAGTGCACCCTCAGCCAGTTTGCAGAAGACACCAAGCTGAGTGGTGCAGTGTATCGGGTTTGCGTGGCAAGGTTTTGGTAGTGGGGGGGCTACAGGGGTGATTTCTGTGAGAAGCTGCTAGAAGCTTCCCCAGTGTCCGATAGAGCCAATGCCAGCTGGCTCCAAGACAGACCTGCTGCTGGACAAGGCCAAGCCCATCGGTGCTGGTAGCAGCGCCTCTGTGATAACATATTTAAGAAGGGAAAAAAAAAACCCTGCAGCAGAATAGAGATAGATGACCGTTAGAGGTCCCTCCCACCCCAGGTTATTCTATGATTCGATGATCTTCCCATAAGCAACAAGATGCACATCTCACCTCACCGCTACCTTTCCTACGGTTGTCCAGTGACAAGGGGGTCTCAGAGACAGGCCATCTGCCAGACGCTTTAATGACAGGAATTTTGTGAACTGTCACAGACTATCCAGAACAGCCAGGAAGAAAAAGTATTTTTGTCTTCTCTTGTTCTATCAAGTGACACGTTTGTTTCCAAGAGCTCTGGTGGTGTAGCTGTCCGTGTGTGCTAACAGCGAGGCAATCCTCTCAGGAATTCAGACAGCGCATGGAGATTTTAAGTGTCAAGGAAAAATATTTCCCGTGCTACATAATGCATCAATGATTTGGTGCACTCTTGTTTAGTTCTCTCTCAGACTGCATAATGAGATTTGTTTTTCAAAGTAGACACAAGCACTGAGGTTAATGGCTGATCTGTAAACAGACCCTGTAAATATTCACAATATTTAGTTCTTTAAAATGAGATCCAGTTAATGATATGTTCAAAGGCATGAAGTTAATTGTTTTCACTAACCAGAAATACAGAAACTGCCATTATTTCCTGCAAATGGCTTTTATACTTCAGATATCAATCTTAGTGTCAAATAGACTATGATTTCTGTCAAATACACTGTAAATTTGCCTTAACGCTCTCCTCCCGCAAAATAAAGCCCCTTGGCAGGAGGAGAAGTTAACTAGAAAGGATGTGTACAGCTGCCTTCCTGCCCTTGACAGAGCGCCATACAGGTAACAACCCTCACCAAAAAGTGATTGCAGTTATTGGGTAATGGGAAAAAGATTGGCCAAAACTGAACTAATTTCTTCAGACTATACTGCCTCCTTCACAAGATTCAAAGCCCGAGGTTTTGTCTCATTTGCCCTTTTTCCATTTTATGAGAGAAAATTCATGAGGCTCGTGAGAGTTTAATAATAATGTAATTAAGATGGAAAATTCAACTGAAAAACTTTGCAGACTCTGTTCACACTGTCTTTCTATCTTCAGTTTATCTACCCATCTTTGTCCAAGGAGCTGAACTAAAATTTTGCTGGGATCAGTGATTTCTCTGTTGGGGTCAAAAGACACACAGCAATTACTGGTTTATTATTTCCTTTCCTCACCCTCTGTTCACTTACGGCTCAATACAGACTTATGACTCTGGAAGAACAAAAATGAAAACAAAATTGATTCAATGTTTTTTTAACCTAAAAGACTGAAGTCTCATGTAACTTCAAAGTGGATTCATGTTAAAGCAGGATAAAACTACAGTCCTCAAAGCTGGAGTAAAACACCAACCACAGTGAAGTTTGAGTGTTTATAGAGTCAGGTTAAGGAGGCTCAGCTTCTCTACGAGTACCTGAACCTTGTATTTCTGTGAGAGCGGATTGGAGGTCTTCAGATCTAAGGGAGACTTGCTAGTCAGTGAGGTGGTGGAGTTCTGATGAAAGTGAAAAAAAATTATCATCAGTAGCAAAACAAAAACAAACACAGAAAAACCAAAGCACTGCTTTGCAAAACACTCAGAACTAGTTAGTGGTGTGAGGAAAATATGAGCTTTTCAATCCAAACTGGAGATCAGGAATCTGGGCTCTATTCAGACAAAGGACAAAAAAAAAGAGCACAAAAATTTTTTCCTCAAAGAAACATCACTCCTTCCTGATAAAGATGGTGTATACCATTGCTAAGAGACATCACCAGTATTTAAAACCATGTGAAGCTCAATGTCTGTGAAGTTCAGTTAGCAGATTTCTCCCTCCTGCTCTTCGTGCTGACATCTTTCTCCTGGCCCTCCCCATCTTCCTACAAAATACATTTAAAGCCAGTGTAGATTCTGGTCTGTAAGACATCTAACTTTATCCTAACCATACATCCCATCTCAGAATACATTTAAAATAATCTAATAACTAAATTACAGTAATAGTCATTTGAAAATCGCAACATGTCAACGCTCATTACACAGGCGGCCTTGATATTACACAGTTTTCTCTTTTTAAGAGACAGGAAATAACTGGCTCTGTCTAGTATGGGTTGAAATATTCTTATCATCTAGTGTCAACAACTTTTCTGATGTTTCAGCATTCATTAAATCCAGAAGGTACCTATTACCTGACTATTCTTTCCTTTAGTATCTGCGAAGATCTGACTCAAACTTTATATTGATAAATCTTTAGCAAACTTTTCTAAAGTTTTATCAATATACAGTTGGATTCAGGTCTTAACAGCACCTTTTTTGCTACAGTAATTTAGCCTGGAGGTCTCCCACTCACATCTGCTGTCATTTATACCAATGGGCAT
>Ga0065711_1027275_pt1 | contig 51523 bp, 24 predicted proteins | sample Hoacrofraction12_FD_59098 | JGI IMG/M metagenome (GOLD analysis project Ga0065711, IMG submission 59098) | Hoatzin crop microbial communities from Cojedes, Venezuela - Epithelial fraction 12 v2 (version 2) | ecosystem: Host-associated > Birds > Digestive system > Esophagus > Crop | place... | reverse complement strand
AGGACAAGGGGCAATGGGCACAAACTGAAGCACAGGAAGTTCCATCTGAACATGAGGAAGAACTTCTTCCCTCTGAGGGTGACGGAGCACTGGAACAGGCTGCCCAGGGAGGTTGTGGAGTCTCCTTCTCGAAGATATTCAAGACCTGCCTAGATGCGGTCCTGTGCAGCCTGCTGTAGGTGACCCTGCTTCAGCAGGGGGGTTGGACTAGATGATCTCCAGAGGTCCCTTCCAACCCCTACTATTCTCTGCTTCTGTGCCTTCTGTGGGCTGCAGTAGGCATAAGGCCCTGAGAAAAGTACTGGAGTGCTAGCACCATCCCACCTCATAAGACTTCTCCCAGCTTGACCTCTCTATCCCTAAAATAATGTTTTTGCTAAGAACCATCACTCAGTTAATAACAAACATGAAAACACGGGTGTGGAACCAAGAAGACACGAGAAAAGAAAATTAACAACAGGCATAGATTCTAATGTCTTTGGTCAGAAATAGTCAAAGAATTTGAGAGAATCTCTGGAAGTTTTGCACCACTTCTGCCTTTCACTGAAACTTTGTAATAAATTAGCTGTGTAATACAGACAGGGAAAAAGCAAAAGTAAATAAACAAAAGAAATTATGCCAGTAGTACTGGCTGGCACTTTTAAAATGACACATTCCTTGCTGATCAATTGAATGGATTCTTTCTGCTAACACATGAAAAATAAGAATGTGTTTTAAATACCATACTGCTTAAGACTGTAATTTACATTCATAATCCTCTTTTCTTTAAACAGTTTGACACCTTGAACATAAAACTGTGTTTTACAGATGCTCTCTTCTTTTAATTGAAATCACATCTCAGGTCAAGATCACGACTTTCCTTCTGCTTTTCTAACCTCTTCTTGCCCGAAGGCCTGTAACTTGTGAATTATTTAACGATCATATTTGCTGCTGAAAATTGATTTCTGAGGGAATCCATATTGATTGAGATACATGAGACTAATGAGTTGGGGGTTAAGGTGTTTAGGGATCATTATCTCTGATAGCCCTGAACTAGAATCTTCATATTTTTGTGTCTCTTGTCAATACTCAGATTTATTTCGTATCTCTGCTTCAAGCTGTGCTTATGTATTAAAATAAAGAGCTAGGATAAATAAACATTTTATGCAGTGTCTGAAGTGTCTATAGTAGTCTCCCAGACCTGTCTCGCCTGTCAAATGCTACTGTATGAAGGGAATACAAGCAAAGCTTCTCCAAACTTTCATTTTAGCCAGCAGCAAAAGCAAGTAGCTGGTATGAACCTCACTTGAGCAAAAAAAAAGTATGACATAAGTTGAAGATCTGCCCCAATCAGTAAGACTTCTGCAAATGACAGAGCGCTTCCACTGCAGTAGATGACTTCAAACTAGTTAGCTCAGACCTCAAGCTCTTGTTGGGCTTGCACAGGATGGGGCAAGGGTCCGCAGAGCTGCAGTGAGCGCACGTGGTGCCTTGCTTGGAACTGCACATAAGCGAGCACACCCATGGCCAGGTGCAGAAGGGTAGTAGAGCCCTCTTCTTCCATTCAAGGCATAGCTGGTGAACCCCCACTGCAGGTCTGCCACTGAGCATGCCGCTCACCTTTCTGTCCCTCAGCCTTCGTTCAACACGCTGAGACACACAGAAGTCGTGTGACGTGCACCCGCACAGCGCCCTACGAGCCTCACTGCTGGCCTCCAGTTGTCTTGCTGCCCTTGCACAGCGAAAATCACCTCCTCAGCACACTCTCTATCCACATGGGGAAGAGGTACTTTTTAACTGTCCTATCCCCACAGCTAAATGGAAACCAAAAATAATCTACAGAAACAGAGCATCTCCATGGCTTTCAACGATATATATCACACACACCCCCCCCTTGATACATAAGAATCTGACCTCAGTTGCAGTATCTCCAAAAACCAAACGTCAGGCAGTTTGAAGACCTCTAAAATAATGGCTGTGTCTGTTTTTGGCTCAAAATGAGGTAAAAATTAACTTGCCATACTGTTGACCTGTGATGACCTTTATGATGACGCTACATTAGGTGCCCAGAGTGTTCTCATTCAGTGCCCTGAAGCCTTTAGGTTTCTTATATGAAGGACACTAATAATCAGCTTTGGTCAGTTAATGCAGCGCCACCAACGTATGTGGCCCACACATCTGGATTTCTGTGCCAAGTCCAAAACCCATGAGTCAGTGCAGAGAAGACCTAAAATAGCTGCAGTGGAAGTCTGCTGGGTTTGGAAGTGACATGACTGGGATGCACATGCCCTGGTACTAGTCATAGTTCGAAGAACGTACACTTGCATATCGGACTCAAACACCCAATTCCAGGCTTTATGGTTTTGCAAATCACTCTTCTTCATCCCTGTAACCACTCTTGCTTTCAAAAAAATCCAAAGCAAGCAAACAACAACAAAACTCTCCAGAGTATTTGACCTTGGAGTTAGACCCTTTTGTGGGGTAGTTTTGGAGTCAGCTGTATGTATGATTAAATGACCCAGATGAAAAAGGATATTTTTGGTCAACAATCTATTTTTATTTCTGCTCTGCTGTTTCTCATGAAGCCTGATGAGAAAGACCTGTCCTTCAAAGCTAGTCTGTGGTTTCTGAATTACCATTTTCAATTACTTTCTCTAGGTGAAGTCCATTACAGTTTTGTTATCAGGTTTACTTTTGTGGGTGGGGGCTCTATGAGAGGGAGTGAAATACTTTCCAGGTTAGTTTTGCTTGTCTTTCTATAAGAAGAGAAATAGAACAGACATTTTCAAAGGTTCTTTTTAAAAAAATGTCTGCAAGTTAAAACAAGAACTATGAACTGCATTACAGTATTTAAGACACGTGTTTAAACTGTTGACTACATCCATTTTAGTTAACAAATTTATTTTATGTCACTCTTAATCAGTAGAGGTATATTTTTGTTACTATTATTGATTTTGCAGCCATGCCAGTTAATGCTATTATCTTGGATAGTACATTCTGAACAGTTACCCTTACAGACATTTTAAATAAAAACAAACATCAATTGGGAACTCAAAATGAAATCAGATCACTTTACGAACCTGAAAGAACAACGTTCATATCATATCACCAAGTCTTCTTTGAATGACCTATCTTTTTACCCAACTGTGATGATACAGAGAACTTGACAAACTATGGGGGAAGAGGACATATACTTTTTTTAAATTAGATAAAATCAGCATACTGAATTCTCTGATTATTCCTTTTTAATTGAGGAACTGAAAGTTCTCGTGATAGATAGTTAAAGACTCTCTGATACTACGATGAGAAACATGATCTAAAGTTGAAGATGGGTATACAGGCTTCGTCTATATTAAGACAAATTAGCTATGCCTGTCCTAAACTTAATCACTTTTTCCTCATCAAGATGAAACAACAGATAGATCCTCAGACTGAACTTTTATTCACTGGAGAGATGTTGAATAATTGATATCATAATAAGTTAGACTTGTAGAAACTCAGGACTAGGCAGGATCACATTTTTCTGGAGGATGAGTATTGCCGCAGTTACCTACCTGCACTTTGATGCCGTGCCATAAATCCATGCTTTTCCAGTCCCTCCAAATTGCTTTGTTCTAAATGCAGACTGCCTCTCACAACAAGGTGGTCTGCAGTCTTCTGGTGACATGAAACATTTAGGCAGCAGGGAAGTCCATCATTTCCAGCTCAATCCCCACCACCTGAAGATGGTCTCCAGAGAATAAAACTAACAGAAGTTTTGATACTAGATTAGACAGTTTTCACCTGAGTAGGAAATATCCAAACCGTATTTGTTACTCTGGCAACTTGGAAAGCTTACAAGCATAAGCGACACCCTTTGAAAGCTTTTGCTTTCACAGGTCAGCACCCTCAAGATACTACAACTTTGAGGTATTTGGGGCTCTAGATGTTAGAAGTCTGCTAAATATGGGTTTGGTAACAAGCTCACACACATGCCTTATCAGACAAAGAACTTCTCTCATCTGAATAAAGACTGGAGGAGCAATGGTAATTTTGTAGGTGAATCTGCTAGCTATCCACACTCATTTTTAACTCAGTGAATTTTGGGTGTTGCTCTTAAAGAGCAGGTTGAGCTCAATTCGGTGTTTCTGTCTTCATTATTATTTCTCCATTATGACCAGAAAAAGAGGAAGAAAATAAAAAATTCCCAGTTCTTTATTTCTGCCTTTAGTGCATGAGTTTTGGGGTTTGTTTTTTATTAAGTCGGCTTCTGGTGTCCCAGTCGCTTTCTTTCACAAATATTAGTTCAATCATAGAGGAACACCCTAGAGTAGATCACAGTTCAGTATTCTAGATTTACTAATTTTGAATTAATATATGTGTGTGTGTTCAGAACATTAAATTCTTTCTTATACACAAATAATGCAAATCTGTAAAGGAGTTCAGGGGCCTTACAAGGTAGCCATGCACTCAAAGAGCGTTCCTTTCTCCTCAGGTCACAATGAAGGTAATGATGTCCTGTATTATAACACCAGGAACAAAGAATGGCTATTTTCTCAGCCTTTACTTCACAGTAGTATGGGACTAATTAATAGATGGGAAAGTGAAAGTAGGCAGTGTTATTTGTGGAGCTAATTAAGATATGTGGCAGAAAAAAATGTGGACAGGCAATTTCTTGATTTCAAAGGTTCATATAGCTAGACAGTTTTATTAGTCCACACTATGCTTTTTTTTTTCAGTCATCGGCTACATTTTTGTGAGATACAGACTCCTCAATTAATCTTTCAGAGACTGATTTTGATTTATCTCAGAGGGAGGCTGGGGAAAAAGGCATATGTGTATTTTTAAAAAAATAACAGCTTGTTCCCTTTAGTTCCTGGTTACAAAATAAGTGCATTGATTTGATCTTTTAAACATGTTTCTATATTATCTCCATTTCATCTATTACTGAAGGAGGTGGGGAAGTGAATCTAAATGTCCGTTCCATTTAATTCCTCACAGATTTAAAACATAAGGAAATTCTCACAAAGCAAAAGCACTGGTCTAAAAGACTTCTTCATCAGCATATAGGAAGTCTGTGGCGGGAGCCAGGAATAGAGCCCAGCTCTTCCCAGCTCCCATCCACTGCATTAATCAATGAACACAACTGTAACAAAGCTTACTTGCCTTGAAAGACTGGGCTCTGAGGAGACTTTCCTCAATGTTATGACAACAAGTTCCCAGAGACCATTATTTTCCCAGCCCGAGCATCACTCAGTTCTGTGTCTTTCATTTTGTTCAAACACAAATGGTCAGTTTTCCAAGAGAGAGCCTAGGAGATTTTATTTTGGGTTCTTTTTTTTTTTAAAGAGAGGGGCCATATCTCACATAAAAGCAACGTTGACACTTTTATGAATTTTGAAGCTACTAAGTAGTACAAATTTTGTTCAAAAAGTGACAAATTTTGTGAGACTTACTGTTCAAAATCTAGAAAAAATGCTATTTAAACCCTTTATTTACAAAAATCTATTAATGACCCAGATATCCTAGAAGCCTCAGTCTGTACACCCTTAAAGTGACAAGTATTTCAAGACCTGTCAGATGTAAATCCTGATGTATATTAACTACAGGATCTTTACTAGCGCCTTTACAATACACCTTGCTGCTCATCTGGTATGGCAGTGTCGTGAATGGAGAGGAAGCTCTGCTAAAGGGGCCCATAATACATTTTACAACAGTGGCTGAAGCAGAGAACAAACATCCAGCTATTTACGTCAGTTCTGGTCTTGAATTACCACCCTGCTTTTTTTCGCGCTCACGATACCTGTGCAAATACTGGTAAGTACTCCCACCCTCCTCCTCCTGGTGCACAACCACACCTGAACCAACCAGCTTGTTCCACCAAGACCACAACAGCACTGTCTCTCATTACCAACACATGCTTAATTGTGACTATAGGCCAGTTCTGTCTGTCGCCAGCTGGGCCGCACCCTACCAAAACCGTTCCCTCATTGTTATCAGCCGCCTGGGTCTGCTCCGCGGTGGGAGCCCAGCCATGCTGCCTGGCGTGCTCTTCCCCTGCGGAGAGGGATGCATTTGGGCACAGGGATGCAAGGTAAAGGAGGGAGATGATCTTGGTTGCGGATGTTAACTAAACAATTTTTTCTTACAACAAACCCTGGCACCTGTTCTCACCATGTCACGGCCCGTGATGACTTACTGTCTACCAAGCATGACGAAGCGATTAGTGGAGCCGTGTCGGTGTATCTCAACAGTAATGGGGGCTCTCTTTCCATTTGCCTTCTATTGAAATCTAAGCGCTCCATTGGCCTGTGCATTTTCAGCTTGATGAATTCATTACTCCCCATGTTTTTTTTTTTGTTTTTTTTTTTCCTTCCTTTCTCAGGGCAGAGCTTTCCCAAAAAGCCAAGTGACTGTTTCTGGGTTTTCCCTCTCTGTGAGGGGCTTTTTTTTTCTCTCTTTCTAGGCATATGTCAGCAAATGTTGCACTGACTTCTGTTTCAAACAGCATTTCAGTATACATTGGATCTATGTATATTAGACGGCAAACAATCATGACACTTGGCTTATTTATTTATTTATGTGGAAGAGAAAACATGCAGTTGTCTAACATCCTTCAACTAATGATATCGGGAAAATACATTTTCAAATTCAGCAGCAAGGCAAGCATTCAATTCATATTCCCCGGCAAACAAATGACACCACATAAATAAAATACAAAACTATTCAACTATCATTAAAAATGTGACAGTCATCCAAAGCAGGAAATTCAACAATGTGGCTTTTGCATTTTGTCTTTAAATATTTACATGGTATGGAGACAAGATTAGACTACCCTAAGTCTGAGTCTTCTTGGAGATGTTCTCTTTCCCTCCCCAAAGTTGTGCCTAGTGAAACAGAAGGGACTTTGGCCATTTGCCTGGCACTTCTAGATGTCCAGAGGCATTTTTAGAGCACAAAAGGTCGAATACACTAAGGATAATCATTGTCATAAATCCCATAAAGAACTGAAGGCACATCATATATGAACCAAAGCATAAATTGTTCTTAACAGGCACAGGTTTAGGAATGCCTCTGTGCTGTGGTCCAGTAGTCAGAGCAGCAAAGCAACATCTGAGTCTGGAGTCTAGTTCTACTCCTGTGACAGCTTTTACCTTTCTGTCTCCTTTTCCTCCACAAAACAAGGATAACCTTTTTCCATCTTAGCGGTATCATTATCTGTTTGAACTGTAGAAGAGCCTACAGAAGTCTCTTGGATGAGGTCCCTATTACACTAGATGCTGTACAAACACAGAGCCACACGCTACTGTACTGTGTGAGTGGCATGCTATTAATAATACATTAGGACATTTTGAAACTATTAATCAGAAGAGTTATTTTAAAAATCCTTATTAAGACCCTACACTCAAAAAAGAATGAAATTTGAACAAATAGGTAAGGAAGCTCTTTGCAGAATGCCAAAACATCCTTCTGGCTCTGTGAATACACACATCCTGCGTCGGTTGCTCTGTAGGGTAAAGGAGAAGTAACCAGCAATGCCATGTTCTTTTACTGACTCTGCCACTGACTTTACCTCTGACCCTTTTCAAACCAGTTCATTTCAGTGGCAATCAACTTATTTATCACTCAAGCGGATACAGCATATCACAGGGACATAATATGGTTCAGTTAAAGAAGACCCAGGCTAGAGAGATTTTAACTGGGTTTGAGGCCAGGAGTCATTATTGCACTTGACAGACTTGGGAAGTTGGGGGAAATTATAATTTATTATTTATGTGCAAATTCGACATTATTGTTGACATATAATCCCCCAGAGCCTTGGATGGACATATTTTGGAAAAATCAAATCAATAAGTGATTTAGTATCTGTCAAGTGCTTTGGGATCTTTATTTGAAACAAGTGTTAGAAGAGCAGTATCTTACTCTCAACCCCTTACTGTGCAAGCATGCCTTCTATTAATACTAGAACCATTTGGAACCATTAGAGTTTATCAGCTAAATACATATTTTGGCACATTAACTAATTTTTGATTACCCAATTAGACTTTAACAGCTCCATCTATCATGTATATTTTTCTTAATGTGCAGATTATGGACCCAATAGAACTTAATGGAGCTCCTTACAGTGTTCTGAGTCAATGCAGCTGGCACATGGACACCAAGGAAAGCATTTTCCCACAAAGTGAGAATTACACACCTATCTTGCCAGGTTGCTAGTGGGTGTTATGGCCTAAGTCATCCCTGGGCACTGAGACAACACAAGAGACCCAAATGTGATCTAATTTATACCATTTTATATGTTAGCTCTCATACACCACCACTTCTGCCACTCCATATCAAAAGTACGTCTCCCACAGTCAACTGAGTCACAGCTACGCAAATCGAAAACCAGGGCCATTCGATCTATACCTACCCCATGGTAAACAGTGACGGTCACAAACGGGTTACCTTGGGGATGGCCATAGCTGTGAGAAGCTGCTAGCGAAGTCTGCTGCCCTGCGGCTACGCTTGGCGTGCAGAGACGCGCTGGAGACAGGGCCTCCACGCCATGTGCTGCTGGGCACGTTCTCTCCCACCCCACCGTCTCACAGAAGACAACACATGGGCTGAACTCAGCACGAAGCCAGGAGTTTTCCTCTCCCTCTCGCAGAAGTACTACATTTATCTTGTTGAGTCTTCCCTAATATACTGTCCCAGCTCACATTCCACGCTCTTTGCCACTACCTGCCCATGGGATGGAAGGAACTACGCATTTCCTGATGGAAACGTGGGCGCTTAAGAGCCACTGGAAGGAAGAAGATTACTTAGATCATTGGGACAACAGCTATAGAATAGATAGCCACAACAAAGCAGTTGGCAGAAAGAAAAAAAACATTTAAGTAGCAAATCTGCATCCCTTAGCCCAGAGGCTTAATGCATGGTATGGGTTTAACGCTAACCGTGTTTGGCATGAGACTAAATACAGAACGTTTGCTTAGAACCAGCAAATAATTAACTGTTAGAAATGAAATGCAGAGCTATAGCATACATTCTGCTCTGCTGGCTTTATGCCTAGATCTGCCAAAATCTCCAGCTATGTGTGTAACAAACAGGGGGTCTCAGTGGGCCGTCTCCTCTGCTGAAAACAGATGAAACTACTGCCATTAGAAGTTAGGCAGATTAAATCCAAAGAAAAACAAAAAAAAGGCTGCTTCTACACACACGAGAACAAATATTTTCCATGTTAAAGTAAACACGTATAAAGTTATCTAATTCACCAATAATTAATTGAATTATTTTTTTAATCTCTCATTTCTCTTGGCCTATACAGGGAAGGTAGTTTGAGCTGTTCCCAGTTAGTTTCACTTTCTTTCTTTCCCTCTTCCTCACAGGCTGCAAGCGCAACACTGGAATGTTTTTGTATCATGAAAATACTTCAGTTAGCATTCCTCTCCTATGAGAAATTCCTTTTCTATTGCTTCTGTGAGAAGTCATTTTTTAAAATCTTCTTTGTTTCCTTACAATACTCCTTTAATAAAGCATGATCACGCCTCTTAAGGAAATAATCTTTCCCTTTTCTGCATGTGTTCTCACCCTGTCAGTGCTTTCATTCTTTTCCTGCACAAAGTCCTTCCCTGACGTCTCACTTGGAGCACCGCTCACTGTTCACGGGCAGCACGCGTTCAGCCGGTCCTGCCGCCGCCGGCTTCTTTCAGGTGATCCCTCTCCTCTGCCTGAAATGGATTTTGGAAGAGATCTGCCTTGAAAATAGTTTAATGCCACTTCTAAAATGAAACAAACAGACGTACATTGTAAGCGCTGCCTGGGCAAGTATTCTTATTGCTTCTAAAGGCACAGATGGGGTTAATTTGTTGCTGTATTCTGCCTCCTGCCAGCCAGCCTCCTGACTATCACTCAGAGAAGTGTACTTCTTTCCAGAAGAGACAGTAATGGTTTTCTTAAGGAAAAGGGAGATTTACCCTGCACAGCGCTTCTCAAACGAGGTCCTTTTTCCTTGAGTACCAAATCTCGTTTCCCGTGACAGAGCTCAGAGAGCTCGACATGAAGGCAGCCGGTCCCAAAATCCTGGCATCAAGAGCTGCTGACCAAGCCGAGGAGATCAGAACGTCCTGCGCTCTGCCTCTCTGAGGAGCGGGCCCTGAGCAGGCGTATTTACATCATCAACTACGTCAGCAGGGGGAGAACAATGTGATTTCTGTGTAAACAACGCCTGTAGAAAGTCATAACAAAAATCACACAGCAGCTACTGTTGAGACAAGAAAATGAAACCTTCTTTAATCTATCTACATATTTAGATGGTGTCCTCTGCTGTGATAACTTTACAACTTACTCCTCGTTGAAACCTGTGCTGCAAAAAAATCTCATGTTGAGATCTCATTCTTGGCTTTCTGTTATAAAGTTCACTTTTTTTCTCAGTCATCACTCTTACCTAATTTACTTTTCCATTTCCTTTCTGGGAGCTGACCTTCCTGGGAGAAACTCCGGGTGCCTGAGCAGGTGTATTTTTTTTTAACTATGCTTCAGCTGCATGAGGAAAAACAAATTAAGGTATACAGTTTTAATCACACATAGGGACATTTCGGCTATGCCAACATGTGTTCCTTTTTTTGCTATTGATTTGCACACATCGCAGGCTGTGCTAAGACCCTCTCTGTTGTTCTTCCAGCCACAATTTGCACTCATAAAACGTGTGCCTGTTAACTCAGCAGCCACAAAGTGGACACAGGTCACGGTATCTGTGCTGCCAGCTCCTGCTCTGCACAGCCATCCGTGCAGCTCCTGCGACAACACCGAGCTCGGGCTCGCAGCTGTGCCAAACTGCGGGCACCGGCTGCTACGCATCGGGCGTCCCACGCAAGGGAGGCCCCTCCTGGAAATCCCGTCCGTTGGAAATCCGCTCTGCTGTTACTGCAGCTCTCAGAGCAGCTGAGATACATCTGGCATACTGAGAGTGGCAGGAGCCATTCGAAAAGTTTGCCTGATGCTTTAAGATTCGATAGCGGGCACAATGTATCACCCGCTCCTCAGTCAACAGGTTAAATGTAGTTCCGGGGTGATAACTAAAGTTTTTACCGGCTGTGGTAATTATGCCAAGTTACATTACTCCCACTGAACTAATCCGATCAAAACCAGAAAGCCCCACAACTATTAATTACAGTGTTTAAGAGTGGGACTTTTGGGTTGTAAACATTACAGTATCTAAGCTTTCAACAGTATTTTTATTAATGAACTCGAAGCACTGTACACCAGAAGCTAGTACCATTCTTTCTGTTTTACAGATGGGGAAATGAAACAGAGGAGATGAAATAACTCTCAACATGGGTATGATCTCCCATATAGTTATGAGAATCCCAAAATCAAAAGTGAATAGACAGACTGAATTTCTACTTAAAAATAAACTTTCTAAAAAGAATTCAGGAATGGAAACATAATTCCCACAGAAATGGGAATTTCTGTTTTTCCAATAATTCTGCTGGAAACAACATTTGTAAAATTGCCTTTCTAACCCTTTTTGGAAATCCTCTGGTATTTTTATTTACTTAACATCAGGGAAAATATTAAATGCAGAAGCAGTAGGTAACATTGCTTCATCTAGAGGAACGCCCAGCATTTCCTCAGTGTCTCACCATGACACATTCCCAATTCAAAGGCAATGGCAAATCATAAAAATGCCAAACTTACATGAAGTAATCCATTATACATATTAGCAGCCAAACACTAGGTGCAGAAATTCTGTTTCCTAGGCTCTGCCTCGTAGTGCTAACCCACATTTTGCCTACTGACACCTGAAGAGAGTCCCTTTTGGGGCTGAATTCCCCAAAAGGGTGGCAGTTCTTTTCTGAGCTTCCTCCAAAGACAAACACCAGATGGCACTCACAAAAAAAGCATGCACAAGTGGTATAAAAACACTCTCTGTTGCTCCTTGCCTCAGCTGCCCTACGGAGAGGGATGCACACACCCGTGGGCTCTGCTGGGCTGCTCTAGTCCAGCTGACTCTCACCTGCCTTTGGCCTTAGGAAGCTTGCCTCTCCCTTTGGAGGCTCCTGATGGCACCCTGGGCTTTGCCAGTCTCCTTGGCCTTTGCCTTTTATGAATGTACATGGACACACCGCCCAGTTCATTCCTGTTTGTTGTAAAATATCGGTTGTTCCTTGAGTTGGACTTTACAGCTTTTCATAAAGAGCTTTTCCCTCTCCTCCCTCTCCTTTTATACATACCTTTGATCACACAGATTATTAGCAAGTGTGGCAGTTAAAGGCTTATCACTGAGTAGGTAAGTCAATGCCCATTTAGATGAATTGGGACAGTAACATCTTCCCAAAAACACAGCTTAGACCAGTAAATCTCACTGCACCAAGTGAAAAGCATCTGTGGTCTGGACCTCTTTGTCACCTTGGACCTCATGTTACATCACTTAAGTGAAGTTCTAAATTCTTGTGAAGGAGAACTTACTGAGGAAAAAGTGATGGTGTACTATTCCGTGCAGAGACAATATAAAGCCTGGCTGTTGCAAGAATATGCAACATCTTTACTGTGAAAAATAGCTGACGCCACAGACTTGTCTGTTCAAGAGCCCATGCTTGGTTTGCAGGACAATACCAATGATAGCTTTGCTCTCATTCAAAAGCATCTGTATGTGAAATATGCATCCCACAAAACGTCAAATTTGGCTAGAGTCAAAGGAAGCATCTATATACCTAAAAGTTGAAGAAGAATTTATTCATCTATTATAAACAGTAATCTTGAGAATCCAGTTACTCCCCAATTCTGAAAATGTTTAAACTCAAGGTGTTTTCCAATTTCTGACTTGAAGGTCCTCAAAACCTTAGAGCTGCATCTCTAATAATAGATATGATTAATAGATAATCCCAGGTTATGTCTCTACAAAGGACCGGACGATGTAACATGCATCAAAACCTATCTAGGAGCCATAAACTACCTCTGCCCAAGTCCCTAAGCAGCAACATCCATGGTGTCAGGCTGAAGCAAGTACTCATCACCAGGGTCAGAATTTGCTCCCATGCAGAAAACAACTCAGTACTGGTAGTGTCCAAAGGCATCCTCTTGTTCCTCCTGTGGGAACTTGTTTCATGTAAAGCAAAACTCAGAAACAGTATCTTTCATCAGTTGCTTTCCCCTCTCCCCAAGGCAGAGGGGTGCTCCGAGTCAGCACAGCCTGTTCCTAGGTACCTGAGCGCTCCTCTGTAAAATGGCAAATTAGCGCATAAATGCTAAGCACCATCACTGGACTGACCTGTAAGGTGTTTACTACTTCTGGAGTCAGGGACTTGGTCTAGTATTTCTGGATGGCCCATAATTACTTTTTAATTCTTTTTACTGTGGCATCTGCTGTATCGTTTAAAATAAGTTTATGGGTAAAACACACAGAACATAATTCTGAGTCTGACATTTTTCCACCTCATTTACATATCTTCCATCCTACCACATATCAGATACCACCTTTTATTTTTTACATTATCATACAAACTTCTTGGGTACTCTACATTTCCTTCACTGTTTTATCACAGTATGCCACATAGTCTTCAGGACATGAGGCACTAACTACCGCGCCGTGCTCAATCCCAGTCTCAGTGTGGAATGTCTTGCTTTAATAGAGAAATAAAATGATATAAGGTCGTAAGCTAAGACTATCATAAAGTGCATTGCAGGCACCCTATACTTAAATACTCCCATGCTGCCTCTTAACTCCAAGTGAAGCAATTTGCCTAATGCCCATAGAAGTGACACAACTAATTCCCCTCCCTTAAATAATCCTAACCTTTCCTCTCTAACGTGTCTCTGTAAAAAGAATGTTTTCTAAAATAAAACAAATTATTAGAAAACCATATCCTTAAAATCCTTAACATTAAAAATACTGGGAGACTAAAAACAAACTTAGAAAGTCCTTCTTTCACTGTGTTCAGATAACCACTGCAGACCCGTTTCTCTCTGAAATGGAGACCAAACCTCACCGCAGGATAATGAGGACTGTAAATACACTCGGTGGACTGCATGAAAGTGGCCTCAGCCATAAACAGCAACCTCAGCATCTTTCTGTTCATGTTTCCTGCTAAATACTTGCAAAGGAACCAACAACCTCCAGATAAGTCCTTAAGATTTGAACCTTTCTGTCCTGATCGTGCAGTGCTTCTGTGTTACTCATCAGTCTGGCATTTTGCACATCATTTGATAACAGGCTAGGTGGAAGAGGGGCCATGAGCATCACCTGCACCTAAAAGGGAGTTATAATTTCCAAAAATCTCAGTTTGAAGCATTCCAGAGGGAATAATGGTATCTCAATGAGAGTTGTTTCGCACAAGAAAAAAAAAACCTGAGTTATTTCATCTGAAAATTAAACATGGAGTCCCCTAATCAACTGGTATTTGATAGTAAATATATTATCTGACATTTTACTTAATCAAAAGGAAATTAAAGCATGTTAAGTGTACATTCACACTTGATACTAGACTTTAGATACAGGAACTGAATGGTAGTTACAAAGTGAAAGTTAATAGTAGGGTCACTACTTTTGGAAATGCAATTATTCTCACTGTAAAACCTATTATTAAACAGTATAAACTGCGCCCGGCATGTGCAATCACTAGTTCACAAAGATGGGCAAAACACAGGGCTTTTACAGTATAAATTAATATTGGTTCCACTACTGCCAGGGAAAGTTTTGCCGTGTAGCACCTGCCCTCAACTCCTGACAGAAAGTAAGAGCTTCATTATCCATACCAAACCTGTGTGGATGGTGATTCTTTCCAAGGCCTTTTACCAGACAGAGCTTTTATTTCAGATGAGGAAACCATCTGCTTTTCTTCTGACCCACTGGTAAGCAAACTGGGAACACACCATCTTCTCGCAACGATGATTCTGCAACAGATCCTCACATGCCAAGTCACAGAAAACGGGGCTACCAGTGTTGTTAAGATGTCTGGATGTCTTTTGTCCTCTGTACCTCCAAGCAGGACCATCTAGCCTGTTTCTGAAAAATCTCCAACAAAAGAAATGCCACAACATCCCTAGTTGCCTTTTTCTGGTGTTTTGTTTTATCAACCTTAGAAGGTCATTCCTAATACCTAATCTGAATTTTCTTTGGTTCTGTTTAATAAATTACTCCCCATACCCTCCCATTTCTCACCATGAAGATGAAGAATAAATTACTGACTTTCTTTTCCACCAGCCTTTTGTATTCTTACAGCCCATTGCCATGTTCTCCCCCTCAGACATCTCTTTTTCAGGCCAAGCACCCCCAGTTCTGTCCGTGTCTGCTGACAGGTCCCATTTCCTCACTCTCTTATCACTCTCATTGCTTTTCCTTTGGACTTTCTCCAAATTCTCTGTAGCTGCATTTGGGGTGCACTGCCCAAATCTGTGCATAGAGCTCTTACCAAAGCCGTGAGTCACTCCGTACTCCTTGCGGGCTATATTTTGTATTACGTCTTTGGCACTTGTTATCAAGAAAAGCTCTTAATTTCAACGTGAACAACACTTCTTCTGCCAGCTTCACAACTATTCCTAATTAACTGAAACCTTTAACATTGTAAACAGCATTAAATTACAAGAAGTCATACTTAATTGGTTATCTTCACTCAGCCTACACCCCAAAATGACAGAACATTTCAGGGTTACTACTGGAAATATGTAAACAGAGGTATGCACACAGAGCCCAAGTACAATTAACAGAGTCTTAATATAATCTGTTTCCAGTTCCAGACGTACAACGATAAATAATCTACAGATATAATATAAACACCCCCACACTGAGTAGGTCTGTAACTGAGAGGTTTATCTAAGTGATTAAGAACACCACAAATTTTCCAGCACCAAAAAGAGGAGGAAAAAAAAATTAGACAGCTAAAGATAACCAGAGCTAAAATCTGATTGCCTTCATCTATAGTCCTGTGTCTAGATAAGTGTATATGTGGAAGAGATCATATCTACTTTAGTGTGTCACACTGCCTGTTCCTCTTCCATCTGAACAGGTTCAAGTCCTCCGAAGTCAGTCAAAGCACATATATAATGTAAGTATGTGTGTGTACATGTGTGTGTAAACCCAGGGTAAATGGGAGTAGAATAAGGCCTCTTGTTGGCTCAGGTCTCACAGGTGGTTGCAATAACAGAAAAACAAGAAAACTAATATACTGTAGTTACCTACTATGCAATAATTATCATGTAATTATACTGTAATTACAGTACCTGATTATTGATGCACTGTAAAATAAACTGTTATCAAGTTTTTTTAATGTTCACTTCTATTTACAGTTATCTCTGATAAAGACTAAGCCTCCCCAAAAATGCATGATAAAGCTTCTTATCACAGGTTTTAATGCCTCTAATAACTACTGTAATTCTGTGTGATTTAGTGCTTTGAATAATCCACCAGGATTTTTCTCTAGATCTTTAAAAGGATTGTAATGTGTACAGAGGTGTCGTAGTGATTAAATTTACAGGACACTTACCAAAACAGTGATAAGAAGGGATGTTTAATTAACACATGTACACGTTGTTCAACTGTACTATCATGCAAAAAATGGAAAGACCTGAATGAGACCCCTATTTTCCTTTCAAAATGTTAAAAAAAATTAAACAAAGGATTATCCTCACTATACAATATAGAAGCAGACTTTTTGAGGGCAGCAGCAAATCCAGGCAGCACCTGAGAGCAGTACCAGCCTAACGTTGCATACTGAGTAAAGCCAAAGTCCCAGTACCAGCTGGACATCCATGAGGGAAAGGAAAAAGTAAGTCACATATGACAGTACATGGGAATTCGCCAGTTGGGTTTGGAGATGTCGTTCCTTTGGCTAGTGGGTAGTTCAAGGACATTGCAGTTCTCTTTAGCTATAACGCCTGAAAATGTAAATGCTTTTAGGGCTCACTGATAAAAGCCATTGCAGAAAAACAGCTGAAGGTTACCTTATCAAATGGTTTTGATTTCCATGTCTCAGAAAGGCACACAGGCACTCTAGAAAATCCCTTTTCCCTCCAACAGTAGATTTACTTAATGGCCAAGGCTACCCCTTATTTATGTAACAGGTAAGTAAATTTAAGTTAAGCAACAAAGCGCCTCACCAGACTAAAACCCAACAGAAAAGAGTAGCAGAGTCAACCTTATAGCTGGCGGTGGAAAAGAACCTTTATCTCTCTAAGGACGCTTTCCACTTTAACTTCTACTGACATTTTGTCCACTGTGATGCTGACAAACACAAAGTGATAGAGAGATCTAAAGATGTTATCATATACGATCAAAAGACAAAAAAGAAAAGTCAAGAAGCTCATGCAACCCATATTCCCACTGGGAAATAACCTTTTTAATATTAGAATTGTTTGTACTTTGAAATGGAAATCCCAACATCTCCAAGTGCGTGCAGCTGAAGTAGAGTTCACTCCTGGATGGGCAAGTGCCAGGTAGTAACAGGGCTTTGGCTCCATGAACGGAAACATAAACCTGTCCTCTGGAACAATGATTCTTAATGATCTCAGAGGCCTCGTGGAAGATGAGTGCCACCGTTTTCTTTAGAATGAATCCCACGTATTTTGTATCACTGTCCTGGCACAGGGCTCCAAAGATGAAATCACTACTTGACCATCATTATGGGCACGCCTGCTCTGATCTGCAGTGCTATGCGGGGGCACAGGAATACTGGAAATGGTGTAACTGCATTATTACTGTGCTCTGCAAAGGCTTTTATACCATGCTTCTCAGCAAGACTAATTATTCTAAAAGGAACCTCATGCTACTGCCATTATCCTGCTCCCAAAACCTGAGTTACATCATTCAGGACACTGTGCTGCACTATTCAGGCACATCCATGCAGCTTTATTTTTTGCAACAAAGATTTTTACTAGGGGAGAAGAGAAAGTTAACAGGAACAAGCTCAGAGATCACAAACAAGGCACAACACTTAAATATACCAGGGAGTAGGATGTGAAAATTCACGTGCTCCTGTGTCTATTTATTTACGTGGCCCGCAGGACTGCTTACCTGCATAATCTTTCCTCTGCAGCAAGCGCAGGTGAAGGTGTGGGAACTTCCTTCTTCCTTTGCTGGCAGTATTAACTGAGCAGTGTGGGGAGGGAGACTATAGGAGGAATTTACTTCTCCTTTCTGTCATCAATAAATTACTAAGGCAGCTTTCAGGACTCCCAGAGGGTGTTTGAAACATATATCCCCTTGGCTGGCTACCCTCTGGATGGGCTAGCATACATGCTGCCCTCTTGCGTAAGGCTGCAGTCTTTCTATAGCAGAACTGACATTTAAATAAAATAGACAAGCTTCTCCTGTAATACAGCCTCCTGTTCTGAGCTCCAAAGATAGGTAGCACACCATTTTACAGTGCAGAAGGAAAACTGTGGGCGTAAGCCTCAAAGGTTACCGTTCAAGAACAGGATCCTACATATATTAATGATATTATTACAAGCATAGAGCTTGTAGAAAGCAGCCGAAACTCCCAAAGAAACGAACTAGTCATCCCCTTTACAGTTTTGTGCTAAACATCTGAAGTAAGTCAGTAATGCATACAAAACTTGCCTGACAGTAGGACTGGCAATGAATCTGAAAATCAGTGCAAGTTCCTCAGACACTTGGTACACCATCCAGACCAACCTGCGGGTGAAACTGAAACGGATTTAAATCCAACTCTTCCCTTCCTGGGAAAGCATTCACAGTAGTAAATATTATTTAATGTCCCTATTGAGGGAGACATTGACAAATAAGAAAAAAAATAGCACCTACTCAGTGACTTGGAAATCAGCAGAACAGCCTTCGTCATTTTCACTGTCTCTCAGGAGTTAATCAGACATTTTTCCAACATTTCCATACATGCCTGTTCTTTCCTTCTGTGCCCAGCAAAACTATGAGCTACTTATGAATGTGATGGTTCATCACATTTTTGTTACTTTTCAGCATTAGATGGAGAACAATTAGATTTGCAGCTGAGAAAAAGCGGGAGGGGGAGGAAAAAATAAGAAAAAAAGAGAAAAGCTGCCGCCTCTTCAGCCAAATGACTCAGAGATGGTACATCATCGTCTTCAGACCTCAGAAACCAAACGATTTGTGAAATCTTCAGAAACATCGACAACGTAGCTAACTGCATGGAGGATGGTTTTAATCTTGAGTAAAACTATGTGGTTTAACTACCCTTGAGTACTAAGCCATCCAGCATCTTGAAGCTTATCATTAAAAAAGTCCAATATTTATGTAAGCATCTCCAACTTGCTTTCCCTTAGAGAAACTTGCCTCACCTTTCTAATCCTCTCCTTGGTCTTTGCCTTGGTGCAGAGGCAGATGTCACAGAAGGCAACTGAACGTATTTCACAGAGATATGTAGGCCATATCCTTCGTTATTACAGAAACAAAATTACGCTTGTTTTGATCTAACTATGTTTATTTAAAGAATTACCAGCAGAACATAAAAGGAAGCAGCGAGGTCTATTTAAGGTCTGGGTGTTCCAGCTATTTTTACCGAAGCTGCCATGGATTTCAATGGGAGCGTTGCACGCTGAATGGTGAAAGGAAACAGCTCCCAGACCAGAGCTAACACAGAGCTGTGTACAAAGGAAAAGATGCTCACACTACGGAAGGCATATGCAAGCTAAATTACATACGTTAAATTAAAGACATCTGCATTTTGGCAGAATTTGGACAATGACTCACTTATATTTAATTATGCAAAAATTTCAAACAGGGCAAACTTCACTGTAGTGACTCACATTAGCGCTACCACATGATCTTCTGATAACTACATCAGTATATAACTCATGTCTCTGCTGCACAGAGTTTCTACAGAGAGAATGACATATTACCTGACTAGCATTAAAAGGACTCCATGTTCCCAGCAATGACTGGTACATTAAGTAATGCTTCAGAAAGTAGCACATAGTACACCGAGTTTTTTTTTCCCTTGACAAAAAACTACATATCCCCTAATGACAATAATTCACTGTCATTCAAAAATCAATTTTCTGTTTTGTGTTTTATTTCTTCAAATTTATAGAGTTGTGGGGAAAGATTCCAGAAGTAGAAACTTACATCATTTCCTTTCCCCAAGAAGAATTATGGTGCTGCAGACCTCCTTAGGCTTCCAATCCAAGACGCTCCCACCCTGTCCTTACATGAGTGGCAAACACACCCTCAGTACCTCCAACCACAAAATCTTCTGCCTAGGTCTGGCACTGAGGGTACCAGGCAGTTTCTCATGTTTTGCTTCACAGATATTCTTGGACTTTTCCCTGCTACCTCCTGCGCTTTTCAACATAGGTTTGGTTTCCTTATTTTGGTGTGGACTATCAGGATGAACTGATTAGGCGTCTTATGTCAGGCTAACAGGACTGACGACCTTGAAATGTCCATTGCAAAGAAAAGCTGTCTTGCATTGTTTGCCTCAACACAGTGTATTACTTACTTTAACGTTGTTAGGGAAAGGAGTGGTCCTTTACCGATCTGAATTAGGTCCCTTTTCTGAGCTCTGAGAGTTGCTGCGTTTGTATCCTGGAGTACCACTGCATTACGCTCCCATTAAACATCTGAAAATGGATGTCCACTACAAGGCTTTCTAAACGCCACTTTCAGGCTTACTGAACATGCTGACAGGACCCTTAAGTAACAAAGGGACATACAAATGGCGCTTTCACTACAAAAGGAATGTATTAATGTGACAAATACGGCCTTTGTTAATGCCAGATGCTGACTATAGGTGTGGATGAGGAGTATGATGAATGGGATGATAAGGAGAAAGCAACCTTAATTGCGCAATTAGTTATGCTACGTTTCTGCAATGTTTTGCATAACAATTATAGGCCACTAGTGGACTAGTGATCCAAAACTACAGCCTTCCAAAGGACTTCAAACAGCTAGGAAAGCCACTGTACCTTTTGAGAAAACTACTTTAAAAGGCTAATAAAAAACGTAAATGATCTCAAGTTGCCTTTGTATGGCTTAAGTGTGATGTTGGGCTTGGACGCCCAAGTGCAGTGTGCTTTCTCCAGCTGAGAGTGGTAGAAGTAGAGAGGGTAGAGGATGCCCCGAGGGAATGCCCCGAGCCAGTGCACTGCTAAAAGTTATGGGAGTGAAGTCTGGCCTCTGAGCGACAGAGCTGATAGGAAATGATTGAAGGTGTTGTAAAGGGCTACAGCAATAACAATGAGCAGGAAGAGAGGATCCACAGCATGTTCCTTTTCTTTCTTGGCATCTACCAAAGGGAAAAAAAAACATCCTGAATATTCTACACCCTCTCATTCCACCTTCCATTTATTTTCTTTTTCAAAGTACAATTTAACTTTTTTTCCTTAGGGTTCACATAAAAGTCAGGTTTAAAATTGGAATCCAGATTAAAGCTCACTGTTAAAACCGCTCTTGGGGGTAGAGGTAAACTGCCCAGAATGTGATAACAACATGGGTGTTGAGTGATGACCTGCTCATAATCGACACAACTGAGCACACAAGAGTTCACTTCATTCTCGGTATCACCCGAGGGATCCACACCAGCCACAGCTGGTGCGGAGAGGTATAAGACATACTGCCCCGCTAGCTCCACGATTATTCAGTTTATGGGTTAGTGCTGCTAGGGAGCAGGAGAGATGCCCTCACATGCCACTCAAAGGTGTTAAACTGGCACACATAATAGTTGCCCTGATCTTCCTCCCCGAGAGGAACTTAGGTCCTTTGGAACACGCTATCCACCAAGACAAAACCTGTCACTGACATTATAATGGCTAATAAACATGAAGGGAAAAAAAAAAAATGGAGAAGCGAAGTAAGACCTGTGCAGACAAAGTAAGATCTGTGCTTAGGCCTTTATTTACACAGGATACCCTTTAGGTCAGACTCTCCATCACCTTTCAAACGTGACACTAGAACACACTGGGAATTCTGTTTTTACATAGTCCACTTACCCCTTACTCCAATAAATAGCTACATATTGCAAGTGTATAGTGATGATAAGTCAACCTGTTTAGAAAAGACATTCACTTCTCCAAAGAAACTCAGCCCCTCTCGTGCAGGAGAGCACAGCAGTGTGCAGTGACCCAGCTCCGAGCCAAGGGGATCGAAGGTACCACATGACTTTCCGCCCTGGATGCTGTTTGCAGAGAAGCCTTAAGTCACAGCTGGACTCCTACAAATTATTTACTATTGCAGACTGATACTGAATATACAACTTGAGGCAGAATCACAAAGAGCAGGACTGTATGTACACAGAACTAAGCTTCACATTCAGTCACATCTCTTCCAACTGACTGCAAACATCGCTACAGTAAATATCCAGTCTCAAACACCCCTTGGAAATTCATTAGCAAGCACAGCAAACAGCAGTCCTGAAAATAGCATCACTCCATTCAGTGCAATAAGACGTATCCCACTATGTTGTACGTTCAAAGAGGGAAGGGCAATCCTCTTCTAAACCTAGCTTCTCATGAACCTGAATCCAATCACGTTTTTGCTTTATAACAGCCATCTCTCTAGGTGCTGCTCTACAAAATCTGCTTCGTATCACCACCATCTTAAAGGTCGGCTGTGGTATTTCAATAAATAGAGCAACCGCGGTTTCCTTAAACCACTTGTATTCCTTTTGCTGCAGTCATTTTGGCTCTCTTCTATTGCTCTTGCTTAGCTCGCTTTCATATGAATGTCAAATTTTGCATTTGCTGTGTGCTGTCATCTAGACTCTCACTGTAAAACAGTTTGTTTTTCCCCCACTTGGTGCACCAGATTAACGTCCCCTCTCTCCCCCCTCCAGAACAGAATGTAATTAAAGATCATGGGAAAATAACATACACAAACTAGTCATAAAGTCAGAGAATTTGAGGTCTGGTTCTGCTTTCCAATTTTATGTGCTCCACTTCACTTCTGTATATAAAGAGATATATAAATGGCTTTGGTCATTGGATATCTATTAACTCCTTGTGTGTCAGATCCTGTGAGGCAGAGATGACAGCAAGATCCACAGCAGCTTAAGAGCAAGAGCTCATGCCTTGCAGAATCACACCCAGTTCACCAAAAATGAAGCCTTTTGCCCAAATGGTTCTCACTCCGCTTACTGCACAATGGTTCTGAAACACAAGCCAGAACTGTCTCTATGTTCACAGTGCACAGGAAAATGTTTCATGACCTGGGTGAAATTTTTCATTCGAGAAACCTGCCAGGATGATCACTTTGACAGCCTCAAAGCAGGACCACCACATGGGTCTGCAAAGGCCAGTCCTAGAGGTGTAGTGGCACAGCTGGTTCAAAGCAGAGTTTGTTTCACACATCCCCACCTCAGCAGTGGCACCTCCACCTCAGGTTTTCTGGTGGTAGGATGGAAACGACTGAGACCTTACTGTCTTTGGCTGTGGGGCCAAATGTCACCAGAAGAGAAATTAACTGCTTCTTAATAAAAAAAAAAAATGCTGAAACTGCTTCTACAGTTGATAAAAATATAATCAAATTGCCATTTCTCATCACCAGAGTAATGAAGAGGCAACCGTTGATCTTCAGTGTCTCCTGACAGGTTCTGGAAAGGAAAAAACCCACCAGGTAATCTTCCACCATGAAGGCAGGTGGCAGTGGGGAGGCAACTCAGGACCCACATCCCAAATTCTACCACAATGAAATCATCTTCCAGTTGTCTCCTTTTTTAAAAGCAGAGAGAAGGTAACAGAGGTCACTGAGAAAGAAGATATTCATGCCACACCGTTTGACAGACAATATCACACAGACAGAATCTGTGACTTGCCCAACCTGTACAACGTTGTCTGTGGCGGGTTTCTAGGAAATAAACCCAGATATTGTGATGCTTATTTAACTACAAAATTCCTCCCTCTCCGTCAGATAGGGAAGAAAGTAGATGTTCACCTTTACTGATGCTCCACTGTAATTATTTTTTATGGCAATTTTCCTCCATTAGTTAGAGGATCATAATGGAATAAATAGAAAAATGAGCTCAAGCCTAAGTATTCTGCATTGTAATCTAAATTAAACTAGTATTACAAATTTGTTTACATATCTCAGTTGAGCTATGTAGTTTCAAAGTTACTTGCTGAACATAAACATGTCTCCTGATGCTACATTACCCACTATATGCAGGAAAATATATTCTAATGTAATACAACAAAACTGAAAAACCAATAAACGTTCCTATTTATTGAGAAATTGGACAAAAAACAGCTTATTGTCAGTTTTTAAAGACTGAAAATCAATAGATGATGAAAGGTTGTATTTTTTGCTACTATTAGACTGTTGACTCTAGCAATAAGTGAGACATGGATTACAACTGGGGGAGTAAAGAACTTGTGAGATACACAATTCGGAGCTTCTTGGGTTTTTTTAGAAACTTAATTCCCAGTATTTGTGCAGCAGTAGCCATCTTGGCACCACTGTTACTGGCCTAGCTCCTCCATTTTGTTGGCAAAGCCAGCTTTAAAGTATCTTCCTGTCTTCAACGGCATTTCTAAATTGAAGGGGCTCTTAATCAGACTTGCATCTGCTAAGGATCGTGAGTAAAGGAGATCCAGCTTTCACATACATTCGCATCCTGCCAATAAAAAGAAAAATAATCCTCCAACAACATCATGAAATTCCAGCTATTACAGTCCCACCTCTCGTGCCTGGACAGAGTCCACCCAGCTGAGCTGCAGAGTGGGTTCCCCAGGTCTGGCCCCGATGTCCTGCACAGTCCTCACAGAGCAGCAAACACAGCCCAGCACTGGGCAGAAATCAGGTTGAATCGCATGTTCAGTTTCCAGAGACCTTTGGCTCTCACATGTTTCTGAGCCTTCTGTCCTTCCACGCATGGGTAAGGTTTTCAACACCTGGGCCCTGAATGCAGAGGTCCCATTCGAGTCTGCCATCTATACCTGGTTGAGTATACCCTAAAGATAGGGGCGCAGAGAGGTCTGGAAAACACAGGTTTTAAGCACCTGTTTTCCCAGTAGAATTTATGCATGGGAGTCAGTTTAAAACCTGATTTGCTTTATTCATTAAACAACAAGTGCACAACCGTGCAGGGGCTGGGAAGGCATTCTTGTCTCAGAGTCCTTAAATAGTGATCTATGCCACCATTTTCCTAAGTGACCCAGTAGGTATGACCATCACATAGAAACCCAAATATAGATGTTCTACCCTGACTATATTTCTAAACTCTGGAACAGAGTTTGAAAGGATGCCAATTATAATAAGGAGTTAGGGTTGCTTTTAGGATTTATGTTCTCTTTGTACATTTCATAATCACACAGCAGCTCAAATCTTGCTAGATGGGGTTAATGCCGTAAAAGCCTTCAGACATGCAAATGGACTCCCCTGTAAAAGTGGACAGTGACCGCTGGGCCTGTATGTGACAGAGAACTAGCAAAGCTGGCTGATGCGCTTGTGCAGTACCTGATTTTACAAGTGCACGGGTGTGCAATTGTAAGTCTATACACAAACAAATGTCCCAAGACCTTGAATGAGCTGACAGTGTGCAGAAATGGCCACCCTACTGCTGGCCCGAGTCCTGCATTTCCATAATGTAAAACTTCTGCTTCAAACGGAGGGAAACACAGAGATCCCTAATTTTCATATCACGGTTTCCTTCTGTTTTCCCAGGTAGAAAGCTAGCTATTTCTAAAAAGGGGGCCGTTACCACATATGCATAATCACATACCGAAAAAAGATTCATGTTGTTGTTCCTGTATGCTTTTGCTTAAGTATACCATGGAAAATAACTTTGATGAACTAATTTGCCCAGAGCACTGCTTGTCTGGAAGATTTCTGTAATTTAACTGCAGTTCTGTAAATAATTTGGTGATAGACAGGCCATCAGCATAATTCGGTGCTAGACCCATGGAATGTTAAGGAAATGGCCAGCAGGCCAAAAATTCAAGCTGAACTGGGTCCTAGTATGTACAAGGCATATTAAAAAACACTCCAAATCTATTCTTTTTGGAATCTGCTTACAAAGTTTAAAGGAAGACATTGAATTTTGCTTTGGGAATAAACACAAAGAAATGTCACGCTTCCTCTCAGTGAGGGAAAGAACACCCACATACAGTTAACCCAGCAGACCTCCATAAAGATGTACCGTATTTTTGCACGATAACATCCCGAACAACTATCACAGCACAGTTATATAGCACAGCATTTTGTCCTGCTGCTGAACTATCAGTAACTTCCACTAAAGTCTCTCAGTTCTCCTGTGTTGTTACCCTGTAAAACAGCAAAAGGTATTGCCCTGGTTTTCAGTCAAGCCTTAACTGAGACTGCAAGATAAGAAGTACAAAACTGTATGCATGGTACATTGCACCTTTAATCATCTACCTACCTGAAATACTTCAGCAAGTAGTTAGACATCTAAATGTTCCAGCCATGGGCTTAAAATAAATGAGTTTTGTACTACATGACTGTGTTCACATTATTTGAAAATTAGTGTTCATATCCCCTCTCAATCCAAGTATCACTTCAGCCACAGGCAGATCAGAAACTCAAACTCAGTAGCAGAGCCAAGACCAGGCCTAAGATTTAGTATCTTGGCTGAAAAATGGGGAGAACCAATGACTGGCGGATGCTTCCCATTCATGCTTCATGTCTGAACGATCATTTTTGTATCAGAAATGTCCACAATCAACATTTCCTTCCTGCATTGTCAGATTAAGATATGTTCACTGTGGCTGCTGGAAGCCTCCTATGAGTTTTACCAAATGAGAAGGAAATGGCAGGGAAAATAATATACAAAACAAGGCAACAAAGCCATCCCTCTCAGCTCTACCAAAAAAAGGCCTCAGAAAGCAGACATATTTATACTTCTTTTTCAACGGAAAAATGGAGAGGGAGGTGAAGTAGACAGGTTAAAAGCCAGCAAAAAGTAGTATAAAAAAACCCCCACCAGGTATTGTTGCAAGAACCTCTAGATAAGCATCTTAAATCAGGGTAAATTACACACCTCATGCTGGTGACTCGGTCATGGGAAATTATGAAGCTACGTGATGTCTCATTTGTTGTGCCGAAAACAAATGTAAATAAATTACTGAGAGAATCTCATTTACATTTAGAAATTCATCCCGATGCATGACATGACTGCTGATGTTTTTTTAAATGACACTTTGAGAAGAAGTGCCACTATTAAAAACCGATCGTAGCCACCTTGGCGGGAGCCTGCGCATGTGTGCGTGCATGTGTGTGTGCGTACATGCATGAGTGTGTAAAGGCAGATGTTCTAGGGAGATCATTTGGATCATTGGGAAAAAAAAGCTTTCTTGTACTGTTTCAGAACCATAATGGTGGTGTCAGAAAATAAAACCATCAATCTGTATTCTTCTGTGTATTCTTCCCCTTCCCGAGTGGGAAACAGAGAGACAACTTTATGGATTGGCTGCTGCCAGTACAACAGAAAGTGCAAATACTAAAATCGTAGGAACAGAAAATAGTGTGGCACGTCTCTCCATCATCAAGTGTAATAAAACTTCCCCTTAAATACACACACAAAAAGCCTTTCGCTAAGCTTTCATCTCCCCCCTCCAAGTCTCACATTTTAAGCTGTCACTGAAACAATTGAGAAGGATATCCAGGAAGCCGTAAGATGGAGAGCAAGTTGAACCGTGGTTAGCTAAGCAGCATACGTACAGGCAAATATCCAAATGCTTTAGGAGCTGTCATTCTCCATCCCGCGTGGGAAGGCTGTGAAGAGACGGACTTTTTCGTATCATGATTGCTCTTATTATTACAGCAGTGAAAACACTGCATACTAATGGATGTGTTTTCAGAAAGACGACCGTTAGACGGCTTTTTAGACTCTGCCTGGCTGTCTGGGCTTCAGTATCCGATACCTCCTATCCCTTTTTTTGCTTCCCAAACAGAACTCTAAAATAAAGTTTGTAACACGAGGGCAAAATAAAATGTATTTCCAAATGGGGACATGACAGTGTTCTACAACCCCACATACGGCAGCATATTTACATAAGCCTGCATAGGTCAGAGAGTTTATTTGTTAAGGGACAAATAAGCAGGCCATGAAATAATTATTTTTCATTGTGCCCTGCCAAACCTATCCAGCCAAAGGCTAAATTGAGCTGCTATTGTGATTATTTGAACTGTGGAGCCAAAAGTCTTCACTGCAAAGCATCCCAGCTGTCCTAAATTTTATTCTGATGGCTAGTTTTCATGCTAGCTTGAAACTTGCCAAAAATGCTCCACAAAATAGGCAGGCGGAAGGTTTGCTTTATCCAGACCCACATTAATTACTGATTTAGAGCTGTTCTGAGAACTTGATTATTAACAAATCACTTTCTGAAATTGTTATGACAAGATCCACACATGAAATGGCAAGCTGCTCATATGTACACAGCTAGCGAAAGAAATTAATACAAAGATTCCCAGATTTATTTATGGTTATTTCCTATTGTGCTTTACTGCAAATTAGCCGCTAAAATATTAAAAGAAAGGGAAGAGATCCAGTCGCAGCACCACAGCTTTGACATATTAGGCGACACAGGAACACCCAGGCCATAACGGCTCAACATGCTTCTGCCTTTGCCCACCTCCCTGTGGAAAACGATCACCCAGTGCCTTCTGGCACCAGAGGAAGCAAAACCACCACAGTAGTTCCCAAGCTGCAAATTTGGTCAGCACACCAAGGAGCAGGTAGGGGTAGGACTACCCCGAGAACTGCTCAGATCACGGGCTTTGCAGGATATTTCATACTTCAAAGCTTGAATTAATCCCTAATAATGAAAGATTAGGTTGAGACCGTGTAGAGAGAAGATTATCCCATGTCTGCCCATTGTGAGGCTCTTACAACTTTTCTTGAGGAGCCTGGGTTTGGTCATTGCTAGAGACAGAACAGGAGGCTAGAAGGATCTCAGGAGCGATTCATTGCATACTTTCTACGCTTCTGTTTAAATAAGGAAGACACAAATGAAAGACAATAAGGCTAATTGTTTTGAAGGCAGCAGACTTATAAATAAATGAAATGCCCATCATTTGGTATCAGGCTGTATGTACAAGCCCAACAAGACAAGTGCACCTCGCTGCAGCTGCCCTCCTTCTCCCCCACACCTCCTACTATTTTTTATCCTGTTTGTAATTTCACTGTAATATCCTCAGGGCAGCAACCATTCCACATTTACACATGAATTAGAACAACACCTCGCACAATGGCATACCAGTCCTGATTGGACCCGGACTGCTCCTGGGAATGCTGCTGGGAATGCTACTATAAAAAGAGCTCATAAATATATAGCGTACAGCACGGTACACACACACATACCTTTTATCACAGTTAACATGACCGAAGTGTTAACTCTTTGTTTTCCCAACAAAACTGTGGATGGTTTCATTTGTTTCTAAGCTCCAAGATGGCTGCAGGATGTGTAGCTAAGATCCAGCACACCTTCACCAGCATACTCTGTGAATTCATGCATTTATTACAGATGTCTATATTTACTATTTAATAAAATAACAGAAATGTTATGGAGTCTCATTATAGATGTTGAGGCAGAAGATTGAATCTTGCTTAGGGTTGCGACGGAATTTGATCCAGCTACGAGCTGGGGACACTCAGGATGAGGAACCAGAGCAACCCACATCAGTGCAAGCCACATCATCCCTGTGCACTCGTTACAGACCTACTGTGTCTTAACCTGATTAGCCTAAATTCCCTTCTGATTTACTTCCTTCCTTGGGAGAGGCCCTTGACCTTTGAGCTAATATTTTAATATATACTGGAATCTGAAATTTATAAAATAGTCATTTTCTTGTACTTCAGATACACAACAACTATATATAATGTTAGTGTTGTTACTGCTATTCAGTCATTTTATTTTGAACTGAAAAGATAACAAATAGAAAGATCTGAAAATCTTTATCAACATATTTCCATTTTTCCTAACAATTCTGACACACCAATTATAGTTTTTTTCCTGAAGGACTATGAATGGCAAATGTGGTTCACAAAGAGCAAAAGGAAAAGAAAGGGAGTGGGTGCAAGTAAGGTGGCAAATCAATAAATTACTTGAGTACGTGCATAAATGCATGCACCCGAACCCCTTTTAAGGTCAAGTTCCATGCTAGAGTCACTCATTCCAATATTTAAAATCTAGAAAAAAATGGGAAGAAGTAGCCAAAATATAAAATCTATCAAAAATCTTTATTAGAATAAAATGGCCACTTTGTCAGGCCTGTATTATACACTTGCATGGCATCAGAAGTTCACCTTAAAAATCTACCATACCAACTATAGCTGTTAGCAGTCATATTCATCTGTCTCTCTCTGGGAAAAAAAGTACAGATTCTTTTTTGTGGACTATCAGTTCATGGACCTCCTATTTATTAGACTAAAAAATCTACACAATCAAATTCTGTGGAAAGTCTAAGATTATAATTTCTTTTTCTCAGGCTCCTGATGGGTTGGTAGCATTACAGGGTCTTCATGTGCTTTTCCACAAAACCTTACACTCTATGCAAGTTTTGTCCATGACATAAATACGGACAATTTCTGTTTCACAAAAGCGTGACCTTCCTTGTTGGACATTCTTAATCTGAGCACTTCAGCTTTTCTACGAACTTCTCGCAGCTCATGTCTTAACTCTTGATTTCTTTTGCCCAATGCACTCACAGCTCTAACCAAAGCAAACGCTACCCAGCGTCACACTTTCACTCCAGAGGAAAGACCATTCAGGAAGCATCTTCTTACTTCTACGAAGACAGTAAGAGACCATGGTCTATATAGAACAGGCTATTGACAACCCTGCACACACTCTGTCATAATCAGATATGTGACAAAGTCCAATGAAATCCTATTAGGGAATAATACAAATGACAGAGCTTAAAGAATACAGTTAGCTCCTAATTAAATAGCCCATAAATCTGTTCAGAACTTGTAGAATTTATCACCAGAACAGGAATCTCAAGACCTTTCACAGACTCTTATTTAACAGACCTGTTGTCCACTGAACCAACAACTCTGTTGCTTACAGATGAGATATTTCACCAACTTAAGTACTATTAAAAGATGATTATGCACTAAGCTTTCCTGAAATTGTATAACATTTGCATGGTATAACACATACTCTTACTTGTTCACTGCAGTCTGATTCAAAGCGCTATAAATATGTTTGCCCTTTCTGCTAAGCCCGCCTAAGGGATTAGCAACCCCCCAAAAGTTCAGTTGAATATTAACTGCATTAACTTTGCAGACTGTAACATACTGTTACACTCAAACAGCCTACGGTGTAGCATGGATGACTTGCTTAATAAAAAATGTTTTCATGCAAAGCCCTATTGCTAGAAAAAAAGAATCTGCTCTGTCAAAGGGGGTGACCTCTTCCATTTAACTTCATAAAGCAAACAAATAAAAGGGAGAACTTCACAGGGATGTCCAGCAAAACACTTATCATTTCATCTGTCAAACCAGATGGACTTCCCTTGGCAACACAGCACCAGCTCTACTCCATGTTAGAAATTAAGCCAGGTCACCACGAAAAAAACTCTGTGAAATACAGTTGCAAAGTGTCATCTACTGTAGTGGTGTGAAGTTAAAAACTAGAAAAGAAGTATGACTGTTTGCTTACTTATTTTGTTAAGCAAGTAGTGCTTTGTGTGCCAACTCCCATAAAAACCACATGTGCAAAAAGACTTGCCAGTGCAAAGTTATACAGCAGTGAAGACAAATAAAAGGAACAGGAAATATTTAAAAGTTGGAAAAGGGAGAGTTGATAGGAGTGTAAAAGGGAGCTGACTTGATAGTTAATGCTAAAAGTCAAGGAAGAGCAGGTTCTTAGACCTAAGTAAAAAGTTCCCAGGCAGAGGGTAACTGGCAGTATCTGATCACAAGATGAAGAAAGGGAAGGAGAAAGTGGAAAACCAGAATGGCTGGGATGAGTTTCTGAAGGTTACAAGGTATAAAGTTGGACCAGTAGAGTTGCTTGAAGTATCCAATAGATTATTAAAATACTTCCAAAGATTTAAAAAAACCTCCTTCATTTATACTCGCAGTAATACAAAAATGTAGAACACGTCTATTATCTGCTGAAAGCAGAAATTCCATGATATATCTTCTTTGCTTTTATAAAATAAACAGATGAAACAAACCTTCTGTATGTTGCTGTGGGAACATGCAACAACTCTCAGAAAGACGTTGATACCGAACGCTGCAATAAAACTTTTCTTATTCAGTCTTCAAGGATCACATATGGATCAATTTGTAAAAAACACACTCTCCCATATGAAGAGTCTTGGGTATAATCAGAAACTAAATCAAAGCTTTAAGAATTAGAAATCCTATTTCTCCATAATGCTGTACACTCACTTACTTCTGCCATTCGCCATCACCATTCCATTGTCTAGAAATGCAGACCAACAGTAGATGTTGGTAATTACACAACAACTTCTACTGCAGAGAGCCTCAGACCACAGCATTAAACTGGAATTAAAGCTTTACAGGAAAAGAGAAATCTTTCATTCCCTGCAATCACCTCCCTCCCTTACACACACACACACTGCACACCTGCTACCCACCGGCCAGATGGGACCAAATTCTCCTGAATCAGATCTTGGATTTTTAAGCTCAGCTTGAGTTCAATTGGATTTCAGAACATCACAACATATTGTAATTTCACATTTAAAAAATTACATCGGTGGCCAGGAACTCCTAGCTTCAGTGTTGTCTGCACAATTAGATATGTGTTAAAGTGGGATTATTGCCCCAAATGTACTAATACAATTAAATAAAATGCATCTTTGCAACAACATTTAATTTAATGACATATGCTCATTTAATGCATTAAAAACAGAAACAAGCTGATTTTATACCATCAGCATGTTAAGCAAGATTGGGAATTTAGCTAATCCATCGTGACCAGTAGTGATTTTTTAAAGTCCGTGAAGACAATTTAGCAGCCCAAACTCACTTCAACATTGTAGGAGCTGGCCCTTAATGCACAGGTATCATAAAATATTAACATATGTTAAGAAAAAACTGGGAAGCATTATATTCCTAGAGAATTTGCTAAGCTTGCATAATGCAACATTTATTATCAATAAAGTTTCTTCAGTCAAGAGACCTCTAGCCTGCTCTTCAGAAGGAGCTGGGTTGCTCTCTCTCTACTCCATCAGTAGAGCTCCATTGAGTCCTTGATTCCTGCAGCGGTCTGCTCGCAACTGGCAAAGTCCCATTTTTAATTGGGACTAGCCTCTGAACTAGTTTTTATCTACCTTTTCCATTGGTCCTGAAAGCAATTTGAGACTTGCAGAGGGTTAACAAGTCTTCAGCCAGCAGCAAGACGTTCTCCGCAGGGACCGCGGGCATCTGGAAGCTGCTGTTGGTGGTGTTCCGCCAGAGCCGCGTCTGGCAAGCGCCGAGGTGCAGAAATGCGAGTCCTGCTTGCTTGGCCAGCCTTGGACTGACCTTTAGTCATAACAGGGAACAGGAGTTTTGCTAGTGAACACAGAGTTCTGGTCTACACATTTTTTAAATTGATTATTTTATTGATGTAAAGGGCCCAGGTGCCCTCATGACAGTCACTACTATAGATTTTGAAAATAAAATTAATTAAGGGCCAGTCTGGACCACCTTTACTGTCATCATGTAGTACCCTTTTCTACAAGTAACAATGCTATCAACCAGAGAGCACAAGTATAGTGTTTGTAGAGTATTTCATTACATCTCAAAACACTTGACTATGGAGGTCAAGATCACTGTCACCTATCTACGAACACACACACACTCACTCACTCATTCTTCTCTCTTACCTTCAAAAAGGGAAACTGAAGCACAGAAAACTTAACCGACAAAAGTCTCTGCCCAAGTGCCAGCTGTGCCGCACCGGGCTGCGTCCCTCCAGACCGCGGCGAGAGCATGGCACGGCACGAGCCTGAGCTGGAGCAGAGCTGCCTGGCATGCAGGCTAATCTGAGCTACACTCATCCAGCCCTTGAAATGGTTCCTCATTAGCTGTGGGTTAATGGAGTCCCAATGAGCAGTGTTATTTTCATCCCCTGCCTACTGAACGCAAAATTCATTTGCAAGTATCCTGTAAAATACTGCAAAGCAAGCCAAAGAGATATGACAACATAAGAGGCATACTATTTATGGAATGCACTTACCGTCATTTAGAAAAGGAAGCTGACATGAGCAACAGCCTAAATTTAGCAACACATTTAGTTTTTATTCACCAGTCACAATGACAACATTTTAGAAGGCTACCGCACACCTTGTGCGCAGAAAGGTTCCACTGAAATCAAGACAGACTTTCATCTGAAAGGAATTTGGGATCAGCTCCTTAATGAATACAACGCTGAGTTAAATTAAGGCAATCACCATCTTGACTTTCTATTCCAAGTAGATATAAAATTACATTGATTGCAGGAAATGGTGGCATTCAAACAATATTGCAATGGCCAAAGCCTGAAAGCTAAATTCATTGTCGAGCTAAACAAGGCTTTCAGAGGGCACCATTTGATTTGAGGGAAAAAAGCATCTACAAACCACATATTTTCAACTAATAGTTTAAAAGGCACAGAGTAAGAAAGCAAAAACACTGGTCAATATGCCACATGCCACTCAAACAGTGTGCATGTAGATGTAAATACTGTGTGTATATATATATACACACACATACAGGTAGGTGCATACATGTGTTTTTGGTGTCTTTTTAAGGCAAGCTGTACTACAAAGGCCAAATTTGAGATCCAGAAAGACAAAATGTATTTCAGACCAGCCTGAGAATACTCTTTTATCCATACTATCTTTAATTCAAAAGTAATTTCAAATCAACAGTGCGCAAACTTAAACCTAGTTCTCTTGAAAACTCAGAAAAAGAATTAATTCGACCCCTTACCTTTGGCACCTTAAAGACTTTTGGCCATGACTTACCTGTATAAATAGAAAGAACTAATTTACTACAGAAATGCCCGTGGGCAAACATGTTCTGGCTAATGAAGTGTTCAGCTTTTGCATGATTAACCAGCTGGTGGGGGTGGTGTAAAAATCACAGGGCATAAAATAATAAGAAAAATTGATTAGCAGCTCCCTTTTAAAGCACTCCATGAAAAATTTCCTTATTTTTGCTCAGCAGTTTGGAAAGTGACTGTACAGAAAGATAGACTCGAATGACTTACCCAGGAGCCAGGCAGAGACTGCACCAGGCACTCACTCCTCCAAGACCTGCATCGCAGAGAGGTTCAAGTGAAAAGCGAGATACCAACCAGCACCATGGCTGGATTACTTATACAACAGGTCCTGCCACTAGTCATAAAGGTAATTTTCTACTATATTGCAAAAGACATTATATAAAGTTAACAACTATGACTATGCTTTGAGTCAGTTCAGTTTCTTCCCCAGTGCTCTACTCGTGAGCACCTTAGCTGGCTATAGCTACTCCTGTGAGCCAATTTAAGAAGTGCCTCCATACGACCCAAGGGATCCATACGCTGCTCAGAAACAATGCACACTTTGGGGTCATGCTACATTTTGTGCTTACTAGGGGAAAAAAAATCCCCTTGCCTTTCCCATCATATACAAGTGGTTTCTTACAAACTCACGTGCTCTGCCCCCAAAATAGGACCTACTTAGTGTATAAATACTTGGCAGACAGGTCACAAAAATAAATTTATCGTTAACTGTCCCCTAAACCAAGGGAGGTAAACCTGAAGCAGTTTCATTTCATACACATTTGCTCTAGGTACCTTCAGTTGGGCTACAACTGGCATGTAACAGATCCTTTAAGAAGGAAAACCACTTATTTTTATGGCACAGGATTACCTCGGAGATGTCAAACAGCTGCTTATACAAAGCATATACACCAGTAATAAGAAGCTGCAAAAATTTAAGCTACAGATAATTTGCAATAGGACACATAATGGTCACAGTTCTCTTTACCATTGCTACTTCTATGGAAAATGCATGTCTTACACATATTTACGGACTTTTAAAAACTGGTTTATAGCTATGTACTATGGGAGAAGCAGGCAAAGGATCTGTTCCAGCTCTGGGAATGCAGACATAACTTCAATGCTGGGACTTCATGGACTTGGAACCTACATTCACTGCCTTTGGCAATATACAGGCAGTCACCTTACATCCATGGTTGATTTCTAACAGCAACCAGACATTGCCTCCCAGAGCTTCCCCTCTCACAGTATATGATGGCATATGACATATCTTCATATGCCCAGCTACCTGGATATGAATTCAGCTCTTAAATCACGCTGGTAAACCATGCAGATTGTGGTTCAAACTATTCAATCATACCATGGGATTCTTTGCAAGGAGTAACAATTTCACCTGAAATGAGAGTTACTGTGAGAAGAACCAAAGCATAACTCTGCAGCCCTTTTTCCTTCTTTCCATGACTCCTCCATTTACCTCAATTACCACTTTCTGAAGATGACAATGTCCCTTTAAATGCACCAGAAGAGAGATTTTTCTGTGCTGTTTCGATATAGGAGCCAGGCAGATTACCCAGAGAATGGATTACTTCATGCATACACCACACACTCCACCCAAAGATTCACACTAAAGAGTCGGTCAGGCTTATGCAGGTTAGATAACTACACAAATATTCCACAGTGGTCTTCCTTTCTTATCATGTAAGCATCTGAGAAAGCTTGTCACTAACTTCACGGTCAGTCGAGACTTCTGACATCAAAGAGACTTTTGCAAGTTTTCAAGGCACTGCTGGATATGTGGATCTTTCCACGCTTGCCTAGTTCTTGCTTTTGAGGCTCTACTAACTTTTTGGAAGCGTTTCTACATATGAACACTTAGGAAAGTGGGCATAGATCTGACACAAGCAAACAAAAATAGAGGAAAACTGATAACACTAGCATGAAGTGACATTTCCCTCAGTACATCAGTTGGGAAAGTGCTGTACCCAGACAGAATTCACAATACAATATAAGTTCCTAGTTAAATGAGAAATGGTATTAAATTCCACTTAAGTCTAATTGCTGTGGTCATATTTGAATCATGAGCAATTTCTAAAATGTCAGGTATTTCTAACTCCGATCAGCTGGGACCTTGACAATACTGGAGCTTGTAAACTGTGTTTGAAGCTATTTTCGAAGATTCAAACAGCCCAATGTGGTTGCCACGTAATTTATTAATTGCTGCCGTACTTGCTAAGAACTTCTGCTGTGGACTGTCTAAGTAACATCATAATTTTGGCTAGGCTACTTGTTTAAAAAGTAAATTCATAAAAAATGCCTGTTTGCCATAGAAAGTGAGTGCTTGTTAAAACTGTATTGCCTTAAAGGCATTCAGAAATAGAGCTATGAGGCACAACTGTTTTACAGACAGAAAAAACTAATTCTTCAGACCTGTACGTTGTACTCCAAAAGCTTTATTTATTTAATCATCTGTTTGTTTACTTATAAGCAATTGCTTTGGAAGAGCCCCCCAGTGAGTATATACTGTGTGCTTTGCAGAGGGGTCAAGCACAAGAAACGGGCTGCGGACTACAGGTTTAACTTCAAAGAACACGCAAACACAAAGGTATTTAGATGCCTAATTCCACTTGTATCAACTCTCAGTGAAATTGATAGAGAGAAAGCACCTCTGAGGACATGATCCTTTGACATTAACAGAGATTCCTCATCCGGATCCAGGTCTGTGCTTTTTTGAACAACAAAACAGCAGAAAATAAAAACCATTTTTCTCCATGGCCTCCTTATCCTCACCTATATTGGAGTTTCTCTAAGGTTGACCATGGTTCCCAGTAGAGGACACAACAGCCAAACAGGCTGGTCTAATTAACTGGAGTTTTTCACACTAATTAGTAACAACAAGAGCATAAAGCAATCAATAGGACACCTTATGCCACTACTGCTTAAGTCTGCTTTGACTGCTTCTGGTTCTGCCATACCCTTGAAGCACATTTGGAGGGTTCTTCCTGGCACCCTCCCACACAGCATCCATTTTTAGCGAGGATAATCTTTCCTATTATACTAGAAATTGATAAGCAACATTGTTAACCTATGTGATACAGCTAAAAATCAGGTGTAAAGAGCGTAAAAAGAAGCCAAAGGATTACTTTTTTTATACAGTATTTTGATTACCTCTAACGTGCTTATATACTTGACCAATGAGTAACATCGCATGATATTCACCCTATTGCGAACAAGTCAGATGCAGGCTTGTGTAACAAATACACCCGTCCCACTCCAGCTCAAGGGGAACCATGCTCTGTTGCTTCACTGTACATTCAGCAACTTACTTCTAACTTTGTATGAAAAAAACCAACTCAACAGTTCATTCAGAAGTAATTTTAAACTCTTTCTGAATAACTTCTGAAGGACAGCTGGTAGTAGTAGTATGTTTGAAGAAGAGATAAATACAGAAAACCTGTAAACCATCTTCTCCAATTGAGAGACCAAACTGCTAAAATTAGTCCCTGGAATTTCTCCTTTGGGTGCCAGTTTGAGTCTTGTTCCAAATAACCACTAACAATCCTCCTGACTTTGAAGTAATCCACAACTAGTCAATAGACCTATTTGCTGATTAGGTGCATACAACCCCCTCACAAAACACCACATATTTGTAACCTTATCTTAAAAAATGCACTTTTGTCCCAGTGTCCTGAAACCAACTGTACAAACACAAAGAACTCAGATGCCCTCTCAACCCCCACTGGAAGTGACAAGTGAGTCCTTCTAAAATTGCAGACACATGCTGTCAAGTGCAGGTGTTTGTAAACAAGTTTGGAAATTTTTCTAATTATAAACCATAAGAGTTAAAATTAGAAGTCCAATCCACTAGCTTTAAAAAAAGAACTTCCAAAAGGGTTCATCTAAATGAGAGCAACCAGTGATGTTTAATTTAGTCTCAAGAGCAGAGTTTCTGTACAGAGTGGCATACTACTCTTCATCAAACTTTCCACTATGAGTTACAGTACATCTCTTAAAAAAAAAATAATTTTATAATAATTTTAATTTGCTGTCATACTACGAAACTGTAGATTTCAATGTGCAATCTAAAAATACCCTATTCACAGATCTCCTGCATTTAATATAATTAAAAAGAAGAAAAATAATGTTCCCAAAACTTCTGAATCTGTCTTGGCTGCCAACATCAAAGTTCAGCTTTTATGGGGTACTTCCCACGCTGACCTTCTGTGAACTCAAACCAAACTGCTTGAAGGAGCCTTAGTCTTCTAGATGAAGTTCTCTCTGATAACCTCACCTACTGCAAAGCTTGGCTTACCCTGCCCTGGCACAAACTGCTGAGGGATGAAATTGGGGAGGGCAAAAGTCATCTCAGAGCTCTGGCTGGTGCAGATCTCGGGACACTGTCACTGAACTGGTGGTGTCTCAGTCTTGCTGTCATCACTTGGGTGTGGAGGTCAGAATTGTAGCTCTAAGGAGCCACATACTTTGGCCGGCAGCTCAGACAGAGGTTGGAGGGAGGCTAGTCCTGCAGTTCTTGTATGCCCCAAATTGAGTTTATAAAGCACTACGATGAGATAGTGCAGGCAAAACAATGGACTTTACCTCTGTGGAAGCTTTGGGAGAAAACGGAGCTTTTACCAGACTCAAGGAGAGATGGCTCTCTTTGTTTAGGGAAAAAAAAACAACACCGTTAATAGTGGCATTTCTTCATCTTCACATTATTTCTTAAGGGTAATGTAACAGCACATTTGAGCATGTCAGAATAGCTTTGGCCAATTACAAGTGAGCAAACACGAGATAATTTCAGAGAGGCTTGACTACTTCAAGCAAGGGGAAGTCTCTTGCTACACTGTCCTGGGAAAATTGGAGTGGGAAATGGATTAAATGGTGAGGATCTGTTCCTGGAATGAGTTGGGACAGGCCTGGCTCAGCAGACATCCTTCAACTCCACACCTACAGCACAGGCAGGGGCTGTGAGAGACAGGGGAACGACAGCTCTGTGGCTCCGGCACAGCCAGCCTCCTCCTCCACCAGGATGCTACACGACAGAGGAAAAACCCAGACCCTCAAAAACCAGGACAGAAAGCTGCCTTTGTCCCATCGCACGGAGGGAGTTAGTTCACATAATAACCACTACCCATCCCTTCCTTTATCTTCCTTTCATTTTCTTTTTCTACTTAGTATTTACTGTGTAAAAATAATAGCAGTTTAAAAAATGTGTTTTCCACATTTTTTTCTGGACAGCATTTTGGAACTCACTGCCTTCACCAAACACGACCTTACCAGTTTAGCGCCTACCTTGTAGCTAGCAAGCACAGTGCTGCATCAGGATGAGAATACAGACGTGCTTTCAGACAGGGAGCCTGGCAAGTGGCGCTTCCCTTGCTGCAAGCCATGGATATAACCTGGAATTGCTTATCACATGAGCCAAACCTTTTTTTTTTTCTGGTTGCTAATGCGAGTAAGGGCTGGAGAAGCCCAGTTGTCCACTTTGGTGAAGGGACAGTAAGTGGGAGCAGAGTGAGGGCACATCTCACCTGCTCCTGACAGCAGCTGGTGGTCGCTCCCCCACTTTTCCTTGGCTTGGGTACCTCGCCCTCCCCTTTCCTGGGTGGTGCAGTGAGAGCTCCCCCTCCTGTTCCAGTCCAACCAGTGTGAGACCTTCTCCTACTGGTAGAGTGGCCTGGGTGAAGAGAGCAGCTTCAAGGACAGTCTCAGTGAGCTAGGTTTCCTGCTAGAAACTGGCATCAAAATTAATTCACTGAGGAGGAAATAGCATATTCTTACAATTAAAACTTATGTAAATGTATTTCTTTATTAAACATAGATATATGAGCCCATGAACAGGTCTGCATACATACTCTGACACATATATACTATATATATTGTGTACATACATATATACGTGCGCACACATATATAGCATTGCAAATCTTTAATGCTACTAATCTCATTGCTGTTTTAATTCAAAGTAAGTGTAAAAATCATTGGTTTCTACAAGCCCATCTAACTTCTGAAGCATCTAAGCTTCCACATGTACCTGTAGTGTGTTCAGCTGGAAAAACATTTTTTTCCTAAATGAATATATATCAGAGCTGTGTTTGAAAATTTCAAAAAACCAAGCTTTTCACTGCGTATATAAATATTTTAATTAACAATATGTATGTATTTAGAAGATTCTGCATCAAAGTCTAGATTAGATAGGGCAATTAACCCATTACAGTTTTTCTAAGATATTAGATGAAAGAAAATACATTTAGGAAATGCTTACTCAGACTTAAAGTAAGTATTCATGTGCTAAAATAATCTCAGATAGTGATTTATTTCTAATATTTTCTGAACGCTCAAAATGAAAGCATGAAGAGCAGTGCAATTGCATATATCTTCCACCAAAAATAGCTGAAAAATACTATACAAGAGTGCCTGCTGAGCTGGTTATAAAAGTAAAGTATAATCCATTAACTGCTAATTAGAAGCATCAGAAGCAGGCTTTGCTGCAATAAGAGCTGGCCCCTAAGTAGATGTTTCTGTAACCATTTAAAGGCACAGGGTTTCTCCAGTTGCTGAGAATGGAGCTTGGATGGTTTCAGCATAAAGGCCATGTGAAAAGAGACTATGGCACTTGGCCATGTTGCCCAGCTGTTTTCTAAATATGATGACAGGTGCCATTTTTTCCATTTGATCGTGGAACGTAATACATCTTCAAACAAATTTTCCCCAACTACTCTGGTGCAGTTACATTTCAGAGATTCAAATATAAGAATGTTTTTTTTTCTCTGACAGACACATATTGCAGAGTCTTTGGCAGATACTTCATTATCTGCCCTTTTCTCAAAGCTGTTTTTTGTTATATGTATTATTTTGCTTTTTACTGCTATTGCAGGAGGGAAAGAATAAGCACTTGGGCAAAGGATTTAAAAGGAAGGAATTTAAAAAAAAAAAGAAAAAAGGAGGGGGAAGCTACTATTGATAATCAGACTTAATAAATTTGACTTGCAACAAGGAAGGATTCTCTTCCTCTCTGTCCACTACTTCCGAAAGGATGACAAGGAGTCCCATAATTTCTCCTATTCATTATCTGATGACCTGGTCAAACCAAGCTCCTTTCCAACTCCAGAAGGCCAAAAAGGCCTTTTGATCCAGTTGCCTATCGAAAGGCCTTAAGGGGTCAGGGCAAAAAAAGGCAAAGCCAAAAGAAATGCCAGTACCACAGCTCCCTGCAGAAGCAGCCAAGACAGAGAAAGCAGCAATTATGGACATGAGCAACAAAGAGGTGACGCCTTGAAACGGATGACAGGCCCCAAACCCCAGCCGTGCTAGATGCGGAGCCAAAGGGAGCTCGGCTTCCTCCAGGGCTTGAGTGGCCTCGAGCAGTGGATGATGACAGGATACAAGTCAGGCTGCAGAACTTGAAGAATCAGGAAAAAAACAAGCAGATAAGTAACTTCCCCTGTTAAGAAAAGGGACGTAGCTAATGTGAGGGGAAATAGTTTAGATCAGCTGAGTTTTGGGCTTTTCATCTACATGTATCCACCAACTAGTAAACAAAGGAAGAAAGTCTGTGTGGGGCAAGAAATGAAGGCAGTTAGGTTTTTTCCCTCTGCCCTATTTTCATCTACAAACACAGAAGAAACTTGTTTCTTTCTTTTAAAATGATGAAACAGGGCCATCCATTAAGAAAAACTAAGATGGTAAAGAATCATTTTCTGAAGTTACACATCTAAGAAACAATAAAACTATGACTACAGTAGAAATGATAAAATGAAAGTTAGCTTAAACCAATATCTTAAACATTTGTTAACCCTGGCAGCAGCTTTTACAAAGCAGATGAGTATACCTGTTTTCATTCTGTATATAAGAAAACAACCGTAAAATGCCCCAAAGCCATGGAGGGAGTCAGTGTCAAAGACACGATTAGCAGTTCAGAAGTTATCTGATTCGGGTCACATGGTGTTCTAAAAACCATACCTAAATATAGCATGCAAGAGATCCGCACAAAGAGCAGTCCCATCATGGGAGCAAACTAAACTCTCCACAAAATTAATTAGGGTTATTTTGAGGCAACCAAAGGAAAGCGGTGAGGAAAAAAAATCAGCCCTTGCCCTGCCCAGTTCTCCAAGAGCAGACATTGCTGGTGCGGACAAGCCCCAGTCTGCAGCCCAGGCACGCAGAGAGATGCTTCCGTTCCTGGGAGAAACCCCACACAGAAGTAACATGGAAGGTGGGTGGAGGGCACGGTGTGGCTGTACCAAGGAATACAGCTCGATCGGGAAGAGGAGGATCCTGCCAATAAAGGGATCGGCAGGTATCATAGGCTCAAAAACCCAGGTGGGAAGCCAATATGTAAGCTTCTTCCGTAGCTGTTAACGGCATCCTTCTAACAGAGAAAACAAACACCTTTTTGGAAAGGGAAGGTCCATGTAAGTTATATCCTCAGCACGGACCAAGCCTCTGGGAAAAGCTAATGCTTCCCAAGGCAGAATGGAAAGAAAATCCCCTGTTGGAAGTTGTTACCTCTGAAAGCCTCCGTTAGGATTGGCCCCTGCCAAAGCAATGCATGAAAAGCAGCCTATAGAGCCAACTCTAACAGCCTTCCCTAAGTTCAGGCATCAGGAGCAACCACATGGAAAAGCATACAAAAGATCCTCAACAGGCAGCAGGAGAAGGAGAAAGAGAGGAGCGTTCCTCTGGTCTCTCAGGTTTCCTTCGGTCCTTCTCTCTTAAGTGGCGATGCTGTTTCTGACATTTCCTGAACACCAAATTGCCATTCAGCTTCTGACCCCTGCTGATCTGGAGGCCGATTTCAGCAAGCTGCCCTGGCTCACAATTTTCCTATAAAATCTTGTTTTTGAAAATTAATAAAAGTCTGCTCGTGAATGCCATGGTGAAGGTTTTAAGGCAACCAAAATGACTGATGTGCCTTTGCATCACCTTTGTTCCTGTGTACTGGGGGAAACCCCATTCTTCACTGCAGCATTAGAACAAGCAGGACAACATGGACGTTACCTTGAAGGCCAAGGCAACGCTGAAGTACGGGCTACGGAGAGCAGGGGGGAGAGCAGGACAAAGCTGAGGAGAGCCAGTGTTGTGAGGAGTGCTGCTGTCAGCGGGTGGAGAGCAGGCTCTCAAGCCCAAACCGTGTAGCAGGTGCTCCAGAAGGCAGGTAACGAACAGTTTGAGCGTGTGTGGGACACAAACTGCAAATTTCAGCTTGAACGCTTCAGGCCATAAGCAGGTGCTTCAGCCAGTCATCCGAATCGAAGTAAGAAAGTGGAAAGAGCCAAATGCTGGTTAAAGAGGCTTACAAACGCGAAAATCCCAGCGCGGACAGATAAAATGTTTCCCCAGTCGGGAGAACAGGCTAGTAAGAAAAAAGAAACAAACAAAAAGCATGCGCAATTTCTGTAAAAAAGGCTGTGTTGGGGACTTTGCTATCCTGTACTTCAGCCCCGAGATGCAAATGTTGGCTAGGATGCTGAGATCAGCAGTTATATGTCCTCAGGTGGTTAGAGACAAGACAGAAAAGAGCTGGCATTTGGGGAAAATGGAGGGCCCATTTGACAACGCTTCGCTTGAGCGTAAGAGGGTTTCCCCTGTGGGTACTGTCCCAAAGAAAGCTCCAGGCAAGTTTAGACTGGTTCATTACTTGTCACATCCAGAAGGTGAGTCTGTTAATGATTACACTGACTCCCTTTTGACTTCAGTTTCACGTGTTCTCCACCCGAGAAGTGCGCTCTCATCAACTCAAATACCACTCGCCACAAACAGAAACACAGAGGGAATCTGCTTTTCAGTTGCTCACAGCACATCTGTAGTTCTTTTATGTGTCAGGATTTCACAGGCAGTTTGCAAACCGTACTTTTGGTAGCTAATACACAGCACTTACAACCCGTGTTGTGGGGGGTGTCATTTTTCTGTATGTAAGTACAGGTCAGAGACCTGGCACTTGGTTTATCAGGATTAGTCTCCAGAGGGCCCAGTACTGAGGCCTTGAAGCTTTCCTTATAAAAGCTAAATATTTACTTCCTCAAGGGTTAATTCCCTTGAGTCTCCTCAACCTGGAACAACACTACTTCGTTTGAGTTACCTTACACTAACATAACAAATAGGACTGGCTACTCCAAACAGTTGTTGATGCAGACTAACTATATCGGCCAACAATAATATATTTAAATCAGTTGGTCACCTGAACATTATTGGTAAAGTTCTCCTCGCTGAGGGTTGCATCCTCTGCCAGAGGCTAGCAGGCTTGACAGAAGGAGAGAAACAAATTCCTTTCATCAGAGTAACATGAGTCAATATGTGGAAAGATACTTCCATCTGCTCTGTGTTTCTGGTGACATGACACTACTGTATAATTTGGTATACATTTCTAACGGAATAGATAAAACAAGATGGCTCGGCAAGTATCGTTTATGTCCCACATCTATGGGAAGTTCTCTGAAACCGTTTTCAACATACGGCGCTATATGAGCAGCTAAGACTGGCAAGGGAAATGCTGAAGGGGAAAAAATGTCGCTGTTTATTTCAGAGAGTTATGGCACAGACAGACATCTATGGTGCACTTCTGAAAAGAACACATGGTATTTCTCAAAGGGCTCTCCAAAGAGGTACATTTGGTCAGCTACAGAAATCATCAAAGGAACCTGCTGTGTACAGCAACTTGCGGACACACACAACTTACTAGACGTAACCCATCAGTAGAGTAGTCTGTGCTGTTTCCGCATTAATTTTGTGTCCCTGTATGCTACCAGAGCCTTGGGACTTTCATGGTCTGTGGGCAGCAAATCAGCTGAGCCAAAAGGGAAGGTTCCACCTGACTAGGCCAGTAGGAGCTATATTAAGCTTGTCTCAGCTGGAGGTCATTCTGCATATTTTGAAGGCTGCTTTCTTGGTAGTCAGTCAAGCAATCGGTGTCCAGAAATTAAGAACCTGATTTTTATACACAGAACACTTCTGAAGTCTAGACCCTACACATGCAAAGGTTTGAATTTCTAAAATGTTTGATCAAAGGCATTTCTTTCAGGGCCAAGCAGGCTCTTGGGTTTGTTAGCAGTTGCTTCGTGTCTCATTCCTAGTAGGCTGCTGGTAGTCCAGCAGCCAAGAATTCATTTTCACAATTCCAAAACATTTTTTGATACTTCCTGACCAAATGGCTTTGCAGTGGAAATTGGTTTCTGCCACCATCTGTTGTTACATAGTTCGGAAGTGCTAGCATTTTCCTTCAAGAGAGAAGAAGTTGGGGAGGACGCATGGCCAATCCCAATGGAATAGATACTCTTTTCCTTACTGTCACTTCATGTGGAAGGCTTGGCCTATTTCTCAGCAGCTGTGAAATTGTCATCAGCAGGATTCTTTACAAAGCTTGGTGGCATATGGAATATATTGCTCACTTCTTAGTATTGTAAAAACAACCTTGCTGCATAACTGAGCTAGGCAAAGAAAGCAGGTGCTTGACAAAAAAAATCCATCATGCATCGAGACTCTATAGACTTTGTAGAAACTCTAGACAAGGATATTTTGGAGACAGTTATGTTTTCAAATTAACTAAATAATATTTTGGAGAAGCTCCTAAGCTTCGGATGTGGGACAGTCTCTTAAAAATGAACAGGTGAAATCACCGTGTCACAGGATAGCATCATATTCTGCCATTCACAAAGCTGACACATTCATATTCCCCACTGAGGAGAAGTGCCTTCCCCACTCCGTGAGACATTAAAACTGCAAGGGTCCAGTCTCCATCTCTGATGCAACAGGAGACTATTTATTTAACATCAGTTTTAGGTCATCTCTTTTTGTCACAGCCTGGCCTTACTTTCACAGCTGTGCACTAGCCAAGAATTTAAATAAAAAAATAATAATAATCATCATCATCATCATCATAATCAAACCCTCCATGACATTCTGGTGACCATACACACTGAATTACAAATACAGGGCTCCAATTGCAGGAGTTCAAGTTCTCGCTACAGAAGATACCCAAACAGCAGCAAGAAATAAGCTTGTTGAATTTGTCTGGCTCCCAAGCGCAAAGTAGTCAACAGCATTTTCATACACTGCCAGAAAAAGACTAAGAGAAACTGTCAGAAAAGGGGTTATGAAGAGATGTAGCTAATGTCCCCACTGCTACACATTCGATAGTGAATGTCCACGCAGCTATTCACACGCGTACACACACATACATATTCGTGGTCATCTATGTTAGGCTGTATCTAGCAGAACGACCGCAGCAGGTGAAACCAAAGGGCCACGTACGCTTGTAGGCTTGTTCAGGACAGTGGCAAACAGCAGATGCTTAGTGAAGGTCACGGGGCAGGCGCACAGCAACAATTCCCCAGATTACTCTTCCCAACATCCATCTACCTGTGGCTCAGAGACTTTAACACAATACATACAATTTTTCCAGATTAGCGATCCACTTTCACAAATCTTAACTTGCAGCTACAGACTTTTTTTTAGAGCAAGGACCTCCAGCTACATTGCATGCTTCTTGTACTAAGCGAGCTATTTCATATCGATACGGAGAAATCCAGCCTGCTGCCCTCATCCCAGAGGAGAGGGCAAAACAAGTGTCTGGGCAGCACATGCTGCTTGAACTGCTACACGGGTCTTCCGTGCACAGTCCAGCAGAGAAGAGGGTTCTGCCACAGCTGTTACATTGCACAGCAGGAAGGATCCTTCTGTGATAGCAGCGGTTTGGAAGTCCTGCCCTAGATGTTGCATTTTTAAGTGGCACATATCCTAATAAAGCCATAAATACAGATCTGTCATGGATGAGGCTCTGAAATTAGTCATAAGTCTCCTGTGACTGTTTAGAGAGGACAGAGTGGCATTTTAGCAGAAGTGCACAGGAAGCAGATCGCAGGTCACTGAAGAAGTACCAGCTACACGGACAATCATGGGACAGCAGGTACCTGTCATCTCCCCACAGTAATGCACCGAGAGGGCCTGTGCTCTTCCAGAGGCGTCCAGACACCTAGCTGTTGTTCATGGTGCAGTATGTTTGCTGTTTACCCACCTCCTTATTGCACCAGTAGCTGCTCTATGCTTTACCACCCAACAACATGTGATTAAGTCTCTTTTTAGAGGATGAAGGAAAGATCCAGTGTGCAAGAAGGAACAGCTCTCCTAGCATTTTCACACTCTATTCATCTAACAAATAAAACAGAAAATGATACAGACTAAAGCCTACTGTCTAACTAAGCAGGCTTAAATAACACTTAGATCTTTTATAATGCCTTTCATCCAGAAATCTCAAAATATTTTACAAAGGTGTGCAGACTGGGGAAGAGTGAGAACGCAACCCACTGCTCTTGACTCCCAGGCATTTGCTCTTTCCATTAGACTATGGCACTACCTCCAGGTATGAGCATACTTCTCTTACAGTTGACATGGAAACATGCACATGCACACCAAAGGAACAGTTTTTCCTTAATTTTCTATACACCATGCTTTTAATACTTTATTTCACACACTCTGTGTTTAAAAATAATAGCTCACCATGTACCTATGCTACTTGTGCTACTACTACCTGCATAAGTAAAAATTTATGTGAGATGCAATCCTCCTTTCAGTTACAGTAAGAAAACAGACAACAATCAAACTACAAATGCCTCTTCTCAAAACTTTTATTCTCTTCCATGTATAATGGAAAAAACAGGTTTACCAATCATCAAGACAAAATAAAAATTATTATAACAGAGGAACCAAAAAGAAAAAAACATTAAGAGTTTGCTAGAAATGGGGAAAGTCAATACTTTCCTCCAAAACAGACAAGCTTGCAGAAATTATCACAGAAGTAGGAGTTTCGTAACAAAATTCAAATGGCCAACACAGAACAAATAAAAATTTGGAAGGCTCAAAGATATACTTTCAGAACGATCTATCAAAATCAGTATGGAGAGCAAAGTGAGTCAATAAAACGTATCGGTGTTCACTTGCATTCTCAAATCAGAAAACTACTCTGTCAACAAACAAGTTTCGATCCTTGCCACAAAAGTGGGAATCCACAGCAACACCTCAAAAGACAGCGGAAAAATTCCAGATTTACACCTACGAAACCACATTTCTGATTTTTCAGTCTTTTTTGAGGAAATGATATTTAGCATACATCAATTTTTACTGGCTTCTGAACAAGGGAGGCAGCTAATATAAGCTGTGTATGAAAAAGAATGCATGTCAAAGATTTTTTTTTTAAGGTTTGCAATGAAAATAGTATTGTTCAGAACAAAAAGGAAAAAAATCTGCCAAAACTTTATCTCCATTCTGTCCAGTTAGAACTGCTGGCTAATGAGCGAGTTTGCATAAACGCCGTTCAAAGGAGACATACATAGCATCTTTTTAAGATAATGATTTTCACTGCAGGTCACCTAAAACAGGCGGTAAGAGCGGCCCCAGAACAGATCCCCTCTGTGTTCACCTAGGTGCATTTATTTTCATTTTGCTCCATTTTAATGTATGTATACACTCTGTGTTTTCAGGTTGTCTTTTCAGCCCACTCCCATCCTCCGCACTCCCAATCTGTCAGCCAGACTCCAGGGACAGGAATTAAAAATGACCACGTTTAAAAACTGTACCTCCCTGCGTAACAGACTTCACAGAAGCAGAAAGACTAAAAAGCTGAAAAGTCCCCCACGGTCTTTGCCTATTAAAGTCCACAGCTTGCCGACAGCAGGCCACATTTTAGTGTCAAACAGGGCACCGCCTCGCATTTCTGTGCTATGGGGAGTGCTGGGGTAATCCTGCCTCTTTACATTTCACATCACACTGTTTGTGGAGAAAGTCAACAACACTGGGATGCTAAAAAACACCCTGTAGTATTACATGGAGGACACAAGACGCTTGCTGAGAAATAGTGCTGACACCAGAATATGGCTGAGGCAGCCTGAGTGGCAAAAAGCTTATTTTTGGTTGGCTCAGGCAGTATTTGATTAGAACAGGATTAAATCCTCATCAGACTTGCTTAAAAATAATTTTACACCCATCCCATCAGGCTGCATCATTCCCCACCTTACAGTATTTTCCACCATTAAAAAGAAAGGGGTGCGTTTCTGTTCACCAAATAAGCAGAGGCAGGGAAAGTCCTTGAAAAGAGTAATGCAAGGAAGTGGAAGGAAAGATTCAGTCAACTGGCAACCAAACAGAAGCCTTCTGCTATTTCCCACTGAGAAGTAACAGTATCTGGGCTATAGATATGTTTGTCAAACATATCTATAGCAGGGATAATTAAGTTAGCGCAGCAAACCAGGTGCATGCTTTGAAGTGTTCATGCAGTTGCTATACTAACCTTTCTTTCACCTGGTAGGTTAAGCTCACCATCTCCTCACACGTATTTGCAGACTCGTGACCTATACTCTGTCCTCATCATCACATCGTTTCTGATAGCTGAAGATCTTGGAAATTATATTCAGAGGATTTGTTACAAATAACATCCAGAATCTTGATCCTCAGTTTCCTCTAACTGGAAAAACTGAGAAAAAAAAAACATTCTTGCCCTGCTTTGCAAAAAGCCCCACAGACATTCTAATATCTATGCTGCTATCACTCAAAATATCAAAATATAAAATAGGAAGCTTTAATACCCCTGTCTTTGGCAGTATTTTTTTATTCCTAGTAATATTACTAGCAGCAATACCTTTCCTGTAAAGATCAAACCTAACGTGATGGTGGGGATTCTGCTGACGTCTGTACTATGGTTTCTGTCACCATCGAGAAGGGCACCGCAGGAGTATACAGAATCCACAGCGATACCGAGACTGATTCCCACTGATCTCAGTGAAGCCAAGATTTTATCCTGTGTGCTGTTCCATACAGCTGGGGAATGATTTCATATGCAAAGATCCTTGCTTACCTTCATCCTCCAATAAATCTGAGTTCTCTGCCATCTCTTCTTCACCCACCTCAATAGAAGCCTAATGCCAGTCTCATCTCTTCTACAAAAGGTTTCTATGGCAAAAAATACTATTACTTTTCTTTCCATCAGTGTATTTCTAACTGGGGTAAGACCCTGTACACATACAGCAGTTTCAAGACAGCGACGTGCAGCCCAATGGACTGGATCAACACATGCTCTCCTGAATTTCACTCCACACGAAAGTAACTAGCATTTACTTCTGAGCAAGGGACACAGTTATGATAAAAACTGCACATGCCCTTGTGCCTCCTCTACTACACATTTTCTACTTATTTTGTCAGACTCCTGCATTTGGAGTATTTATGGATCTGAGAAATACCAGTTCAGAGATGAGCACAGTTCAAAGAGCAAGATGCCGCTCTAACTGTCCTTGCAGTGTCTGACCTGTGGGAACACACAGGCCTTCATTTTCCAGCAACATCAGCCAGACATATACATCTAAACTATTCACATAGAAAAAAAGAAAAAATACCCTCTTGATGCATTTGGCTATTGTACCTTTGCCTTTATTTCCAAGTTAATCCTTAGTTATAGTTATTGTCCTTAGTTATAGTTACAGTTATTGTCCTTAGTTATAGTTATTGTAGATGAGGGGAGAGCAGTGGATATTGTCTACCTCGACTTCAGCAAGGCTTTCGACACAGTCTCCCATAACATCCTCCTAGGGAAGCTCAGGAGGTGTGGGCTGGATGAGTGGTCAGTGAGATGGATTGAGAACTGGCTGAATGGCAGAACTCAGAGGGTTGTCGTCAGCGGCGCTGAGTCTAGTTGGAGGCTGGTAACTAGTGGTGTCCCTCAGGGGTCAGTACTGGGCCC
>Ga0065711_1001791_pt1 | contig 51529 bp, 17 predicted proteins | sample Hoacrofraction12_FD_59098 | JGI IMG/M metagenome (GOLD analysis project Ga0065711, IMG submission 59098) | Hoatzin crop microbial communities from Cojedes, Venezuela - Epithelial fraction 12 v2 (version 2) | ecosystem: Host-associated > Birds > Digestive system > Esophagus > Crop | place... | reverse complement strand
CCTGGACAAGGTCCTGTGCAGCCTGCTGTAGGTGACCCTGCTGTGGCAGGAGGGTTGGACTAGATGACCCACAGAGGTCCCTTCCAACCCCTACTATTCTGTGATTCTGTGATTCTGTTGGCTTCTGTTGTCACGCAAAATTTCATTCTCTATAAAGCAGATAGCTGTGGTGGGAGCTTCCTAAAAAACGTTGTTCTTCGAATATTGTAGCTTCAACTCCTTAAAGGAGTTGCTTCTACTAACATCATCATTGCAGTATTGGAAAGAGGACATGCAGGGAAAAAAGAAAGCATATGTTGATTTGATAACACTCTCCTGATTCACTCCATGAATAATTCTTATCCTTTTTCTTCCTCTGTCTGAACATATGCTGGTTTTCAATCAGGTGTGTTAAGCAATACTGGAAGGAAAAATAAATCTTCTGAGCAATTCATCTGAATTTAGAACTAATCATTTGTCGTGTATTCTGATTCGTTTTCTGGTGATGTGGAGTTGCGAGATGGCCTTTTCCATTACCTCCATGACATAGCTCTATTATGTCCTCTCTTATGCCTTTTCTTCCTGAGCTAAACAGTCTTTTCAGGTAACTCTTCAGCAATCATTTTCTGTGTCATAATCATTTTCTTCGCCCTTTTCTAGACTTTTTTGTTCTTCTCTTGTTAGATGATATTTTACCATCTGAGATACGTTGGTCAGAACTGAACACTGTATCTGAAGTATTCTGTGCACTAAAATAACGTTAGACCACTTTCAGTGTTGCTTGTACTTTTCCTAAGACAATGTAAATCTTGCTTTCTGCTGATTTTTTCCCTTCATTGCTGTAGATTTATTTTTATTAACAGCATGAATGGTAGCATGCAATTTTCTCCTGAATTAAGAGTACATGTGTTGTGAGAGGCTGGATGGTTTCTTTCCATTACGATACTTCACATTCTCTTTCAGTCAGTTGCATTTGCCTGTTGATTGTTCTGAGAGGATTTTGATTTCTTGAGGCACTAATCTTGCCTGATCTAACTAATTCTGACTCATTTGAAAAAGCAGTAACATTTCTTCTGGTGTATCCACCCAATGGCAGGCCAATGACTTCCTCAGCAGAAGCACTGTATGCAGCTGTCATCAGTGAACAGACCCACTACAACATTGTCTAAACTGATTGTCTTTTTTCCAATCCCTCAGTGTTCTGTGTCAGAGAATTCCATCCTCTAACCATGTGCTGTGTGAAAAGTTTGTATTAAATGTGCTGCTTAATAAATTCAATGAGCATCCCTATATTGTGAGACAGTGAATAAACATTCCCTGCTTACATCCTTGATCCATCGATGGTTTCATAGACGAACCTTTTCCTCTTTTCCCTCCCAACTCATGCCTTTCGCCAGCTGAATTTTATTATTTTATTGTCTCTTTGGAGAGAAACTGTTTGTCAGTCCTGACAATTTCTGTTGCTTTTTCATATGTGTATATATATAAAAATTAGTTTGACTACTTCCTTTCTGAGGTGGAAAAAACTACTTTCCGCAGTGTTCAAAGAGGGCCTATATAATGGATTTATATATTGGCAAAATGTCATTTTCTGTTTTATTTTCACAGCCTTTCCTGATAACTCTTAACCTTATACTCACCTTTTTCTGATTGCCATTGAAATTACTTTTTATAGAACTATTCATTGTGATGATAAGCCCTCTTTCCTGAACCGGCTAACAACCTGTAACTGTACATGCACAATTAAGATTTTTTTCTGCATGTGTGTTACTTTGCATTTAGAGACTCTGAGTTTCCTATGCTGTTTTATCACCCATTCACAATTTTGTAAAATTATTCTGCAACTCTTTGCTGATAAATGCAAATATCATTCCAGACTTGAGGAAAGGAGTGAAAATCTGTTCCCATGAAAATCTGTGTCCAGATGGAGTAGAAAGAAGAGCATGCTTTTTGAATTAAACACACAGACATATTCAGAACTTCTATACATGTCCTGACTGTACAGTTGCTCTCTCTTGCAGTCAGTCAGATTTTAATGGCCCCACTGAAAGGTCTGATAAACTCCTGCTGACATTACAATGCCCAAGATTTCACTCAGACACTTTTGATCCAGGGAGAAGAAAGTGTATGGAACAGAGTAGCTGAAACAAGAATTCACAGAAGTATGAAATCAGCTTTGTAAAGTTATTTTCAAGGAAGAGGACTCTTAAAGAAATGGGAACAGCCTTCCCTTCTTAGTACCTAATACTGTAAGGATATTTCTCAATCCCCAAAGACACACAGGAATGCAGTCATAGTATTTTCTTTCTCTCTCTCTTACTTTCTTTTCTAATTTTTTTGACTGTCTGATTTTTTTGTCACACTTTAGCCAGCTCAAATTAGCGTATTTTTGCAAACTGGTGAAACAGGCAACATTATCAACTTCCTTCTGAACATTTTGTGAGGCAAAACACAGAAGTAACACCTACATGTAGAGGGTTCTGTTATTGGCATTTTTCCAAGCATCATTTGAAACTAGCTGTAAGAAATCTAAGAGAATTAGACAAGCTGGACCTTACACACCCATATGGAACTAGAAAATCTAATGACAACATAGGAAACTGTCAGCTGATTCTTGAAGTGTCACACAAGCAAGCAAAGCATTACCAGAAAGCTAGTTTATTGAACCTAACTGACATGAACAACAACAAACCAAAATTAGTAAAAGCATGTGCCTAGGGCAATCTACTGCCGTTTATTTATTTTAGGTTTCCTAAAGCTGCTTATTCCTTAGGTTTCTTTGTTGGATGTTGTCTTGCTATGGTGAAATGCTATATTTTGAAGGGACAACTAATGACAAAATACATATCTAAATAAAGAAAATAAAAACTATATTTAGTCCCTAATAAATATAACATTTTAAAATATTCATTGCAAATAGATAGTTTTCTTGTCACGGCCTTTTATTTCCTCTAGTATCAGAAAAAAAACAAAAAATAATTGACTTAAAGTACCAGCTCATTTTGTAGCTGAAACTGAGAAGGTATGAAGGTTCACAGTTCCCTTCAACTATCTACATCTCACTGCCATCCCTAAATAGGGCAGAGCTCTTTGCTTTGAATGTGTGATCCCCACTTCTTTCCCAAATATCACGGGATCAGAGGATGAATTCATCCTCTGGACTGCTAAGTTCAAGCTGGAAATAGTCTGTCAGTTATTCATGACCTGTCTCTGTTCAGACCTTTAGATGAGCTAACACATTCTTTTTCATAATTGTTTCTTTTTTATTTTCCTCTGAAATAAAGTTGTCTCATTTCCTATTTGTTGGATAAATAGATTCTGAAGGAAAGCTTAAAAACAGAGGACTCTCAGTCACCACATCCAGCATCCAGATGCCGCAAGAAGATGCAGTCCCCGGGTGGGACCCTGAAGCCTCCTACATTTTCAGGAGTAGTCCTGCAGTGTGTTCATCTCTATGTGTTCCCAAGCTCAGACCTGTCCTCTGCCTAGCTCAGGCCTTGAGCCAGTAAGACATGATGTAAAAAAGCCCAAATCAGTCCCACAGAAGAGGCAGTTGGAGGAGCTTCAATCAGTAGCTCTAGCCCAGGGATCAGGGCACTCAGGTGGGAATGAGGCATGCGCTGTTTGAGAAGGCTTGAACTACAGTCTCCCATCTTTTTGGTGAATATGCTAGCTGGCATATTGTTAGGCAGGTATTACTTCTTCCATAGTTATTTCTGTGTTATGCTCAGACCTTCTTTAAGGAAAAATTTCTCTTACATTGTACAGCAGCACTTCACATCAGGAGCGTGGCTTCTGCTCCAGAGACATAGAGACACTGGATTTGAAAAGCCTTGTGCAATTGGCTTTTTCTTGCTTTTCCCTCTGTGAATCAATGTCTGTTCTTTCGCTGGGACCTCCCAGCTAACTAGCGCTACCTCAGGCATTTTCCTTGCAGGCTCTTCTCACCTTTTCTACATACACTATATTTCAGCATTTTTCCTAGAGCCCAAAAGCCAGTAGGAAGTATCGGCCAAAAATTGGTCTTGGTGACAGCAAGTGAACTCGCTTTATTTCTGTGGCTTTACTTTTATTGTATGTGGATACAAACTCTAACTGATAGGTGAATTTGGCCCACTACATATAACGACATATAATGACATGTATTCACAACATAAACCAATGATTATATTACCACATAGTACAGCAAATTGTTTTCTAGGCAATAAAAAAGCATTATCAGCTCCAAAGGAGCAATTACACTGCACACTCTGAGTGCATATTAACAACAACAGACAGAACTCCTCTCAGTTTAAATTAGTGTATTGACATGATGGCAGCTCTGAAGCTAGAAGAGTGCAGGAGACCTGGGCTTACTGGGCATTTAATTCTCATCATGGTAACTGAATTGACATAGAAACCTCAGTGAAGATATTGGAGGCAGAGCTTCCTCTGATGTAAAATACTGCTGATTTTAGTAAATCCAGGTTAGATTAAACCAACTGTTCTTTACTCTTTAACAGAAATAAACTGGTACAAAAGGAGGGAGGGGGAGGTTATGCTTTTTTTATCTGATCAAAGAGAGCTTTCCAGCCTAGATTCTGTGTTGTACCAGTGCAACATTTCTGCCTTGTATTCACAACCCTTCAGTACCCATTCTGTGAATGCACGGGGCCATACTGACAGGTCTGACCCTGCCTTCTGTGCATGTCCTCCGAAGGCAATGGGAGTGGTGTGAGCGTAAAGGAGATGATTGTTTGAGACCAAATCATTGTCTTGCCGGGACAAATGGATACTGACCTGTTCCACTGCTTGAGTGAAGGTACCACACACAAACACTCCTGTTGTTATTATTTTGCTTTCGCTCTTAGGCATTACTTTGAAAGTGTAAAAGGCTGAAAGTAAGATTACAGGGGAAGATATAAAATTACACAACCCAGAAGAGAACATTTGTAAATCCTCTGATTCCACTCAGTTTGTTTCATTCAAAAATCATTATTTGTCTTACAACCTGCAAGTCCATTACTGGCTTTGTAGGGCTGGTTTTAGAATCTGTCATGTTTATTACATTTTTTAAAGTACAGATACAGAAGACACTAACTATGATATGTGAAAGCATGTTTTTTCACTGCTGCTCTGCAAACTTCATTGGAAGCAATGAATTCCCTTTATTTAGACCTATTTCACACCAGCTGGTATGGAAAAATAGAATTTTTTTTTAATTTGCATGAACGAGAAAGACTTGTTAGTGATTTACCTCTGATGTTTATGGATTTCTCTTTAGCAGTATATATGAAGCATATAGCAAATTGGTTTTAGGCAATAAACAATAATTGTATTTTAGGACTCAGAGGTGTCAGTGCCATATTATGTTCAGAACCCTGGTAAATTTATCTGTTTTACCTTTCTTCTGCAGACAGGAAAATATAAGACAAATGCGGTTTCTTTATCCCCAGCCTACATTTTCTTCTTTTCTCTTTCACGGCACATTTTAAGATTAGTGATACTTATGAAACTACATTAAAAAAAATGTTGCACACGTGAATGTTTGTAATCATAGTGCCTGTTACCCCTTGAGGACCAGGTAGAAAAACAGAAACTTTTCATCTAGAGCAACTCCACAAGTCACCAGAGTTAAAAGTTAATTGGAAATTAATTCCATATTCTGTGTAAATTATTTATTCCATATTCTGTGTAAATTATTTGTGTTAAACTATGTGTTACTGTATAAATAACATATATTTAAACAGCCTATTGTAATTAGATAATTAGATAAGATAATTAACAATAAACTGAAAGCATTATTATGCAATAGAATGCTTTGGCCAAGTCCAATTTATTTTTCTCACTTATAACACTAAAAGAACATCTCACATTCGTACTTTATATGCAAGTCACAACCGTTCTGTTCATAACCACACTGTGTCTCTTTTAAATATTCAAGTCATTTGCAAAATTTCCATGATCTGCATGACAAAAACCAGATATTACTAATGGTTTAAGGGCATGGGTTTTTAAATCCCAAAATCATTTAAACTGGTTTTATTACAAAGCAAATGAAGGTCTAAACTGGGAGTCATTTCAGAGCAAATTCTATTCTCCAACCTTGAGATTTTAAGAACCCAGTCCATCTGTACAGAAAACAGATGTCATCCATAACTCTTTGATTTTTGACATCACTCTGTTTTCTCATCAGGCTACTGACACATACATAATGTTCTGTGCATTGTCTGTGTTAAATCTGATCCAAAGAAGTGCTTCTACCTAAATGCAGACACCTGAAAATGACTATATGAAACATTAATTGATTTTTTTTTCAGTTCATGTCTGGCAGTAACAAATACTGAGCAGCTTTTTCTTTGTTAGTGTAGATGTTGTTAATGCACATTCTGCATCCATTTAAATGCAAATCCTCATGCAAATAATCATCTGAAGGAGCAAAAAAAGGAGTATTTTCAGCTGAAGACAAAGCTGGAAGGATAATAGAACGCATGAACGTAGTGTCAGTGGAGGGCTTTACAATAAAAAACCTTTTTGGAATGCCAATGAAAGCACATTAACAACTGCATGGAAAATCTCTCAATAGAATATTACAGTAGAACAGTATGTATACATGACTTCCAGAAAGTGAAATGAAATGAATTAATTTAGTATATATCTATATTGAAATTTGTTTCCGAACACACAGTACTCTATATGCATTCATGTCAAACCCATAAACAGAGCCTGAGGTACTGGCTACAGGCAAATATTTGTTATGTGAATCTAAAACTGGAGAAGAATCATTAAACAGACTACTATATAAGCAAATAATGTTTTGGGGTGGCATTTGTGTAGAAAACAGGAAATGAACTGGGACTTAATAAACATAATTAAACTAGATAACAGCAATTTTGATCCTATTTACTCTGGGGAGCATGATCTTCGAAAAAGTTGGAGTTTACACATTTCTCAATTAAGTAGCTAAAACCCACAAATCCCGAGACTGTGCTAGAACATAGAAATAAGATTCCTGCCCACTAGCACCTTTTTAATATTTCCAGCATCTCTCACTTCAAGTCAGTATCTGATGTGCAATACATTACCATGGATAGGGAGAGCACTACAGTTTTAATGCACTGCAAGCTTCCTGGCTTACCACCGAGTCCTTTGATAACAGCATCATGAAGACAAAAGCCTGGAAATGCTGTTCAGTCCGTGTGCTGAAAGGCAGTCATTAGTGTCTCTGGATCCAAACACTCTCCAGTGCAGGGCAGGTGTCTTCCTTCTTGGATCTCAGTTTCTGGAAGTCCCCGCCTATGACCTTGGCAATCCAGGAAAATTAACAATTTAATTTTGAGAGTGCTTGTCTAGATTATGCTGTAAAGGTATTGTGTTGGAACTGTGCTGAACACTCTCATGTTAAATTTCTTAGGTCTTTGAAGCTGTTTATATTTGAGCCACTGAGCAGAATGGCAAAACTGTACTTTGACAGCTGTACACGACCCGGAGCAGTTGGCTGTGGAGAGGGAAGGGGCATACAGTAGGGAAGTCCAGAAAGTGGAAGGTCTAAGCAGGAACTGGGAGACGTGTCAGGAGTAGGGGAAGAAGGAGGCAGTTTGTTGGAATAAGAGTTAGGATGAGACCAAACCAGAGATTTATTCCTTTGCATAGTCGACAGAGGAGGAAGGGAAAAAGGAAGAGAAACTTTCTGAAAAAACTGAGCCAGCATGCCTTTAAAGTGCTGGGTGTGGCAGAGTCAAGTGTATTAAGCTGCTGCTTATACAGTCAGGAGAAAAGGAACTCTAGATAGCAAACAATGTGTGTATCTGTCTTTCTGTCCATCAGTTCAAGTATGACTCTCAGGCATCCACTCTCTATTAATTAAGTCTGAGCTGGTTCTTTCCTCTATGGAAAAGACTGAATCTTTAAGAATTTTACAGATTATAAAAATTTTCACTGTTTCTCTTCTTCTCAGCCATGGAAAGAAGACAGCTCCAGAGATTTATTTTCCCACTTCCTGGCCAGGGGAAGTTGTAGTAGAGTGGATCCTTTGTCTCAAGCTTGAAACCTGGGAAGAGAGTGAGGAAAGAGACAAAACATTGATAACCAACCTGATTTTCATATAGGACAGGGAGGAGGATGAACCATAATAAAAACTTCCAGCATAAGGCAAGCCTTGGCAAAAACCTGTCAAACATGACTCTCCACAGTGGGAGGATTTTTTTCATCACTGACCATAGAAAAATCCCTTACTGATCAGAGGCAGTTGTTGTCCTTCTGCAAAGAGTGTGCAAGAGGCATATGGCGGCTTTCAGATGATAGACATGTATTGTGAGTTCACGTGTATAGCAGTAATATTGTTTTTATCCACCTTCCATGCCTAATGCCTTGTTTTTTTGCTGTTCTCCTTCTAGATCAGGTAAGTACTAACCAGCATAATTAGAGTTAAGCAAATAATTTGCAATGAATAATTTAGCAGATGAATTTAGCCTCTTTTCCTGGCTACGGAATATTGCTGAACAGATCATGATCTCCTTTAACATATTCATTATTCTAATTTATTCTGAAAATGTACTCGATGAAAGCTTCTGTATACTTGGCAGTCAACATTTCCTCTATGTGTGTTGCCTGGCTATGACCGATCAAATAAATCACATGGTGCTGATATTGTTGCCTGACTGGATAAACACTTGAACACAGTATATCAGATGAACATATACTATTTTATGTTTAATAAGGTTACTAATCTATGCTTAATTTGTTTACTACTTAGAAATCAATTTTCTGTTAAAAATCCACAATAGAAGGGTCTTGTCTGTTTTATCATCCTTCAATAGACTGAAGCGATTTTTGGTTTTGAATTTAGCTTGTGTGTATCTCACCAACCCCAAATGAAGATAAGTGCAGAAAATTCTGCAAAGTCTGTAAAATACTTCTCTTTGCATAATGTCTTCAACTAAATGATTTCCAAGAGTAGGATGCACCAGCTGTATTTGTGTAATGGTTTTGACCGGTCTCCTTTCTGTCTTCTGGTGCAGTAAGATCTTGTAGCAGGTACTGGTGGCATTATTGGCACTGATTTGTATTCTTTTTCTTTACAATCTATTGCTTGCTGTGGTGCTGTGAAATAGCTGTAGAGTGAACTGACGTAAGCACTGACAGACTGTGTAAGAGGTATTCCAAAACACAAAACAAAAATAAATTGAATAATAAGCACAAAATGAAACATCTCACTTGTAATCATTTGGCTGTCCATGTAACTGGTTACAGAATTACAAAGGGTACCACTAAAGGCATTTCAATCACATGATTTGAAACCAACCCCAATATGCACCCAAAAACCTACCTGAATCTAACTAGATAAATTTCAAAAAATGAAGAATATGAGTAGAAATATGTTTTCAGAATTTGGCATTTTCTGTAGGCTTGGTACAAAGCTCAGAGCTATAAATCGGTAAAATCGAAGTCAGGATAAAAACACTTCCTTCGAGCACACAAATATTCTTAAACCCACTTCTTACCAAGAAGACCAAAGCAGAGGAGCCACTGGCTTACCCAGATTCACACATGAACGGACTAGTCAACTTACCACTGCTGACCACTGAAAGATGGCCATAGCTGAAGCGAGATCTTCAGCCCCTTTCTGAGAGATGGGATATGGTTTTCTAGAATTGGCTTAACAGATCTGACCCATCCTGGCCAACCTGAACTATCCTGAACTGATATTAAAACATACTTAAAATTACAAATAACACAATATCAGCCAAGAATTTTCCTGTGAAACAATATACACCACATGTTAAATGATGGGTAAAGTATCATTTTTGACTTATTTGTGACATAATGCACCAGAGGATCTTTGTGTTTCCCAGATATTCCAGGTGAATTGTCTTGTGTCCTGTGATGAAGCCATGCCTTGCATGCCCTGGCAATCCTATGATGGGTCTAAGATCCTGGAAACCCTTCTGCTGTCCAGTGCCAAATGTTTCAGCCTGACAATGACAGGAAAGGTTTCTGTACTCTGACTTTCTCACAATTCTGCCAAAAGGGAGAGCTAAGAGCCTTGAACCTTGAGTTTCCAAGGTTAGGTTCAGCTTGAAATTCTATAGACTATTTTTAAAGTATTATCTTTTCCCTTCTATGGGAAAGCGAACAAATGTATCCTTTGTGTTTCAGAGTGGGACAATTCCCGCCCCTCTCCCACTCTCCTCCCAAATCTAGAATTTCCTATGAAATGGAAAAGTCAGCTTTTGACCTTGTCACTTGTAGACAGCTGACCTCTGGGCTATGCACATGAAACACAGCCAGTTCCTCCACATGCAAACAGCTCAAACTATTGTATGGGTTTGACCCCAAGTTGCTACTCTACTTTCTGTAACAGCCCATACAGTGATCTCACGGGCAACCATTCTAGGCTTTTTCAGATTTCAGATTTACAGAGGTTTTCAGACACATCCTAAATGATACAGGTCAAAGGGTATATCACAAAGAAAGCTCGTCAGAGAATAACAAGAGTATTTATTTTGGAAACTCGATTTTCTCATACTTTGTGAAGCAACATTTTGAAGTGTTGGCGAAGTGACATTCTGTTCCAACACAAAAATGTCAGCTTTGTGTGCTGCACCCATCTCGAACTGACTGTACAGCAGTATGATTTATTCCCTTTTACAGTTTACAGGAGCAAGTTCATCAACCTCCCTATCCCCTACTCCCACACAGATTTTATTCCCACAATAGGTGGCAAATGCAACATTAATCTAGACAAGCTCTCTGTTATTCTGCACCCTAGTTCACAGCAAAATGCTCAGCTCCAATGATGACACTTAATAATCAGCCATTTAACTAAGATTTTTAATGGCTTAACCAAGCATGGCACTAAGGAGCTCTAAAAAGCCACATACCAGCATAGAGTGGACTGTAAATCTGTGTTGGATTCTCTGTTGGCAATGTCCTCTGCCTGGCAAAAAATCCAGAAGAAAAAAACCCCAAGACTCCTTTTATATAGAAATGGATCATTCTTACTGTTTCAACAGAAATTACATTACAGTTCAGCGGAGTTTTTAACGCACGTGGTGAAAGTATAGATCTCTTACTTACTATCCATCATCACGGTCGTCTACTGCAAGTCCTAACACATTGTCAGCTACACATTCAGGACGTAAAATACGATTTTGTATCTAACTTCAGCCTTACTTATTGGCAATATATTTGTTGTAAAAGTTTATACCTATAGGTATGTTGCCACCACTGAAGTAAAAGCGAGTTTTCTCACTAGTCTTTGACAGGAATTGTGAGAGAAAATATATTCTCATCAGTTTTGAACAGAACAAATAGGCAAGGGAATGCACATAATAGTACTGGGTTTGCTAATGGCAGCATAATTATGCGTGGGTCAGGTTTGCGGCATTTTGAAATAGTACTTGACTTTCTTTTAAATGGCTTTTTATATATGTCTATATATATGTATACATTTTTAAGGAGCTTGTGTGCCAGTAAAATTCCTGGTTTTCAGCAGTGATGTCAGTCCGACTGACTAGCTGAAATCTATGTTTACTTTTGTAGTTAACAGGGTTTTTTCTTCTATTCATCAGTTACTTAGCAGCAGTCTTAATTTTTGGTAGTTTTTTTGGAAAGCTAATTTACTCTACTAAAATATATTTGAAGAAAAAAATATAACAGTTGTATTTGTTTTCAGTGGCAAACGCATACACTCCCCTCATCTGAGCTCAGCCAGCAGTGCCAATAAAATTTCACAATCCTAACCACTCAGATTAACAAATTGCAGTTCACACTGTGTTACAGTTTCACTTTAACATTCCTTTTTTTTTTTTAAATGCTGACCCAGGGATGGTGTTAACACACATCAAAAGGGATTTATTCCACTCTGTATTGAACAGATGGCAGCTAGAGAACTGTGGGAGTAAAAAAGAATATAGCTGTAGGGTGTGTGCTTCCTGATATTAGCTGGGCTAACAGCTCTCAAGCTCCATTATGTGCTCATGTGCTTGGCAGTGTTGGTTTATGAGGATTCTGCAATTCAGCAGCTCATTGAGATATAAGAACATGAAACAAAATTCCTCTCTGTCAAATGGATGTGAAAATTAAAAAGCAGCTGTTTTAGTTCAAATGTAACTTTTCTGTCATTTTGGGCTCACCTGTACTTACACTGAATGTCAACACAGGAAAGCCACAAACGCACACATACATATGCAAACAAAGATCTCAAAAGGAGGTCCTTCTTGCGGCTTTCAATAAAGCTTTTTATTTCGTTTTTTTTTAAACAACTAACTCTTCCCCCACACTCCAGGCACTTGGTGACCTCCCCTCTGCTAATATGGGCCACCAGGTAAGCCAGGATTATATCAGACTTCAGATGCTCTCCCTTACTCTACAGTACTTGCTGCAATAGCTTTTTCATTAAAAGCCTGAGGGAAGTGCTATAAACAACATTGTATACAAATGTACAAGAACATGAATACCTGAGATATAAAAAGGACATAGGAGCACAGAACTATATTAGACAAGTCTATATTAAATTATACAATCTTATCTTCTGTCTTGCCTTAATAATGTTACAATATAAATTTGCAATCAGAACTTTTGAAAGGGCTTAGAGACTACAGAAATTATCCATATACAAAGTCCCTCTTTAAAAACATGCAATTGTAATGTAATTAACGAAGACTGTGAAAATTTATTAAAATATGTTTATTGTCTGCAGGGATATGATAAGTTAATGGTTCAGTTATCAGGTAATTATACGGTAACATTGGCATGTATTGTCACGTAATTACCATGCACTATTTTATGTTAGCCCATGGCACCATTTTATTCTATTATTTACATGGGGAAACTTCATACGTAAGTGTGTGGCCCTGAGCAACCTTCAAGCTGTGATGGAGAGCTTACTCCTCTTCTGTTCTGTTGATGCAAATAGGATTAAATTTCTACTATCTATTGTCCTAGCAATATCTGGCACAGTCAGGATAAGAGTACAGGCTTACAAAATTATTGCAAAAAATAAATTTAAAAAAAGTATGGCAACAGTGACAACTTTAGTTATTGACTGTCCCATTCAGCCAGGATGGTCAGACTTTACGTAAGCAGGGATCTCTTTAGATAGGGTTAATGTTAGGATGGAACAATCAAAAGCTGGATTGGCATACCTGCAGCATGTCTGTGTGCATGTACTAGCTTTTTGGCATCTTCTTCCGTACCAGATTATCTCTGTTTTTATAATAATCCAAATGCACAATCTTATCCTTATACCAAATCACTTGGCTCAGACTCTTTTACTTGGAATTTGCTTCACCTTACATGCCATACCTACTACACCCATACTACATATTAAGACAAAAGGAAAAACCTTTCATTTGTGCTGTTGTGCAATGCTGCTCAAGAATTGAATGCAAAGAATTTAAACAAAAATCCACTCTAGCAGAATTACATCATACTGTTTTTGTAGCACCTGAATTAACTGTGTGCATGATATCACACAGAACTTTATATTTCAAGGTAAACAATCTACAATATCCAAACATGAATCCTTCATATGATAATCTGTCTCTCTTGTTGATACTGGACCAGTCCTCACATGTCCCTGTTGCTGTAATGTTTCTAAAATTCAGTCTTTCTGCAAACTGCTTAACAAGAAAGAAATTATTTTAATCAGTCATCTTTGCATGTTCTTTCAGCAGCCTAGTGGCATGCCTGACAGACCTTCTGGCTTCATTCTTATGTGTGCCTGAAATATTTTCCTCTTCTTTCTTTGATAACCCTAGAGAGAAGGATTATTAAATTCTCACAAATCTTCACACTTGTCATCCATCCTTTCCGTGGAATAGCTCATACTTTTCTAAACTGCTTCTGTTCAGATATGTCGATATATGAATATAAGACTTCTAACATATTATATGGTAGTAAACAACACTTGTTTTCTAGCTTTTATTTCCATATAGTCTTTTTATTTTTCCATAGATCAACCTAGGTAAGCAGGGACCTATGTGGAAGGGAGATTATAATTTCTTTTCCTCCTTTGTTTTCTTCTGTTTTTAGTTTTCATTGCAGTCTCATGTCACTCTCAAGTGGTCTGCACAATCTGACTACAAGGTAGGTACACAGTCATTTCGAAATCAAAAGGATTTTTTTTTGATCAACAGATGTGAAGTTTACAGCACATTCAATTGGACTGTAATATGATTTAAAATACAAACTTGCATGTGTGTTTACATCCAGAAAAGTAAAATTTGCCTTGCAGGTATAGCTGCGATCAGAAAATGTAGTTTTAAAAGCTGGGTACTGATATCTTTGCTTTTTAGAAAGCTGTATATATAGTTCATGCTGATAAGGATTAGCATATAACCCTGTTATGAAGATGTGATGTCTTTCATGATACTAAAAAAGAATGACCAATATCGTTACTGTACTGTATTTAAGCATTTGTTGCTAGAGGCTTCAAACAGGTTGGGGCATCATTGTGTGAGAAACTGTGCAAACATAACAAAAAATAAGCTACACTATGCCCTAAGAATTACTGTAGAAAACAGCTCTCAGGGTCAAAGATGTGCCTTCCCTGTAATAAGCTGTGAGACATCTTTGTCTTTTCAGTTCAGGTGAATCAGGGATCACTCATTTTCACCTCACTTTTCTTTTGGACTTGCATGCCTGCACAGCTAATACAAAAACATTCTGTAACAAAAGACACAGATGAATCTGTGTTTTCAATAGCAGTGTGGAACAAAATACTCCTATATGAGAACTGAAAGGATCTCAGAAGGAAGTGAAAGTGTAAAACACAGTGTCCAGGAGATGCAAAAGTAAACTACACTGAAATTTCGTTCATTCAATGCCTCTGTTACTTGTATGTTTTGCCAGCAATGTACAATACTTTCTGATACTATTAAAACATTTAGATCTGTAGATATTAACAGACATTAATGTGTTTGTACAAAATACTGGAATTCTTAGCTTCATTGTCAAAACTCTTTTTATTCCTTGCCTGTGAAATTAATATATCAGAGTTCTTCAATTATGAGAATATGATAGAGCCATAAGGCTCTTTTTAGCTTTGTTTTCTGTTATTGATCATGGCCAGTTACATTTGCTAAGGGGAAGAGTCTGAGAAAAAAAGCTACTGTAGTTCTTCCTTCTTGTATTTGCTGTCAGCTTGCTGATGCAGGGACATGAACCATTGTACATAACCACAGATTATGCATGTGTACCCTGGTGAATGCCTCTTCCAGGAATGCATCTAACTGTTTCATGTTCATATGGCATACATTAATACTTATTTAAAATAAGTGGTACTGGCAAGTTTCACTGTTCTTCACACCTTTTTTTCAGATTTAAGCCTTCTGCCTGATATTTTTCCTTGAGTGGAAGCTAGTTCTTATGTTGCATCAATTATGAATCATTGCTTCATACCCACAGTCTTTGTGCCATTCAGCATTTCAGAGGTTTCTGTTACATTTTGCAGTCAGTCATTACCCTTTTGTGGTAAAAACTTCCTGTTCTTCTCAGTCTACTCCAGTTGTATTCATACAGAAGCTGCTCTCATATCTGATTATCTCCTTTATACTTTTTATAGTATGCAATCATGTAGCTCAATATTTTCACATTCCAGACAGCTTGAAATGCTTATCTTCACAGCTCTACAAACTCATGTAATTTCTTGTATTTAGCTTACCTGAAAAACAGATTATTCTGAAACATAAAGCTGTAGGAAAAAACGTTAGACAAATAATAGCACAGTGAGTTTATCTTGGCAAAGTGGCTTGGAAAGCAAAAGTGGCCAATCATGTATAACATTTTTACCCAGATTAATGTCTATAAAAATAATGAGGTGTAAATTATTAAAAACAAATATTTTAGTTAAGAGACTTTCAAATAGTAAGGAAAGGCTAGTCAGATGGGTGTTTAAATACTTGCATTGCAATTACTTTCTCTGCCAAGTTGATCTCAGAATCTCAAATTTGTTCACCCACACAGATATATATCTGATACCTCCACAGCTACACACAGCTGATACTACTGTCTGTAAGACAGCAGTGCATGTGTTTGTCATTTACAAGACTAAATAGGCATAATTTTTTATAAAGCAGAACAACTAATAATTTTATAGGTGAAAAAATATCATTTTAAATATTTTTATCTGTAAATATGTTATGAAACCTGGCCTGAAGTGATTTGGTTAAAAGATGGTGGATTTGTAATGATGATATTGCATATCATTTGCATTTCTCAAATTACAAAGGTATATTTCAAATTGTTTATTCAGAAAGCTTAGTTTTCCTGTCTAGTGATACGCTTGCCACCTATATAACACCCGATGCTCTCATTGCCTCCTCCCATAAATTAACGTAAATGTCCTCACTATGTTTCCGGCTTTTAAAATCATCATTCTCCATATTTTATAATCAAAAATATTTAGGCATCTAATTAATGTACCCCTTGAACCATGAAGTATGTCATACAATATGTAAAAGTCAGCCACCTAAGAACATCAGTGGGTTCAGACTAAGTGATTTCCCAGGTTCAACTTGTGAGTGGAAAAACAACAATCTAAGTCTGCCAAGCTGATGAAGACACGTGGCTCTTCTTCATTTTTCGACATTGTGTTGTACTTGAGACAAAACACGTCCCATGTTTTGAACCCTTTCTTGAAAAAATTCATTCTTCAGCTCACTTGCAAACTTTCCAAATGCAGTCATCCTGCTTTTGCAGAATTTAAGTTCTAACCTGTCTTTGGGGAAACCTTGCTTCTTCTTCTTGCATCACGCATCAGATAGATAGCTAGATGAGGGGAAAAAACCTTTGCTTGTCAAGGGAAACACAAAGATTCAGCAAATATTTAAATATGAGCTTAAGTACAGCCACAGACAAGCAAAAAATTGAGTGAGGTCAACTTTAAGTACTGCTGATTTGTTGCTGACTTTATGGGATTTCAGCAGGCAATTTAAGACACACTTGCACTTATTTGGAGTCAGTGGGATGTAAATCAGAGGGACCTACATATAACTTACATGTTTTGTGGGAGAAGTGTAGGCTGCCAAGTAAGATGTCCATCACGTGTTTTAACTCCCTGAACATGCTGAGTCTTAAATTTAGGCACAGAAAATCTTAAAGCACAATAACTATAAGGCATGTCTTTTTTTTTTTCTCCTTGGCTTGTTGCATCAGACTTGATCTGATGAGGAATAATTATTTTATTGTTTTCTTATATATGTTATGGTAGATGAATGTATATAGCTCATTCAAAAGACACCCTAAGATCAACAGTTTTCCATTATGTAGTATTTCCTCTATCAAACAGTCAGAGCAAAGACATGTAACTTTGCTTTACCTCGTTTGATAACTTCAGTTTGAAACACAGTTTCAATCCTAAACAGATTTTGATGCACCATGTAATGCAAGCGGAGATGCCTAAGGGCTTTATGTAAGTGTCATTAGTTTGTAAGGATTACATTTTATTGATTATTAATAAAAAGGCACCACATGAATTTTTAATTATTTCAGAGAAGAATATAAATATGCTTCTTTCTGGAGTCTCCAAAATCATATCCAGAGAGGTCTTTTACTTTTATCTGCCACTTTCAACAATAAACAGGATTAAATTATATGAATTATCCAAATTATATGATCTAATGCATCTCCAAAGTGGACTGCACTTCTGGGATTACATTGTTTTGGGAAACAAGAAAAGCAAAAGTCACTTTAGAACACACACAATTCCAGCTATTGATGAACTTCAGCTCTGCATTTCTTGCACAGAAAAAACCCATTAGTCTACACCATGTATTATGCAAGAACACGAATGTAGGAAAGTGTATAATTTTGCAGCTGTAGCATAACAACAAGAGGACATCAACATCATCAACGAAAGTAATTTCTTAAGTTATTTCTTCACAAAACAAAGATGTGTTGTTTACCACTGTAAAACAAAAGTGCTTTCCTGTAAAGATGTAGCATGGAAAAGCATCAAAGGCTAGCAATGATCTGACTGTGGGCTGAAGAGCAGTGGTAACTTTGAGCAAAAATACTTTTCTCCACGTAATTTCGTACAGAAAGATAACAGTTGTGCATTACATTTAATTCACTCTAAAATTAAACACACAAAAAAAACAAAGAAAATATCCTCTGCTAGCTGTCGGTAAAAACAACGTTAAACTCAACACTGGTAAATTCTTCCCAGCTGTATCTTTTTTGTCTAAAGCGGGAACTGTGTACTATCTGGTGGGATATAAAGGAGGCACATCCACACCCCGATGCACATCTGACACTAGGGAATGCCAAAGAGATTCTACTTTGCTATCTAGTCAAGGAGGCAGGGAAGATCCGTTTTCTCTCCTCGATGACTGAGGGCAGTGTAGTTCTTCTCTGAGAGTCATGGCAGTTAAGGCATCTCTCTTTTGTGATGGTCATACTCTTCCAATCATGCTTTTCCTGCCAAGAAAGAGGAAGAAAACATAAAAAACTTAGAACTTGCACAGAAACTGTTACACCTACCGTAGCTGTTCCTCCCCTTCCAGCACCTTAATTAGACCTTTCAGAAACTGAATTATTTCTGAAAATTCATTATTATGTAATATCTTTGCTTTAAAGGAAAACATTTTTGTTGGACAAAGAGGCTTTCTCTTTTCTGTTCATTTATGATAGGGCAATTAAACTTCACTAGAAGCTTCTTTAATAATTACACAGAGCAAAGAGAAAACCTTAATTAAATTTTAATGGAGAGTGCAATTGTGCTGATTAGGATAATAGTGGTCATTATACACTATCACAAGACTTCTTGTTTATATTGTATGTTGCTAGTACCACGAAGCTTATCTCAAAGTTTGTATTTATCTTAATTTGGTAATCTCTGCTGTTATTAATTGCAAACTCCATTTACACTCTTTACACCTCATCACTACTGTAATATCATTACATGTTCCTCAAATAGGTACATTTCTATGAATGACAACAACCTTTCTGTGATGTACCTAAGTATTTTTCTCATGTAGATTCTAGGAGCCTGGTGACCAAAAGTAGATTGGACTTTAGACTTGAGTAAACTAAGTGCACAAAATATTGACGTGGACTTTGTCTAAAAGCTTTGCTTGCTCTCTTTTGGTAAACTGACCAGATACCTTATAAAGTGGGCTGCAGGGCTTGTATTGAACTCTTTTTCTGTGACCATCGTTGAAATACCTTTGAGGCTGGCAGAAATAATTTGAGCATAGGGCCTTGTACTGAGAGACGTTTCGACACTTAAAGACATGGCTAAGCCCCCAGAGTTGTAGTGCACAATACATCTGGTGTGTTGTGATTCTCAACAACTAAGAACCTGAGCCGTACGAGTTATTCATGAGGTGAGTTAGTTGAGAGATGATGAAAGTCCAGATGTAGTCAATAGGAAAAGCTAAACACAAGTCATTTGCAAAGGTCTGTAATGCTGACCTATGCATTTGGTCTCGCCATACCCTTCAGATGTATAGAGCCAGACTTTCTGGAATAGTAACAGCAGTCTCATAAATGAGAAACATGATGAGTCACATTACACAGGACACTAGGCTGCCTTCCTGTGATAGTGTTCTTACATAAAAGCAAGATCAGGTGTATAAGGTCAACAGGAGAACAAGCAAAGCAGAGAGTCATTCAAAAACTCCCAGTGACAATGCACCCTGGGGAGAAAAGAATTTTGTAGCCTGGTGGTAACATCTCTGTGGCAGCACAACCTCTGGGAAAAACAAGAAAATAAAATCCAGGAATTCAACCTCTTGTATGAGGGTGTAAACCTCTGACATTAGCTGTAAACACTCACCTACAGACTAACACAGTGTGGAAAATGAATACAGCGTCCTCTTTTGTTGCAAGGCTTTGTCTGCTGCCTTGAGGTTCTGGGAGTCCAAGCACTTTATACAGAGACTTAGATCACGTTCAGGTTTCCACATTGCCCACCTGAGCACCAAAAATTCATGGAGTTAGAATCTGAGCATTAAAATGTAAGAGAGCAACACACATTGCTTATTTTCACATCTAAATGGAAAAAAAAGGAATCCAGGATGACGCTGTAACGTTGCAGGTGGCTTTGGGTAAATAAGTATGTAGGCATCAGTGCTGTATGAAGGGGCTCTGCAGGATATCTGGAGGGCATTGAGTCTTAGCTTACTTTTTGTATCAGTGTCAAGGTAGGACACTATCACCTTCCCTTTCCCTTGTGGACCTCCTGTGTACACTGACAGGTAGCCTGGTCAACACTTCCTGTATACCCCGAAACTAACCATCAGTGGCAACCCAACTGTTATTTTGTCTTCATTCACAAGGTGGGCAACGCCACAAGTTATGGTATCACAGCACCCACTCAGAAGAACTGTTGGGTTCCTTGTCCTGCTGCGTCATTAGAATATCAGTCAGTCTCAGTTGCCTCCATCTTCACTGCAATAACCTTTCTGATGGGCACCCTGAAGACCACTGCTTGCTGGCTTACATAGAAGTGGTGTCCACCTGGGGTAAGGGTGTATAATTTTATATTGAGGTAAGGGTAAATTACAAAATCAGTCTGAGATTTAATGCGCTGACGAACACATTCATGCTCTAAGGTGACTGAAGGCAAACAGCTTTGCAGTGTCAATGACTAGCTGCAACTCTCAGTCCCACACGTAGGATGCGATCCTCCAAAGGAAGGAAGTGTCAGTTAGCAGGAACAGAAACAGATGATTTGGGATGAACGAAGGGCTCAGCCTTTGTAATTTAGTATTTCAGACTTCAATGACAAAGGTACAGAGGACCACTTTGGGTCTTTATTAAAGGACGTCTAAAGAAATAATGAACAGTGAAGAAGTGACATGATCAATAGATTAGCTCCAGTTTACATTTGTTATAATTCTCACCTAATTGCTTGCTTGGGTCTCCCCATGGCCTTAATTGCATACTGGTATGTCACCTTTGAACTCTGCTCTGTTAATTTTAATTGTAAACAATGGATTGTCTTTGAAATATTTCCTCCAGTTTTCCTTCTTTTGTGTCAGAACTGAACCTATGCCCCCCTGACGTATTAAAAAAAGAAAATGTTTTCTCCCTGCTGCACCTGAAGACTGACTTGAACTCACAATTCAAAAGTTTCTTATGGCTGGACTATTAACACCGGCCCAAGAAGCATCATCACTTTTTACAATAAGCAGGAAAGGTGACTCATCAAGTAAGGCATCGGTTTAATATGCCCATATACCTGTGAGCACACGCACACCCTATGTTCAAAATAATTCAAAAAGCCAGGGCTGAGAGGAGCTCTCTCAACTGTACAGTAAATATTGCAGAATTTGTGTATGAAGCTTTTTTTCAACATTGCCTGCAGTTACAGAAATGTTGCACCAGTAAGGTCCTTCAACTTGTTCCGAGTTAGGAACAGATATTTGTATCCACTGGGTAACATTTGCTTTTATTCCTTCGTATGTCATATAGAGCCATTAATCTTTCTAGCAGCCTCTCTACCTCATAGGAGATGTAGGGCAATGATAATGTTTTATGTGTGTAATTAATCCTGTGGCAGATGCATAGTTTCCAAGACTACTGCCATTAGGGTATTGACAGGATTCAGAACAAATATTCGGGCACTGAGTTAGTAATGATTTTAAAATTATAATATCCGGTTACTCATAAACACAGAATACTCAAACCTTAAGTTTTACATAAGTGTTATTATTTGTAAAGGCCTTCAGAGAAGTAGTGAGGAGGGTTTTATATTCTTAATGATGCTGTTGAACATGCAGCACACAATTAACATAGCAGCTGGGTGTGCATAATTCCTCAGTTCCCCTCCACTCTGTGATAGTCACCATTTGTGAAGTGAGAAGGGTAATTTATAGTGGAAATAAAGGTTATCCAGGGAAAACAAATGATGCCAGGCAGTCTGCATATACCTTTAAAGGTTTGCTTTTAAAATTATGCTCTCTCTCATTCCTTCTAAAAAGACCTCCTTAGCTGGATTCTTGGCAAAGGGACAAATTCAATTACATATCTTGACAAAACTGAGGAAGTAAAAATCCCTTAATTTTCTTTCACAAGGCAACCACTTTTCAATGCATATGGATCTTCAGCTGAGGATGGGCAGTGCTGTTATTTTTCCATGTTTTGATGGTTTTTCCTCTACTAACTTTTTGTTATCTGTTACTGTGTTATTCCTTATTCTGCTGGGAGGTGGGTGTGCTGGTAAGCCCCACAGATTTGAAGGCTACACTTTATACAGATGTGATTTTTCACTCTCTTTTAAAACAGTATATGCTTCCTAAAATGCATAGAAGAGTCAACTGGCGGCAGTGCTTCTTAATTTCAAATCATATAGCATATATGCAGCTGATAGACTTCCTTATGGAGCAGAGAAACAGATTTTATATTTAGTTTGAACTATCTTGATTCTCTAATTTGGTGGGAACAATGAATGTATTAATCAACTAGTTCTCATTTTGGCGGTACTCTGTCAGACTTGCTCCCCAGAAAGAAAAGTGGACCAATACAAGAAAGATAGAATTTACCCGCAACAGCTCCACAGTATGGTTATTAAAACTGATAAATAGATATAAATCCTGTACTTTCTGCTTCAGATAGAGGTTTTGCAGAAACTGCTGCATAGTAGGGGAGAAATAGGTCTGCAGTGTTTGCTTTCCAATTCTCTAATCCAGATGAACAAAACTGATGAAGGGAATCAACAACTTCTCATGTTAAGAAGACGAATTAGGGAAAGGGACTGTTCACTGGAGCAAGCTTTACAAAACTCTTGTGCATCTTAAACACAGCTCACCCTCAACTTTCATCTGTGCAGCGCTGTGTAACTTCTTCACACTTGAAACTGAAAACACCTAGACATCTACAGGACTTGGCAGACCACCTGTCATATGCCATGTGTGACAAAGATGAGTTGAAAGGAATTTCCGCCCCGCTGTGAGCTATCTCTACATCTGCTTTCTGCAGTACAGCCACGATTCACTTCAAACTTCCCACTTCTTGGCTCCTTCATTGCCCTAAAAACCCTGTCCATAGTATTCTGTTGCCATCGGTCCATTTTCATCTCCTGCTCTGCCTCTATGTCATTAGCTCACATGCAGAGATAGCAGAAGTGTGGATGGCTCTGTGAACACGAGTTAGCTTCAACCACTTGCATACTGATGTTCCCCAAAAAGATGCATTTGACTTTGGTGACTGAATTCTTTGGGTCTGCTTAGGAAGTATGAATTAGGTAGGGTTTCTACTCATTTTAGCTGTCCTCTGTCACTGCTCTGTGTGAGGACTTTTTGACCTATTTCTTTGCAATAGTCTCTAAGCTGTTTTGCAGGGCGAGGAACTGGATTGTCAACATTATTCACAGACTCAATTCAGGATGAACGTGGTTTCAGTAGTTCCCCCAAAAGCCACATATTAATCTTGGAGACACTGGGAATATATAGCCAGTTTCATCATCTGTGCTAGATGTGCTTATCTGCCCTCTGATATTTGCCTCACTTGTCACATTTATTGAAGAGGGATTTTTCACTTTCACTTTTCCTTCTGCAGAAGCAGTAGCAACAACTTGCTACATGATTTCCCACATACTAAAATAAAAAAAAGTTCACATCACCTAAATTAATGTTTAATGGGGAATTCAGTTTAGCAAAAAAGTTATACTCATTTGAATGTAAGTACACTTTATTATTGTTTGATTACCTTTCATTTATACAAAGTATGTTTGATTCTATATTTCCATTTTTTTCCACCAAGTCTATAGAAATATATGAGTTCTGCATTTAATATTGAATTTTTGTTAACAGCATAAATAACTGTAGGGATTTTTTTTAATATTAAAATGGTGAAAGAAAAGATAATATACGTGTTGTCAGAAATCTTTGGAACGCCTGAATTCTGTGATTAATATCTGTGAATCTGTGAGTAGCTGCTTGCCAATTTGTTCCAATTAAAATCTGAAAGAGAAGGTTATTCATTATAAATAGCACAATTATTATGTACACTGCTCCTTTGTTTTTTTTTTTTTAGGCTGGAATGAAGCTAGTTTCTTCATTACAGAAACAGTATGTAGCAAGGTTGAAGTTGGTGTCACGGTTTATCCTGCATAAACCATTGCGTTTAAAAAAAAATCCAGATTAGCCCCCTGTTCTGTTTTTACCCACATAAAGAAATAAGAAAGACTTAAATAAGAAGGTCATACCAAGGGTCTGTTCAGCCCAGTAACAAACAGGAGTTAGTACGAGGTGCTTTAGAGTGGGATACAGCAGAGTGAAGCATTATGGACCTACGGCATAGTGTAGGTCCTAGTTCTTGGCAATCCATGGGTTAGAGACTCTCTGAGTTGGAAGCTGAATCAAAAGACCCTTTTTTAATAGCCATTGAGTAGCCTAATTCCATGAATTTGTCAAATCTCTCCTTAAATCCACTTAGACTCAAGGCCTTCACAGTCTTCTGTAGAAATTAGCAGGACAATGTTAATTATATGTGGTATGGAGAAAGAAAGTTATTCTTGTTTCTTCTAAATTTGTTGCCTAGGATTTCCATTAAATGCTCCCTGCTCCTGGTATTACAAGGAAGAGCACGGAAACATATCCTTTTCACCCTTTCAGTACTGCTTATTCTCTTATAGATATCTGTCCATCATATTTCTCTGGAGTTGTTTCTTATTCTACAGAACCTTCCAAGCCAATTTAGTTTCTTCATTTGAAAATCATTCCATATGTCTGAGAATTCCTGGTGTCCCTTCTGCATTTTCCTGCAAATCCTATTCAGATAAGGTGACCAGATCTATATTTAGGAATCAAGATTAATGTTTTTCAGTGTACTCAAGGATTTATACAGTAGCATAATGATACTCTCTGTTTTGCTCTGTTCTTCATATGCTATTGTCCCTTTTGCCTGGTTGGTAGTTCATCATGTTCATATCTGATTTCTTTGGAAGTCATGAGTTAATGCTGCCAACAAGGCTACAGAAAGGGGATAAGTTTGCGTGAGAGAAGTGTTCACCTTCCTGACCCTTCAGAGATGCCTAATGGAGCATCTGAATGCCTGTACTCCATCAGCTGCTGGGATTGCTCCCCAAATTACAGTGTCAATCACGTCTCTTTTAGAGCAAACCAACAAAGGGGCTGCAAGTCTGTAATCATGGTATAAATGGAAGCAGGTGGAAGGAGCCAGCAGAGAAGTGAAAACAAGCTGCAGAAACCAAGCACTATCCTGGATCAAGACTGATTCAAGGTGGTTCAGCTTAATAATTTGCTCCTGTTTCCCCTGTTGATTTCCTAAAAGCAGGTTTTATTAACCATTCAACCTAAGCAGTTCTGTAGACATGTCATGCGATGGACCCAACCAGTGAACATTTAGGATTTTCTCCTGAGTGAAAGAATGAAAATAATCTGTTTTGCTTTTCTGCTATGATTTTTATTTTTCTTTCTCACCTCAATCACAGACCAGTTCCACTAGCTCTCTAGCCATTTTCCTGGTTCTCAGGCACTTAAATATATTTCATTTCAAGCCTTTTTGCTTTTAATGATTTACTCTTCAAAATCCTTTGTAACTCCTTTTATTTCAGTTTCAAATTGTACTTGTCAGAGCCAATATTATTTTCTATTTTTCTTTTTTTTTTGGGTATTGCTTCTACATTCTTTTCAGGAAGGATACCTTTTTAATTGCCTCCTTTTCAACTTCAGTCTCTTAACTGGGAAAAAATACTTTTAAAATACCATTTATGTGGGGAGAGGGTGCATTTTGGTATTTGTAGTATTAGTGTCACTGTTTTGAATTTTTTGCTCACAAGTTTGGAAATAGGGATATCGCAAACTCTTTTCTCTAGCTCAAACCTCTGTTAATTCTGTTAGTTCAGTTCATTTTAGGACCCTTGCATTCTCTCATGTTGCTTGACCTGAAAGCATACACTTAAATTACTACGAGACGTGGTCTACAACGGAAAAAAGAGAAATCTAAGGAGTCAAGTGAAAATCAAGTTGTGTTCAGTTAGGCATCGCTGACAAATAACCTGGATAAAAAAGGAGATAACTATAACAGTTCATATGCAGACTATTAGTAATTTTGTGCTTAATTTTAGCACAGAAGGAATTCTTAAATATAAAATTCTACTACTTTCAAAAACGGAATATGCAAAGAAAATTCAAAAAATTATGCAGAAATGTAATAGGATACTTGCCATATGGTCCAGGCTAAGAAACAGTTGACATTTGTAGATCCTCTGTATTCCTCCAGTAAATCCAGGTATACTTTTCTTTTAAGTAGTTTAGTAAAATACACTGACAACTGGGTTATAACTAATTGCATGACATGGTTTATTTGGAATCTATCGTCAGATTTTTGCCATACACATTTGCCAGTCCTATCAATCATTTCCAACATGAAAGACACATTGTTTAACTCCTACCCAGCTGCACAGATTTTCATGTTACTAATTTGAATTCTATACAGTGTATGATCTTACCGTAAGAACCGTCCAATGCAGTATATTTCTTCCTCTTGGCAGTGTTTATAGTTGTAAGAGAGGAACTAGTGTAATTTTTTGCAAATTGACATAATATCTGTTTATGATGTCTCATTAGCACATGCTGAACCCATTTGTACTATCACCTGCTTTTAAACTAGATCCACGAACTGTGGAGAAACGTTGGCTATTGCAGCATGTCAAGATATAATACGTCTTTATGCATTCTCTCTTCCAGGAGTGCTGGGCCAGACAAATGCCTAAGAAATTCCAGGCTATTAAGCAGATTTCAGATTTGCTTTGTGAAAATCCCTGTCATGCAATAAACCATGCATTGAATAAACTGTGAGTAAAAATAGCTTTGTTATGCTTTTAAGCTTCTGGCATATCTTACCAAAATATGTGGAGCTAAGGCAAAATGGCTCTTCAGTTTTAGGGAGATCTCCTACTGCTGACCAAGTAACAATGGCAGTAGCAGTGTTGTCTCACAGACTGAATTTTTATCACTGTATCATCCACCATTACTCAGAGCAGATGCTCCTTGTTTTATGCCAAAACGCACTAAATTCGTGCCAGTGACATCCATATGAAACAGTTTAACCCACAGTTAATCTAGTACACTATGTGGTCCCTGTTTCCTTGTGCTTTCAGGACTGTCACTGCATACAAAAATAAAATATTAGATAATGCTCTTTCAACAAAAACAACTGTAATTAAAACCCCATCAGAATGACAGTCCACAAAAAACAAAATATGGAGAGGAAGTGTAGGGTTTTTTTCATGGTGAAAACTGCTGTGGGATTAATGCCAGCAATACTCATAGTGTTAATACATAGAGTAGCCTTTGCACAGTTAATATGTACTGGTCTATATTAATGTAAATTAATTGACAGAAATTTACTGCCTCTGGTCAAAATTGAACAAGGCCTAGAGAAAATATCTTTGAATTATTTATTTTTTTTCATCACTCATTTATTGTTTCAGCAAATATCTGATTTCTTTTTGTTTAGAAAATAATTTTTCCCAGAAAAAAAAAAAGCACTATGTAACACAAATGCTTAAAATAAGTCATTTGGGGGTTGATTCAAAGCCCTTTGAAGTCAATGAGAGGTTGCCATTTACATCAGTAGCTTTTGAATCAGATCCTCTAAGGGATAGATATAATAAAAGCTGATGACAGAGAAGAAGGTTAAAGCTAAAAGGTAGATAAAAGTAGATGAAAGGAGGAAAAATTGCCACACTCACCCAGCTTCATACCATTTGCGGCGAATTCATGAGGATATTTAACCACTTAAACTAAACAAGAGTTTCTTTTTATCATGATCTATTAAATGATAGGGAGAATATACAAACAGTGTCCTAGATTTCCAATGGAGGTAGGCTCCCAAATAGGGCTGTGTGATGTTCAAAAGTGTTGTGCTTATGGAGGCTGCCATTGACGTCAGAGACAGTAAAGGCTTCGCTGAAACACACATGAGATGCTTAGTGTCTTTCATGGGTGGGTCTTTTCTTGATAATCTCTGTTTAGCCAAGAAGTGTGATGCCAAAGAGCTACAACATCACAACTGAAAAGACAATTTGAATACCCTTTCAAACACTATTCTCTTTTTATGGCTAGGTCTTTTCTTCTTGAAAGCTCCTCCTTTCAAATTCTTTCCTTTAAGCACATTTTGGCTGGGTGTTTTTTTTAGCGGAAACATTTTCTCATCCATTTCTGTCGTTCTGTAGCATTCATTCTTCAGCCCTGTATTTTAAGTATGCATTTTTGTGCTGGAACAAGCTGAAGTTTAACCAAACAGAAAGTAATTTTTTCAATCATAGCTGATATTTTTAATATTAATATGCATTTATGGAAATACATGATGGTGGAAGGCATCTCATTAATATCAGCACAATCTTTGTCAAGGTAATTTTGAGATACTATTTTCTGAGCTATGTGATTAAAACAGCATGCACACTTCCTGTAACATTTACCTATATTTTCCTGAAATACATACTTTGTCCAGATGAGAAGTTACATGACCCCCTCCAGTTTTAGGCCAGGTCAAATACTCAGTCTACTGAAAAACCACACATGGATAGTATTAGCATGGTCAAATACATGCTGCTAACTTTGAATATCTGGTTCACTTGAATGTTCTGAATTTTCATATTTGCATCAACAAGGAAGTTTATGTTCAGTTCCTAAGAAACACTTCTTTTTCTTTTCTTAAGCAATACACCTTAAACTCCCTTCAACTAAGCCCACAAATATTTAACATTTATGTCTTTCCTCAGATTTTTCTACTAGCCCGTTCAGAATTTTCAAATAACTATAAATCATACAATACACCCAGTTGCATATAGTATGCTATAATCCGAGTAACTTGAGGTTGGGTTTATATCAAAAGCTAACATTCTAGTCTTTACTTTCATGATTTATTACATCAAAGCTGCAAAAAAATGGCAGTAAGTGAAACTAGGACTAGGACTACCTCATACAGTCCACTGTGAACACATGTACCTGAAACAAATGAAATGATAAAAATTTTCCCCAAGCAGTGCCAAGTACTCGTGAACATTTAGTGAGCAGAAGCATTGACATATTTAGCACTGTGTGCTAGGGAACTGGGCAGGCTTGCCATCCCTACATCCTTAGATGCAAAGAAAGAATCTGACAGTGTAGTACTGAAGTATTTTATATTCTGAAAGATTTATATTTTTTATCCAGCCTTCATGGTTATATGACATAGCGGGTCCAAAGGAGACCACAAAAATGATCAGAATGCTGGAACACTTCTCCTGTGAGGAAAGCCTGAGAGAGCTGGAGCTGTTCAGCCTGGAGAAGAGAAGGCTGCTGGCAGACCTTAGAGCACCCTTACAGTGTCTGAAGGGGTCGCACATGAGAGCTGAAGAGGGAGTTTTTACAAGGACATATAGTGATAGGACAAGGGGTAACAGCTTTGAATTAAAAGAGGGCAGATTTAGATTAGATATTAGGAAGAAATTCTTCACCGTGAGGGTGGTGAAACACTGGCACAGGTTGCCCAGAGAATCTGTGGCTGCCCCCTCCCTGGAAGTGTTCAAGGCCAGGTTGGATGGGGCTTTGAGCAACCCAGTCTAGTGGAAGATGTCCCTGCTCATGGCAGGGCAGTTGGAAACAGATGATCTGTAAGGTCTCTTCCAACCCAAACCATTCTATGATCCTACAATTTATTTACAATCAAGGTACTATGAGTCAAAGAGAAGAGGTATAGTTCAATCCAGCCTTTATTTTTATGGATGAAGTTCCAGTTGAATTAGCTTATGTTCTGTAAAGTGAGCAATAAGCGTCAATTAATGCCCAGTAATAAATTTGGCATAAATGTGGACCCATCACTTTTGGTTGTACGAAAACCATGAAAATCCATCTTTTGTAGTAAGACGTAATTGATTTATAGAGGGGACTCATTCAGGTAGCGAGAAACATTTATTAATGAGATTAAATACTTCTGCTAATTAAGAATCCTGGGCACTTTTTCCAAAGATATAATGAACATTCTGGAAGGTTTTCCTCCATTCTAAAGATGTAAAATCAAGAAGACCTTTTTTTTTTTCACTTTGAGTTTTGCTTTACTGTAAAGAACTTTCATCCTGAATGATAAAACTGGTCAAATGGAAAAGATTTTTTAAATTTCTTGCAATTTTTCCCTGGCTTCAGTTATCAAAACTATAAATTACAATGCATAATCATATTTTCCAAATACTAAACATTCTGGCAGAAATTAATACTGATAAAATGAAATAGTATAATGGTTCATTAAAAATTATTGAACAGGATCTTTCATTGTGTTTCTCTAAGCAATAAATACACATATCTATTCTCTGAAAATATACATTCTCAGCAGCATGTATAGAATTCATACCAAGGGTATAGTGAAATGGGGAGGGGAGATAAAATCATATTTGGGTATTTTTTCTCTCTGTGGTATTATGTGCAAGGGTTTCAATAGATTAAAACCTGCTCTTGTGTTAACATAATGAACCAAGCGGTGTACATCTCAGTAAAAGGGATATTTTGAGATGCATGTTTAGTGATTTTTGGAACCGTGAAAGTTTTGTCATTGCATGATAATGATTTCTTTTGGTTGGGTTTTTTCTTTTCACATGAGTAGCTTTGGTTTTCTGAGATCAGTCAAGTGTATGATGTAAGCTTACCACGCCGGAATTGTGCAGTCTGCCATTTGCTGCTTTTTTTTTATGCTGTGTCACTTCCTCTGCAGTATACTCATAATTATAGAAATGTCATTGTATCCTAGTACCTTTCAGAAACCTTCAGATGTAGACAGAGTTAACCTGGAATTTTGAAAGCAACAATAGCAGCTGAACTAAAATTATTACAAGGTATTTTAATCATTCATATGAGAACTGTTAAATTACAAATGGTCCAAGTGATAGAAACTTCCCCACAAATGTTTAGCAACCTAACTGCTAAGGAATGAAAAAGTTGCTTCTTAAAAGATTTTCCTTGCTATTAAATTCAAAACCGAGGTCTTTTGGTGACAAAATGTGAGGAAGACTGTTCTTCATATAATCAAACTCTGGGTGCCAGGTGACTGCAGATTTATAGTCTCAGGATAGCTAAATTTTTTCCATGGTGGAGGTCAAGGAGCCCAGAGGCCATGTGACTGTGGTAAGCAGGGCTCAACACAAACATGTGGCTCTGAGTCTCTGCTCATGCCCCAAAACCTTCTGCTTGTTCTTTGGCTGGCCCACATGAAGGGGAGTGGGCCCAGCCTGGAGGTGCCATGGCTCTTGGATGGCGACTCATGAATCATGGACTCACATAGCGGGGAAGGGATGTGGAGAAGTTGTCTGGGCCCACCTCCTCCTTAGAGGTGGTCTTGTTAGATCAGGTTGCTTGGGGCTGTGACCAGTGAAGTTTTGACTCAGTTCCCTCAGCCTCTCCTGGCATGCTAAGTGTTCCAGCCCCCTGACCACCTTGGTGGACCTCCTTTGGACTTGCTCCAGTGTGCCCACATCTGTCCTTCACTAGGGAACCAAAACAGGACACTGCCCTCCAGGTGTGGTCTCACAAGTGGTACCCCACAGTTGAACAGTTACATAGTATGTCCAGCCCCACTTCTTTCTCCTCCTACTGAGATGCAACAACTCAGAAATCTAGGGACTCAGTTCCATTGCCTACATACATGTGCCCTGCGCTGTTAAAAGATGGCCATCCTCAGACCTTTGTGTGTCTGAGATACCTGCCAGCTTCATGGATAGGTGATGCCAGAGCTTGGGAAGCCTGTGGCTTTCTGAAGTAGTAGTGGGAACTGGGCTCGAAGGTGCTTCAGAAGACACTAATGTCAATGTGGAGGCAGCTGAATCCTTCCTGCGGTGCCTGATTGTACAGAGCCACTGCAGGGGATGCTCAGATTCTGGATGTCAGGAGCTGCCCTAGCAACTTTCCCTGTCTCTTTCAAGGCAAAGTTGATGGCCTCCAAAAAGTCATCCTGTGGCACACATCTGGCCACCCGTTTGGTTTACAAGGTGCTTTTTGTTGTGTATTTTATCAGTCCATCTATCTGAAACACTCCTCACCTCCACAAACTTTGGTGCTTGTCCATTCTTTATTTGCTGATAGCTACACTATTCCTGTCTGTCATCAACACCAAAATGTGGTGATTTGGAGCTCTGGGTTACAACTGTGGCAGGTAGCTGTATTTAGTGCAGGGTATGTGTGTTGGGTATGTTTCTACATATACTTCTGAGACGTAAAACTGCCAGGTGGGAGCTGAGAAAGGAAATTTGCAGTTAGAGTAATAAGGAGCAAAAGACATTTAATATAATGCTGTAATTCTGCCAATTCAATTGAATTTAAAAGCAGACTAGGAATCTAGGATAATGAAGTTCCTAGAACTCGTGTGAAAACTGGCAGCTGGGTAGAGGACAGAAATACTCCCAGTGCCCCTGTAAAGCGGAGGAGTGGCCGTACCCAGCCATTGCGACGCTGTCTGACAGCAGCTGGACGGCCAGTGGCTGTGTGAGGGGCTACCGAGGAGCCTGCCCCCGCCTGCAAGGGCGTCGAGGCCCGCAGAGATGCAACGCTGATGAGACTGATGGTGCTGAGCAGGATAAAGCATGCTGCTCTGTAGAAAACCTAGTTTCATTAATTCTTCTCTTCAGTGAAAACCACTCTTTTTAAACAGCAGTAGCAACCCACCAGCAAGCTCATGGTACTAACAAAAATGTGGGACTTAATTACTCTATTTGTCTAAATGCCTTCACCTCTAGCCCTTCCTTTTCCTGCCAATTTAGATCGACACTTTTAAAGCCAGAGCTTGTCGTACTGTGGGACCTTTGCAATTATTAAGAGCATTTGCTAAGGCAAATTGCGAAGGTCCCACAGCATGACACAAAAACGATGACTACTGTTTAGTACAGAGTGACGGATTCAGAGCACAAAATAACCCTGATGAGTATGAGAGATGGATTTGGTAGCTGATCTGGAGCTATCAAAATTGGCTCTGCACCACAGATATGCAGAACATCAAACTGAATATTCAGCAACGGAAACCAGTATGGTATCAACACAGGGGCTGACAGCATGTGTTAGACCCCACAATTAGCTACCTACAATTAAAATGCAAGTGATACTTGATGCTACAACAAGCTAAGACTATTTAGAGATCAGTCAAGTGGGGGGAGTTTGTGGCAGGGAGGACAGGGCTCTTGCCACAGCTCTGGAAAAAACTGGAGGTTTTGTGTTCGGTGGTAGGGCCTACCTGATTTTATTTTCTGCAGGGTCGGCTCCCCAGCCCAGGGTCATCTTGCACCCTTGCTGTCTCCTGTGATGACACTAAAATGAGTGACTGACAACAGGAGAAGACTCAGCTTTCTATGACTTCATTGCTGCTGAAGACATTGTTGTGAGATCGTAGCTTTAGTTTCCACTGTGTGACCATTTGGGTTAATCCAGAGATCACCATCTTTGAGGAAGGCTTTGCAATTAGCAGCAATGGCTCCCAACAGCCTAAGGGGGTTATGCAGACTAGTACCGAATGCCAAAACCCATTTTTCAAATAATCTCAAAACCATTTTCAGCCAGTCCTTCGAAAGTTCAAGCACACTCTCTTGAATCCAGTGTAGCTTAGGGCTAAGGAGACTTCTGCCTTGCCATTTCTCTGCTCCCTGACCTGTCTTCAGAAATATCTTCCCATGGCATACTCACTGGGGATACCACATCATGCTCGTTTGGCTTTCTGACAACACCAAAACAGTCCTAGACACTTCTGTTTTCCTGATCAGTAGTACTGTACCTCCAAGCAAGCTGTATTGCACTACAAGCTGGTCTCTGCCATAAAAATGCACACATGACATATAAATACATATACATATATTCATTTATATTCTCAGCACAGAGGGCGAAATAATTCTGCATCATGTACATTTTTGTGCTGTTAAGGCATGCTGTTGCTTTGCAAGCAAACCAGTAGGTCTGTCATTTGCTGATGACATTGCACAAACTGCTTATAATTCAGTGTTAGCTTATCAGCCGTCCAATCTCCCACTCCAGGGGATGTGTCAACTATCAAAAGGAGTGGAGGAGGTGTGCTGAATCTTAATGGCTTCTATTTCATCAGACTCACTTTCTTAAGGGCATTTAATCAATGAAGACAAGTAGTAGGCAGATTTTTAAATAAATGTGTCACTTTAGGTTAATCCGCAGTACAGTTGAATGTATTTGTTTATGCGATTCCCCGAATATGTTCCTCTGCTGCTCTGCTGAATTGATAATCTGTAAATCAAAACATCTTACAAGTAGTTTTAAACTAGCCTTGAGCAATAACTTCATTTGACCTACTGGTATCTAAACCATCCAGAAGTTTCAGATCCAAGGGTGTTTAATGTCAGTGTTTCATATTCAGCAGAAATTCAAGCAAGCCTTTAGTTCAGTGAATTAAATTGGGGTTTGGTCATTGCAGATTTATAGAAATATTTTTGTAGATTGTTTTTATTTGACTGTGTTTTCTTTTTCTTTTTTTTTCTTTTTTTGAAGCAGTCTTTTCAGAAAAAGAAAAACCTAATGCAAGAGTGGGAAAAAAGCATTTGCAATATTTCAGCATTGCCTCTTAGCATTTTTTATTACTAATTATTTAACAATTATTGCAACCATATGGTAGGATAACATACATAACTTAAAAAATCCTATTTACTTTTAAAACAGTAAAAACACAGAAACAGATAAAATGGGTTGTATGGATATGTAGATACATTTGTTTGTGCCTGTGCAGGTGATAAGAAGCTACTCATGAGTTCTGATTTACTACTTTAACTCCCTGTTAATTAAAACACTGAAACTGTTTATCCTTCCTGCTCAGATATGAAACAAAGATTAACAGAAAATTCATGAGGGAAAAAGGGTCATGCATTAGTGTACATTAATCATGTTTAGTCCATTGTAAAACGGATCCATATTAGCCACTGTTACAATGATACCAATATATATGCGAGTTCAGAGAGTGGACAACTGACAAACTAGTGGGAAAAAACAGCTAGCCCATCTATACTTGAGACTTGCACTGATACAAAATATTGGCAAAGCTGCTTTGATTTACACTGATATGAACAAGATTATAATCAGGCCTAACAGCTAGACTGAGTGCTATTTATGTTACTCAGCTGTGAGAACATGTAAGACTTCACTGTGTAGTTAAACCCCCCTTGGAGATCAGTGCTAGTTTTACGTGCATAATGACCACAGTGCTGTACTGTAATAGTGTAGAAATTATTCTGTGCTATAACAGAAAACTTTTACCTATACCCATTTATTTAGGTCTTTGGTGGAAATGCTCTGCAGATCAAATGTATGACATTGCAAAGGACATCTGTGATTACAAGAGGCTGATTGTGTTATGTAATATAAAACATTTGAGCATGGGCATCCAACCAGAATATGACTTTCTAGTTCACTTGAGGAGTAATTAGATCGTTGAAAGCACACCACGTGCAGAGTAGAGAAATGAAAGAAAACGCATCTACAGATCTCATAGACAAAACAGAAAATAGGGCTAGGGAGGTGTTACAGGTGGTCTCAGAAATGCCCTTACAATTTTAAGGGTGATTCTCACATGACCTTAGCCTGTCACCACTGCTCTATTTCCAAGCTATGCAGCCCTAGCATTGTAAATGCTCTTATAAACATACATATAATGAGTACTTTCAAATATATATTCATGTGCCAATTTGTATCACAATTTAGCTCCTCTCCATTCCAGATAAATTAAACTCATTCCTGTGCTACTTTAGTCCTACAGTTAGTAGGACTGTACATTGTCCTACTGGCAATGTACAATTAGCTTCCTGAGACTGTAATCTATTTTGCTCTCCTACCTTGCAGGAGGCTTTGAAGACACCAGGTAAAAAACACCTCATCTTTTAAGAAGGATCTTTAATATGGATCTGAATGCCATGTAAATCAAACGATTCTGTAAACTGTGTCTCAACCTCTTTAAACATATTTCCATGTTAGCTTTAACATCATTATGTCCCATTGTGATGAAAATGGACTTTCTGTATCCTGTGATAATGAAAATAGCCACTTTATGCAGTTTCTGTCTGCAATTATCCAGGCTTTTCTCAGACTCTAGAGAAATCTAAGCTAATTGCTTTGGGACTTTTGCTACATTTCCATAAATTCTTTGTTAATTTTTCATGAGGAACTGTTATTGCAGTTGGCCTTAAAGTTCCCATTGTATTCAATAATGTAAAGAAATCATTATGAAAACATAACCAATTCACTAGTGCCTCCATCAAAGCTACACTCTTTTATCTACATGTATTCTCAGGTGAGACTGAATGACTCATCCAAACCTTTCAGTGGCTCTTTTTTTATATTTTGATACATGCTTTTCTTCATCTGAGCTTACTCAAAGCAAATCTAAAAGTGGTTCTATGTGGTGCACAACCTTGTCATTACAGGACATGAATTGAGTTTGCTTTATCTGACAGTTGGCTGTGGAATTGCTTTTGTACCTACTCATCTAGCCTAAGACAAAGAATTCTGTTTTAAGTGACATTGTAGTAATAAAAATGAGGCACATTTCCAAGGGAATGCTTCACAACTTGTGGTGTTCTATTTGATTTATTGATTATTTTGAACTCAAAGTCACAATTTCTGTAGACTGGAAACAACAACAAAATATTAATCTGAATCCATTCCAGTGTGGTTTGTGCACATATTCAGCAATACAAACATGGGTTCTACCCTGATGGGTGTTGAGCATTTCTTATCAGGATCGTTTTTTTCTTTCCTCACATAGCTGGATTTCACTACACTGATGCACATTTTCCTCTGCAACATTTTCTTAAAAGGCAGCAATTATGAATGTTAAATGTTATTAATTAGATAATATGCTACAAAACAGTAAGAAAGCTGATTTTGGAAAGTTGATTTTTTGCAGGCTGCTGGAATAACAGCAGCTCTGTGCAGCTGGCTACAGCTGATCAAGCATTTTGTGAAAAGAGTACTAAGCAAATTAGAAACCAAGAACTGTCAAAAGCACGGCTAAAGTTGTGCTATTGACTGCGAAAATGCATGTCACTATCTTCTTCTGCAAGCTGCAGTGTAAAAGCTTTGACTGCGTTCTGAGGACAAGCTTCTCAATACAAAAATCAGCAGATTTGCATTCATTTTGGTGGCACCATGCCAATTTACAATCGCTACACCACCAGCCTCAATGAGGTCTATGCTTAAACAAAAGCATCAGCGCAGTCCACTGAGATGTCACTTTAAAAGTCCCTGAACCATATGGAACCCGCTCGGCTCTCCCAGACCCCTGAAAAACACCAATAACAATGCAAGTATCTCCAGCATTTTCAGAGCTTATTGTATATTACAGATTTTCACCTCTAAGCTCTTTCTGTTGTGATCATAAAATATTGACTTCTTTGTAATCAGATACGTGCCACTGCCAGCTCTGAAGCAGTCAATGTAATTTGCAGTGCAAGACAGAATTCTGCAATGATTTTTCCTTGAATGTTGCAATAGAATAAAACATACACTACTGAGAAACAAAAGAAAATGAACAGGATCAGGGTGAAAAAATCACCCTTAGGAAATGGGATAAGCCAGTATTTTTGTAGTTTAAGAATATTCTTTAGCAATGTGACTTAGAGAAAGCACAGGTTTTGCTGATATCAATAGTAACCGTTATAGATTAGAACTGAATCATTTAATGACCTTTCTCTAAGGTCCTCTAACATCTGATTGCTGAAAAAGGCAAGGAATTGTAAGCAAATCTCAGAAATCTCTAAGGTTTGACTTAGAAACATGCTCACAAATCCCATTGCTTATCCTAAGCTTTTCTAAACCTCTTTCGTGTGGTAATGAAGCAGAGGATCATTGTATGATTGAATCTCTTATTCTCTTGTAGGTAGGTGGTCCAAAATAAAAGAAAACCAATACTGCTTGTGATATTTATCTTAATCTTAAATAAGTAAAATGCAAAAACCTTAAATAAGTATAATGTTCGCCATACTTATTGCTTTCTCATCAGAAAGATAAAGTCGTCTTCAATTCTGTTCACAGATTTCGGTTTTTCACATTTGTTAGTGCTTTCCTTGTGCTGGAGACTACCAATTTAAGACCTGTGCCCTTGCCATGCTTCCTAGGAGTAGTGGTGCTTTATTCTCCAAGGAAGTGACTGACGTGAATTGGGAATATTAGCAGCATATGGCACCACTCAAGATGTCTGAAGTGGGTGGCATGTTGTACTGGAGGGAGATTTACTCTGTTCTAATTCTTGTTGTGTGCACTCCCAAGCAGCACACATTCACAGCCTCTCTGAGATGGCAGTTTTACTACCACTGCTCTTCCAGGATTTGCTGCCACTGATGCTAATGGCGAGACAAGTGAAAGAAGCAGTATGGTATCTAGTAGGCTGTGATTTCTAGCACAAAGAGTCTTAACTACTGGATTTTTCCTTACTGCAGTGGCAGCAAAAACAGTGAGTAGTATTAGGAAGCTAAGCCTTCCATGTATATGACTTCAAAATTGCTTCAACACTGAACATCTCATCTTTATCCACAACCCTGGATATGTATATTTTCTCCAAGCATTACAGACACCCTCTCCACATTAGTTTTCTTCTACACAAATTTTGGTCTTCTTTGAAAGACAGAAATAATTGAAAGGCCTGCCTTCATCCCATAAGTCCACACCTGTGGGAAGACCAACGGTCTCAATAGCTGGTCAGCCTTTCTTTTCATCATCCTCCCTCCAACATCTGCTCCAAGCAGCAAATCCAGCCCCTTGTGTTGAGAGTGGCCCAAGGAGGAAAAAGGGATCCACTGGCAGGAGTGGGGGGTTCTCTCACAGAACCACAGAATGAATTACAGAATGTTCAGGGTTGGAAGGGACCTCTGTGGGTCATCTAGTCCAACCCCCCTGCTGAGCAGGGTCACCTACAGCAAGCTGCACGGAACCTTGTCCAGACGGGTTTTGAATATCTCCAGAGAAGAAGACTCCACAACCTCCCTGGTCAGCCTATTCCAGGGCTCCATCACACTCAGAGTGAGGAAGTTCTTCCTCATGTTCAGCTGGAACTTTCTATGCTTCAGGTTGTGCCCGTTGCCCCTTGTCCTGTCACTGGGCACCACTGAAAAGAGTCTGGCCCCATCCTCCTGACACCCACCCTTCAGATATTTGTAAGCATTTACTAGGTCCCCTCTCAGCCTTCTCTTCTTCAGGCTGAACAAGTCCAGCTCCCTCAGCCTTTCCTCATAGGAGAGATGCTGCAGTCCCCTCACCATCCTCGTAGCCCTCCGCTTGACTCTCTCCAGCAGCTCCTCATCTTTCTTGAAGTGGGGAGCCCAGAACTGGACACAGTATGCCAGATGGGGCCTCACTAGGGCAGTGTAGAAGGGAAGGAGAACCTCCCTCGACCTACTGGCCACACTCCTCTTGATGCTCTCAATTCATAAGGGATGCGAAAGACAGGAAAGTGCATTATGTTTTTTCCCTGTAGTTGCTGAGTGGATCTGAGGAGACAGGATGTTATCTGGGATTGGGCTAAACAAGGTATTAACTGAGAGAGGTGGAACAAAGATTACTGGAAAAGACGTGGGATATGAAACACTGGAAACTAAGAGATCCATATAGGAAAGGAGATATAAACACCTGTGCTTGCATGAATATGTGTGAGCATCTGTCTGCTCACATAGCACTGAGGAAGCAGCCAACAGAAAGAAAGGAAAGAGGACTGGAAAGGTGCAAATGCAGGGAGCACTTCCAAGTCTTTTTACTTAAGAGTACAGCAACAGCCAATGTTTCTTGTACAAACACTGCTGCGGTAATGCAGGACAGCAGACTTTGAACTTCTGGGGACTAATTGAATGGTTTAGCTGTGCTTCCCTTAGCAAGTCATTCTCTTTTGTTTATACACGATAATTGCAACAGGTTTTACAGCTAGTAGTGCCTTTATTGGTAAGGAAAATTTCACTTGGGTAAATTCAGTCCGGCAGGCCAGGTTTATTGCATCTTGAATATATTCACAAGTTCGCACACAGGCTAGGTAATTCCTTCTTTTCTAGCTGTGTCTTGGTGGTGTTTTCTTTTACATGTCAGTTATTTCCTAGCTTTTTGGTATTTTGTTGCTCTGATATTGCCTGAATCATGATAGCAAATGAAGTGATTACATGAGTTAGTGAATATGGCTTGGTTCTTTTCCTTTTTCTTTGCTTCAGTATCTGCTAAGTAAGTGAAAGACAGCTGCCTGAACTATTCAGGAATAAAACATAAACAAGAGCAAACACATACAGTGAAGTAGCCTTGGATTTTTCCAGACCCCTTAGTGTTTAGTTTCAGTCTACCAGACAATAAAGAAGATTATTTAGGGAATATATACACAATGCACGCATAAAATTTTCTCTGAATCATTAGCTGGCTATAAGACTGATCACCAAAAACAATGCAAAAAAGCCCTTTCATTCTTACAACAATCATTCTTTTTCTATTAGCTGAGTGTATGGAAAAATCCCTCAACATACCTACAGATAGTACCATTTTCCATGCAACTAAGTGCCGTCCAGCATTATGACATTCCAACTAGCTCTGCTGAGAAGACAATTGTTCATTGAAAGCTGTTGGGAAAATAAAGTTCACTTGCTTTCAAAAATAAAAAACCTACACCCAAAACAAAATCAAAAAAACCCTGCAAACTTTTGACTGATAAAGTCCATTATGCATTATGTTGTTCTTATTTCAGTGAAGGATCTCACAGAAATGCTGTTATAATAACAATGAAAACCACATTGCTTTACACGGTTCTTCATTTGCAAATTCCCCATGGCCAGTGCATTTTTTACCCAAACTGAAAGAAATGAAGTGTCATGTGTATCAGCTTGTTCTTCATTGCTCACATTCCTCTTTGAGCTGATGAGAATTTTTCAGTACAAGAATGCAAGAATGGTACTTTACTTAAAGATACTGTGTTATGTTAAGCAGACAGTATTGCCATTATCTAGCAGCTATGGTAGACTGTGGATGCAGTCCTGTTGATTTTATTAAAGAGGCTGTCAGGTTCTATAATTCACACATCATTAACCGCTTCATTAAGACTACAGCAGCTCTGTGAGCCCTAAACTTGTAGCAGTTTCAAGACAATACAAGTAAATGCTCACTGGCTGAGCCATGCAGGCATCTCCAGTGACTTGTTCACTGGATGGTTAAAAGCCAGTACTGTTTTTTAGGAAATACTTTTTTCAAACCATAAGCATAAATGCATAAAACATGTTCACTTAGGATTGATTTGATTTAAGTTAAAAGCATTACTTTGCAATGAGGTGTGCACTCTCACATCGTCAATCAAAAAAAAGGCAATAACATACCAAAATGTAGAGTCATTTAAGTGTTTTCATATGGTTTAGGTTTTCTTTACTGGAATATGAAGCAACCTGTGTGCTGAAACAATGTGAAGCCAAACTCTAACAGACATGAGCAACACAAGTCATATTTATTTAAAAATTTAGAATTAATGGAGCATTAATTGCATAGAGAAAAAAATTATTTTCTCTAAGTCCTTCTGTATTTCCATTCTACTACACACAGGCCCTTGTTTTTCTTTTGGTAGACACCACCTTCCCTCTCTCCATGCTTCTTTTGTTAATGCTACCAACTCAGACATAAACACATAACACAGATTTTGAGCTTCACTTTGGAGCCTGATAGACTTGAGCAGATTTTAAAACAAGACCGAGATCTGCACCTCACAGACTATGCTGGGCTGATTATGGAAGCTTCCTGAGTGGGATACACATGCAGCCCTCACAGCACTGCCCAGCTCTATGTCTCCCTTTTCCTTGACCTTTTTGCGTTCTTCCACCGCTACCACCCCCCACTGCATGTTCACCACCGTTTGTGCACCCCTCGGCTGAAGCAGCAGGGAAAGGACCAGTGGCCAGGTGCTGATGCCTCTGGTTCAGCCACTCCCTATGTCCCTCCCCCAGCAGCGTTCACTGATACCGTACACCTGCCAGAGGGGAAGGAGCTTTCCTTCTGTTGTCATCAACCACAAATTTCCAGCCTTCCCCACCTCAGGAGCAGCAAGCACAGCTCACTGGAACAGAGCCATCAGCTGTCCCTCCTTCCATGCAAAACACCTTTGGACACTTTGCTCTGTGGGGTCCCTGTGAAGATGCTGCCCGGCTGCCCCAGTGGCTGCCAGTGTCCTCCTACAGGTCCTTCACCCTGAGCACCCTAGTCACTCAGGATACCCCAGTAGCTCAGCCCCCCGGGGCCGTGGGGCAGTCACCGAGCTGGGACTGCAGGTCCAGGCGATGCCACTGCTCATCACCACCATTGATGCTCCAAGCCTAGGTGTCCCAATGGGTCTACAACATTATGTCTGGGGGCCAGCATCTTCTACTGGGGCTCCCCAAAAATGGCAGACCAGCACCCCTAAACCAGTGCTCAGCCCAACCTACAGGTACTGGCAGACTTGTGTGGGGCTCAGCCTGCTGCTAGCATTAGGGTTAGGGTCAAGAAAAGAGCAAACCCAAAGCTACAGTAAGAATAGGGCTGCAAAGGGACTGCTAAAAGAAACCAGTCAGTTTTCACAGGTTTTTATCATGCACTTTTTGAAGGCTGTTAAATAAAATAAACAGCATGATATTGTATTCATTGTTATCAGCCCAGGAGTGCTATGCAAAGCATAATTGATTGATGTTACCCCAAAAGTCCATTTGAATTTTGCTAACTTAATTCCTTGCAGCTTTACTGACAATTTAAATAGCATAGTTGTTGCCATAAAGTAAATCTCTAGGTAAATGTACTGTCAACAAACATATTGTACCTTTCTTGGAGCTAGTACATGAATATCTATATTCACATTTTTGTAGGGAAATACGTAAAATTTTTAATTTCAGATTTTTTTTTCCCCTCCTCTGCATATACCTAGAGTGACATACAGATAGATTTCTGCTCAGTCATGGTAGATTCCTTCAAGGTAAAATCCGAGGTCTCTAGGGGAATGAATTATTCTCTCTGTGAGATGTCAATGTTTGTTTCTAAGAATGGTCTAATCAGGAAAAGAAAACTTTTACCAATAGCACAATGCTGACAACTCTTTTTGCTGGGGAAGAGTGGTTGCATAATGGTCACCACTTACAATATGCTTACGATTTATTGGTATATCTGGACTGTAAAACTCTGGCTAGGGTTGTGATGATTCTTTTTATGTTTTGACATACTAGTGGTTACTGAGAAATAAGGTCAGCTATGATTTTCCAGCCTTTGTCTTTAGTGCCATCCAGATGTATCAAATACGATAGGACAAAGCTGGCTTTTGTAGAAGGGGACGGAATGAGGAGCTCCATGTTTATTTCCTGCAATTATCAGTGGTGAGTATTTGTGCTTTCAACAGCAAAAGCACTGGTTACATTGGGAGCTGGTGGACTTTGTGCAAACTGGAAGGGTAGTCAGTGTGTAAACAATTAGAGGCCCAGTTTTTTCCGCATGCCTTTGCGCTGACCTCAGCCTTGAGGTATATACTTCTTTGCAAGGGGTAAGACCTGAATGCATGCCTGTCTGTCCAGTGCAGATGGCCTAACCCACAGTACGAAATCCTTTGTGCCCAAGGCCATTCTCTAGCAGTGAGACCAACCTACACAGAACAGCACACATCCTTTCCTTTAAATTATCCTCCTGCTCAAAACAAGGTGGCCAAATCCAAACCTACAACTTGGGTACAGTCATGTCCCATGCCCAGCAAGATGGTATGGGCCAAAACCGGGCTGAGGCAGCCCTCGCATTGTGCTAGTATGGGTGGGTGAGCCTAGTGCCCAGCACCATTCTCCACCTCTCCTTAATTTAACAGTACAGAAATAGCAGAGGGGGTACTTCTGGTGATCCTCACTTTTTCTGGGGAGTAAATCTACTCATTTCATGTTCATTTTACTTGGAAATCTTCAAGGAAATACAAGCAGTTACCTCTCAAAGGAAGGTCAATAGTCACCACAGAAGCATCTGAGAAAGATTATATGTATAAATTTTCCCAGCTCAACTAGCATATTCTTCACACAGCCTCATCCCTTCCCTGCAGCCTGTGTTCATTCTCAAGTTTAAAAATGACGAGCAAAAACAATCAGCTCAGATATTCCTAGCTGACCTGATTGTGTGGAGGCATGTTTTTGTCCAGAGCCAGGATGAGAGGATTGTATCTATGGTAAATCAATGAGCACGAAATGCTACAGAAAGTTAGCAAGGCTTAATTAATTAGTCTCACAAGATACCGTTGGACAAATCAACAGTAAAATATTTGTCCTAAGAGATCATCCAAATTTGCAAGAGCTGAAAATTCCAGCAATCTGTGATTACACACTGCAAACAAAATCCCATGGAGTTCAGCCTGAGAAAATCTTTGTGACAGATAATTGTATTGAAAAAAAAAAGGGAAAAAACTGAAATGTTTTCCAACAGATGCATAAAAAGCTAAAGGAAAACTGCCCTATCCATTCCTTGCAATTCCAGAAACCTGCAGTTGTAACAAAAAGTTATGTGAAAGCAGCAACTATATCTGCAACATTCTCATGAACCCTCCTCTCAGTGACCGAGGATCATCATCAGTAAGTGTATTAAAGCAACCATGGTCTGTGCTTAAAACTAACAAGCCCCTTATTTAGATATCACAACAGCCTTCATAATTAAAAAAAAAAAAAAACAGCAGATACTGGATGCTGGCTATATCTCAGCATGAAATGTTAGCCTCCAGAGTTCATACCTTACCAAGCTTCAAAAATCAGCTATAGATAATGGCCTAGATGGCCAGTACTTTGGTCTACAAGAACTTTTGTTAGGACTTCATAGGACAGTCTTTAACAGTCTGCCTTTCTGATGGGTATTGTAAATCCCCCTTGCTGGAACCCCACGCCTTTACTTCTCAGCCTATTCAAAATTGCCAGGCAGTAAAGTTACTTTCCTTTTTTGTTTTTCCTTTTATATGGTTTTAAGACTTTCACTTCTGATCACATTCTTCTCAAAAGTGAAATCCCTCATTTCTTAACATTCTCGTTCTCCTTCAGACTCAATGTACTCAGTCCACATCTTGAAGTGTAGTGGCCAAGTAATGGGCAGGGGCATGGAGCTGACTTCTTCCCATTGCTTAGTAGAGAGGGACTGTTAGTTCATGTTTTACAGACTATGCTGTTTCATATCCCAGCATGATGTGTTGATGCTCTTACAATAGCATGACATTGTTGATATTGTTCACTTTGATCCATGATAAACCCCTACAGAGTCACTACCTAACCACTACTTGCACAGTTTATTTTCCTCACTTTTGCATTTTGCCTATCTTTTGCAAGGCACTTTTCCAATTTGTGAAGATTATTTAGCACTCCAGTCCCATCCTTTAATGCACTTCCAGCCTGTTCCAGTTTGGTAGGAACCATATATTTTAAAAGGGTATATACTCTATTTCATTATGTAAATTATAGATTAATATACTGAAGCATGGCCTCCAAGCAGCTGAACGGGAATTCCCTCTCAGGACACACTCTCAGTTTGACCAAGAAGTGTTGATAGCTATTCTCCAAACACAGTCTACCAGCCACATTTGTTCCTACTTCACAACAGCTTAATCAACACCACACCTCCCTCACTTGTACTTGGGAGCATTGTGTAATAAACAGTGAAAGTCATACTAATGTCAAGACAGGTAATTATTCTCTTGAAGTCCTTAATCAGAGAAGGAAATTTGGTTGTTTTGTCTTGATTTGTTCTTGTTTTTTTGACAATTACTCAACTACTTGTTCCAAGTGATTACAAAGAGTTTGGTTTATCATTTGTTGTAGTCTTACTCTGCAAATTTGAAGATAAGTTAGTCTTCTAGCATCAGCTAACAAGCTGCCCTAAACCTGGATTCCCATTTTCTCCCGCTTGCAAAGTTGGTGGAATTATTTCTGCACTGTGACACACACAAAAACTCCAATTCATCCAACTGATAGGCAAAGAATCACTTTTTGCACACTTGCATATACAAACTCTAAAAACTCAGAGGTTTTAAGCACCTTGTGGCAGTCAGCTCTTTCAAGCCAACGATCTCAGCCATGAGCTATTTACTCATCTCTGCTCCTACTGCAAGTTTTGCATATGATCTCTGAAACATCGAAACTTTCAAGTCCAAGGCTTGGGAAGAAAACAAGAATCAGCAACTGATGATAAAAGAAATAGATAAAAACCTATCAGCAACTAAATAGAAGTCTCTTGGCGTAAACACTTTCTCCCAAAAGGTCTTTTGCCCTCCCAGACCTCTTCTAATGTCAGACCAATAGTTCAAATAGCTCTCCAGCAAAAAGTTTAAACTTCTGCTAAGTCTGAATGTGGAGCTTGACTATGGCTTCAGTTTTGTTACTGCTTCAAGTAGTGCCGTGGTACTCTGCTGATGTAAGTTAAACTATTAGCTACGCAGGTATTAAAATCTCTCACTAAAGTCCTACAACCACTCTGCAAGTTATAAAATTCAATTACTTACAGAATCCTTTTGGCTGTATGGAAACCTGAGTCCCAAAGTAGCCTTATTTTCATATTTATCATGTATTTCACTTTCATCATTTATCATGTATTTATCAGGTACCTCATATTTGTGGTAGGTATATATCTTTAATCTTGGTAAAACACTGCTTGAACTATTGGCCAAAAGTAACATGCAAAAAGACACAAGATCTGCATAATCCCTCTACCACAGGTGATTTATAAAACACTCATCCAACACCAGTGTGACAAAAAAAATAGGAGTCCAACTGATTGATCAATGGATTTTCAGTCATTTCTTCAAAAAAGAGCCACCTTCTCATTCTACACTGTATATTCTCCATTAATAGTTGTAATCACATCTTAAAAAAAGAGCCACCTTCTCATCCTAACTGTATATTCTCCATTAATTGTTGTAATCACACTGACATATATAAAAGAAATTCCTTAGACTGCTTGTGAATGTTGGGATCAAAGACACTCTCTGTAAAAGATACCATGCAGTGATGTTTTTCTGGGATCTGGTCCAGATTTCTGACCTACTTCTGGGGCCCGACAGCATACACCAAATTTGTGTACATGTCCAGGATGTATGCAATACACAGAACATGCACGCCAAGCAAGGCATTTCTCACATGTGGCACTGTGCAAACACCAACCCTTACATGCACACAAGGCTGAACAGCATAGTGACCTCTTCTTGTAGGTTGATGGTCTTTTATTTTTGAAATCCTTTCTATTGTTTTTAGGTTTAACATGAACCAAACAGAGCAAAACTTTATTTACAGATAAGCATGTTTTAAAGAAATGAAAATGGCAATGCCTTTAAAAGTGCCTTTTTCTATCATAGAAGTAATGTGAGGACAACTAATTCAAGATGATGATGTTAATGGAAGCCGATAAAGTGTTTGAGTAGACAGTTGTATGGATTTATCAAGTCAAGCACGTATCTTAAATGTATTAGAAAATTATCATCTCATAGTGATTAAGGATTAAAACATTTCTTTCCATTGAGATGTGCTTTTCACCTGGGAGGCTGTAATGTGACTTGCAAACGGCTTCAGTATTTCACAGACAAATTATATGTTTCTCACTTCCACATGTTCTGTCATTAAGTGAATGGAGATGCTAGAAAACTCAGTTTTAAAAAGCATTCACTGGTTTTCCATCCAAAACAGCCTTTTCATTACAAACCAGCCTTTTTGCAAGGGCTTTAATCCATTTTGAGACGTTTCTCTTGTATTCCCTTAGCAAGCTATGACACAGTTAGACAGACATGAGGAAACTTCAGCCCTGTGAACACTTGTCCATGAGAGACATGTAATCCCTGGCAGTAGTGCTTAATCACATTCCTCAGTCAGGTATCAAACAGAGCAAAGGCACAAACACACAAGCAAGTTTTGTTTAGAGGACCTCAAAAAACCAGCCAAGTGGCAAATCTGGACATCTGTGCTAGACTGTGGCTGTCCTGTTTTCTCAGACTAATCTGTCAAGATAACCATTTCCCCATTCTCTTAAACAAACACAGACTTCCTTGTTTAAATACTGCAACAGTTCTAACAGAGCACAGGTTTTAATCATTCTCTGCTAAGTACACTAGCAAGAAACTCAGAAAAAAAGCAAAACATCTTCAACGTAAGCTGCTGATTTTGCTGTGTGCAAAAGAGCAGGGCGTGTGACCTTCAGATTCCAGATGGATTGTAAACATTGGACTTGTAAGAAAAAAGTGTGACTCAAAAAGAGATGAGCTCTTTTTGGACTCTTAATTAAAAGAGGCCAAATTAAATTCAATTCCACTCCAAAAGAACAATTAGAATAATTAATGGAGTGCAGTGTCACTTCTTGTTTTCCTATAGGATATCCTTTCCTACAGATTCCCTCTGCTACTCAGATTATATTAATATAGAACTAGTAAAAACTTTTCCATGAGCAATATAATCATAAAATGTGACAAATATCGAACATTAGTCTATAGGTAGCCACTGCTTTTAATACCAAAATCTAGGAAGATATGCCTCTCACAGAAACGCTATTAAATAAAGACAAACAAATAAATTTAAATCAGCCATTTATTTTTTCTGAATATTGACTTATCTTTTTATTCTTTTCAGGCTTTTCCCTTTTCTATCAGTTCTGATTCATTCCATTCACTTCTGTATTATTTATCTTAGATTTTTTGTTGTTCTGCATATTGTTCTGTTGCCTTTCTCTTCTGTAACTATTTGTTCCTATTCTCTCTGAAAGGAACATCTCTTTTCCATTCCTTCTTTACTGCTTTTATGCCCAGCACCCTTCCTCTCTCCTTCTCCTATGATCTTTCTCTTCTTTTCTTTTATTTTGTCTGTTTCTTTTCATTGCATTCTACTGTTTCTTTCTTGCTCTTTCCTATCACATTTATCCTTTTTTAACCCCAAAGTCACTTTTTTACCCCTCCCCTTTATCTCTTTCTCGTTATGGGATTTCCCCACATCCTGATCTTCCACCTTTTCCTATCCAACATATGGTGTCTCCTACCCTCTGATTTCTCATGGGGTCCTTCTTCCTGTCCTGCTCCAGAGGACAAATTTCCATTGACAGGAATGCTAGTCTCCCATCTTGCTCTTTCACCTCTTGCTTTATTTATACTACAGCACCAGCTAAGTCTTACCACATGCTTGTGAATTCATCTACCCAGGGCTGGATCTTGTGATTTCCCATATAAACAACCCCAATTATTTTCTACTTCTGAGCCACCTGGGGGTACTGTGGGTGTGTATTCTTTGTTGGGAGCCTTCTTCTCCCTTGGGATGAGTGTCTTGGCCAGGTCAGTGCAGAAGATCCCCATCACAAAGTCTCCTTTGTAGTTCATGCCTCTTTCACGGCATTCTGGTCAAAAGTGTTTCTCCCTGGAAACCATCATTAAAGAAAAGAACACACAAGGTCTGCAGAAGAATTTTTAAAACCCTTAACCTTAGACTATACAGGAACCACACAGATCACAGAATCATAGAATGCATTGGGTTGGAAAGGACCTTTAGAGCTCATCTAGCCCAGTTCCCCTGCAGTGACCAGGGACATCTTCAACTAGACCTGGTTGTTCAGAGCCCCATCCAACCTGGCCTTGAATTTTTCCAGGGATGGGGCCTCCACTACCCCTCTGCGCAATCTGTTCCAGAGTTTTATCACCCTTATCGTAAAGAATTTTTTCCTTATATCCAGTCTAAATCTACCTTCCCTTAGTTTAAAGCCATTGCTCCTTATCCTATCGCAACAAGCCCTGCTGAAAATATTTTCCCCATCTCCTATAGGCCCCCTTCAGTACCGAAGATCCATGCACGAAGAAGAACACCTATGTATGTCTCTCAATCAGAATTTATCTTCCCCTGCCCAGTGATTCTGCAGGCTCAATCTCTGATTGAGGCAGCTATGCTCTTTTCCTCTTCTTTGTCGCTCTCCTGTTTTCCAAGGCCCGTTCATCAGTAAAGTACGGAGAGAGAGCAGGTAAGCTTGGAGAAGGTATTCATCTTCTGGTAAAACTTTGCTCACCCCTGTCTGGTTACTCACTACTTTGATGTCCTGGTCAAATGGCTCATACGCAGCTCCCAGAGGAAGACTAGGACAACTGGCTTCCATTAGCTTGGTCTTACTGCTCTTGATAAAGACAGTTAACAAAATTGTCTCGTTTCACCTCTTATATTCAGGATAAAAAGAATTAGGCTGCTGGTTTTACAGCACAAGTGGGATGAAACAATCCAGAAGGAAAGTGTCATGGACAGTGAGTCTGAAATACAATGTATTTTGACAAAACGAGATGCAGACAAACCATCACTTTTTCCAGCACAGTAATGTACAGACATTACTTCATCAGCGATGTACAGATATAGGAAATAGTATGTCATACACCTGGAAAATGTTTCTCCTACCCGAAAAGTGCAGTGATCTCCTCAGACCAATGCTTCAGATTGAACAAAATAGAACTCTTAAGTGCTCCGCTGATATAGCTCCTCCTGCTCATTGCTGAATAGGGCCAACACCGCAAGTAGCATTCAGAGAGAAATAGTAACAGAGGATCATAGGCAGCTCAGATCTGGAAAGAGCCAGGAGATGTGTGCGGAAGTCCTTGCAGGCATAAAGTCTCAAATGCTTGGCAACTGGAAACAAAAGACTGCAAATTCACCTACAATGTATCCCAGGACCAGAGGAATACTCATCGTAGCTACCTGAGGCAGAAGTGAAAGAAACTATCCTGAACTAACTGAAAAAAAAACAACAAAGAAGCAAAACCTGGCCAGGGCCTGTGACCCAGGTCCTGATTGCCTCCAGACGTGAGTTCCCCTTCTACTATGCTCATCACACTCGAACTGCAGCTTGCTATAGAGGGATTCCTCAACATGTCAAGTGCAGAACAGCTGGTTGTCCATAGTCTCCACCTGAAAACAGTGATTTTAAAGTCTTGCAAAGATTTCCAGCAGTACTTACACAGGAATCCCTTCTGTTCCTGAAGAGTGTGAGCATCCTTAGAAAATCTTGAAACCTAGAACATATTTAACGATAGATTTTAGAAATTTCTAAAATTTTACTGTACTCCTCTGTGCTTACAAATGTATGTCCCTCTTTGGGTCTTCTATATATTGTATCGTCTCAGTATTGTGAAAAATGGGTTGCATCCTTCAAAATTATGAGGTCTGTTTTGGAGCATTTCTTCTGCCTACTTTGTTGAGGTCATCCATCAAAACAACACAACATTGCTGCATGGAGTCTTCCACTTAGCGTTAGAAAATTCTGCTGAGGGCTTTTATGTTTATGGAACATTGCAGTGCCTTCCATCAGTTCTGATAAGAAGACTGAGAAATTCATGGAAGGGTCATGAATTAGAGACACAACATTCAGATTTCCTTCCATATGTTCCTTCCAATCCTGCCCTACAGGGGGGTCAGCTAAACAATTTCATAATCTATCAAACACTTGAACATTCTGCAGTTACTAGTCACCTGGAGAAATTCACAGCTTGAAGAAAAGGGCATAGTTCCAACATGAATCCAAATATTAGTGAAGGCTGAGGTTATAGAGTTATAGCATTTTCTTTCTCACAAAGGAATATTTTCCTGAAGATTTAAATGTCAGAAGTTCATGTGGGAAAATACCATCTCACTCAGTAAAAAAAAAAAAAAAAAAAA